>Ga0172381_10001076_pt1 | contig 33519 bp, 25 predicted proteins | sample Leawel6488metaG_FD_119754 | JGI IMG/M metagenome (GOLD analysis project Ga0172381, IMG submission 119754) | Leachate microbial communities from a municipal landfill in Southern Ontario, Canada - Leachate well 64-88 metaG | ecosystem: Engineered > Solid waste > Landfill > Unclassified | place... | reverse complement strand
TTTGGCCATGACGGTTTGGATGCAAGTAGCTATTACGTTTACAGAAATTGTTTGGATTCGAATTGCAATTGGGGTTGTTGCTTTCATCTTTGGGGTATATAATTTAAGTAAATTTGTTAAAACAGTTAAAACCCCAGAAATCGGTTGTGAAGTCGTTGACGAAAACAAACGCCGAAAGATTATCGACAAAATCAAAATCATAATTTCAGAGAAACATTTGGTTTCCGCTTTGATCGGAATCATCTTATTGGCAATATCTGTAAATTTAATTGAACTTGCTTGTTCAGCTGGATTGCCATTATTATTTTCTCAAATTGTTGCCTTTAATCATGTGGCACCAACCACTTCAATCATGCTTACCTTGTTATATGTTTTCTTTTTTATAATCGATGATTTAGTAATCTTTTCAATTGCCATGATAACATTAAAAGTAACAGGAATAACCAATAAATATACACGATTCTCGCATCTGGTTGGTGGTCTCATCATGATTATCATTGGTTTTTTACTGATTTTTTTTCCAAGCATTATTATGTTAAATTTTTAAGGTCTTTCCAAAGACCTTTTTTTAATCTAAAAAATATTTAAAATAATAGCACTCAACGCTTGACAGTGCTAACAATCGTGATATAATATAATTAGCACTCGAGATAGCTGAGTGACAAAAAAAATATAGGAGGATTTACTATGAATAATTTAATTAGACGCAACAAAACGGATTTAGATTACTTTGATGATATTTTTGCAGGTTTTTTACCGCAATCGTTTCATCAGGTTAATAACCTTTACATGAAAACGGATATCAAGGAATTAGACAAGGTCTATGAACTGGAAATCGATGTACCTGGATTTGAAAAAGACGAAATAAAGATTAGTCTTGAAAATGGATATTTAACAGTTGAAGCAAAACATGAAACTACGACAGAAAACAAAGAAGAAAGATATTTACATCGTGAACGACTCGTTGGTCAGGTGGCAAGAACATTTTATGTTGGCGAAGACATTAGCGAAGCCGATATCAAGGCCGGGTACAACAAAGGAATATTAACATTGTCCATTCCTAAACAGGGAACATTAGTAAAAGATAAAAAGTACATTTCTATTGAATAAGTATCAAACATCAAAAAAAGCTTCCAACTTAAAGGGAGCTTTTTTGATAATATATTACAGAAATTACGTATGAATCGTTCATTATTTTTGTATTTGGTGTTTGTTCGTATGTTATAATAAAAACAGATGTATGAAAGGAGGAGTTTGAATGGCAATTTTTTTGAAATCCATTGAAACCTTACCTTATAATGCTTTGTTATTAACACGTGAGATTGATAAAAAAGTATTTCTTGATTCAGCTCATAAATTACATCACTTCGTATATCAAAAATTTATAAATGCTAAAGATTACCGGGCAAGAATTTCATCTGATTACTTTCTTTTTATGAAAACGGAATTCGCAATTGACCCGTTTTATGCCGCTAAAATAAAGCCCTTTCTGGACTATGCAAGTTCCGGTGTGGCGGACCGATATGAAAAATTGGGTTATTTATTGAAAATTCGTGAGCGTTTAATTGCCGAAGGAAAATACACAGAACCCAATCCAATGGTTTTTGACAACCGATTGGTTTTTTCTGTTAATCTCGACTGTTATGAACCATTACTAGAAAAATACCATATTCGTCGACTTACAACCTTTTTGCCAACTCCGAGTTCTGTGGTTTTGAAAGAATGTTTGGATAAAGAGACTGAAATTCGGTCGGTATTAGAGACAATAGCGAACTTGATTGCATCAGGGATAAACATTAATAACATTAAAATAATCAATGCTCATGAGTATGATCGTCAACGACTTCAAATTGAGGCACAAGGTTTTGGATTTTCCTTAATTGATCATAGTCAACGTAAGTTAATCGAATTTCCGTTAACATTAACAGTTCTTAAAAGGATGGAAGCCGAATCATTAAAGCTAATTTTAGAAACAATAAAAGCAAAAATTGATCCCAGTTCCAGCATCGATAGTCGGGTGTTTTCAGCATTAATGGGTATCATCAACGATTATGGATTTGATGTTCTTGATGAAAACCATGATATTTTTCATTATGAGACTGAAGTGAGAAGTATAAATGCTGATTCACTGATAGATGGAGTCGGTTTAATTAATATTGAAGATGTTTTACCAGATGAAAATAATCATTATTTATTAATCAATTATATCGATTCGGATTTTCCTGCTTTTAAAAAGGATGATGATTATTTATCCGATACTGAGAAGCGGGTATTGGGTTTACGAACTTCCATTGAAGAAAATGATTTAATCCGTTTTGAGACCGAGACTATCATTAATGGCATACCAAATTTAACTTTGTTTTATGCAAAAAGAAGTCAAAATGGAGAACAACATCCATCGGATTTGGTTATTGATAGAATAGTAAATAAAGAAATTGTTTTTACTAAAGCAAACAGTGTCTCCTTTGCAAAGGAAAATGATTATCGGCTATATGCAAAATTTAGATTAAAACGAGAAAAATTCGGAGTAACAACACCCGATTTTTCGCTATTGCACGCCACATTTTCTGCTTTTTGGCATCCATATCAGGCTCGTTTTTCGGGAATTGATGCCCAAACAATGACTAAATTGATGGAAAAACAGATCACAATATCTGCGACTTCTCTTACTGTATTTCGACAATGTCATTTTCGTTTTTTGCTACAATACATCTTGCATTTGGGTCAATACGAGCAATCATTAGAATTATCTTTGGGCAATTTAGCTCATTATGTCCTTTCGCGAGTGTTTTACACACCAGGAGTAGTGAAACAATATGCCGATGAATATATCCAATCTGATTCATTCCTAATTAACGATTCCCGACATTATAACCTTGCCAAGATGTTTGTTTCTCGTTTGGAAATTGTGACTAGATATTTAATTGAACGCAATAAAAATTCGGCTTTTTCAGATTTGGCAGTTGAAAAAGTGTTTTCTTATATTCATCCCGATGATTCAGATTTTATTATTTTTGGAAAAATCGATTTGATTAAAATATTAGCTAAAGCCGATATGAATTATGTTATCGTTATTGACTATAAAACCGGAACTAAGCAATTCTCTGATGAAGAATTTATTAAGGGATTAGATATACAATTGCTCTTTTATCTTAATTTATTGGTAAAGTCACATGCTATTCGTTCAATTAAACCAGTCGGTTTCTTTTTTCAACCAATTAATCCAGGAAAGATTACTAAAAGTAACGATGCAGATCCATTGGCGGAGCGTTTGCAATTAGAAGGACGATTAATAAGTGACTATGAAGTGGCAAAGTTGCTAGGTGCTCAAGGTCAAATTCGTGGCGTTGCTTACAAGAATAATGGTGATTTTCGCTCTAATAAACATTTGATTGAAGCCGATAAAATGAATGAATATATAAATGTCATGAATGGTTTTATCGATGAAGCAGTTTCAGACATAAAAAGGAGAAATTTTTCTATTACTCCGCCTCCCATATCCGCTAACAAATCCACTTCGGCAAGTTGTGAGTATTGCAAATTTCAAGGCATATGTTACCTCGCAAACTCAGAGGACGACTCCAATCAAGAGTCATTTGAAATGGAGGATGAAGATGATGAATCTAACTAGTAATCAACTATTAGCCATCAATCATGATGGTGAAAATATTCTTGTAAGTGCCGGAGCTGGATCGGGAAAAACTGCAGTTTTAACTGAAAGAGTAATGGCAAAATTATCTCGTGGTGTTTTAATAGATGATTTGATTATTTTGACTTTCACAAATGCTGCTGCCGCAGAAATGAAAATGCGAATCAAAAACAAAATCATCGAGAATGCGAAGTATTCAAAGCAATTAAAACGATTGGATAATGCCGTTATTTCGACTTTTGACAGCTTTGCATTAAGACTAGTTAAAGAATATCATTACCTGATTGGTCTTTCCAATAATATCCGTATTGTTGATTCGGTTGTCAGTTCGAGAATTAAAGAAAAATTGCTCGATGAAGTACTCGATGAATCATATAAATCGGGATGCACAACGTTTTTATCATCGGTAGATCGCATATTCGATAGGGGGGATCAAACCTACCGGGATGCAGTTATAACATTATATAATGGTCTAGAAGCCAATCCTAATCGTTATGATTATCTTGATAACTATGAAAATAAATACTATTCTACGATTGCACTATGTAACGCAGTAAAAGACTATCAGACACTTTTAAATCGGCGAATTGACGAAATTCAAGTCGCAATAAAACTAATGAATGAACAGTTAGCCAACTGTGATGATGATAAAATTCATGATTATGTTTTATTAATTAATAAACTATATGCGTCTTTAAAGACCAATTGTTGTCTTGAGGAAATATTCACCTTTTTTAAAGACCTTTCGCACCCATCTATTCCACATCTTTCAAAAGAAAATCAAGAACTTTTTGGAACCACTCTTAAAGACCAAAATGATCATTTAAAGAAACTGGTATATGCTTTACGCGATGATATTAATAAACTCTTTGTCGATGATACCGAGCAGATAAAAAACGCTATATTAGAAACCAAAGAATCAACATTAGCCGTTGTGGCTACATGTAAAACCTTTTTAACCAAATTAATCGCATATAAGCAAGAGCATAATATGTTCGAATATACGGATATTATGAATTTAGCCATTAGAATTCTAAAGGAATTCCCTGACATCCGTAATCGCTATCGGAACCGAATTAATGAAATAATGGTAGATGAGTATCAAGACACTAACGATTTACAGGATTATTTGTTACATCTACTCGACAAAGGTAACGTTTTTTTGGTTGGAGATGTAAAGCAATCAATATATGGTTTTCGCAATGCTAACCCCAATAATTTCATTGCGAAGTATCACGATTTCGAAACAAATGGCACGGGAAAAACAATTGACTTGCTAGAGAATTTTCGCTCACGTAAGGAAACACTTGCTGGCATTAATGAATTCTTTTTTGACATCATGGATGAGGAAATTGGTGGTGTCAACTACAAGAATCGTCAAGCTTTAGTGTATGGCAATCATGAATATGATCAGAATTCATCCAATAAGACGGATTATTTCCCGGAAGTTCTTGTTTACAAAAATGAAATTGATTCGCAAATACATAATAACAAAACTATCTTAAAACCATATCACGAAGGCCAGATCATTGCATTGGACATTATATCAAAAATCAAACAAGGTTTTTGTGTCTACGATTCCCATAATAAATGCAACCGTTTGGCTACGTACAGCGATTTTACGATTCTTGTTGATCGAAAGTCAGGATTTGAACATTATCAACAAGCGCTTGTCGATCAAGGACTGCCGGTCGTAGCAGTAACTGACGAAAAATTTATTGCTTCAACAGAAATATTATTCATTCACAATTGTTTATGTTTGTTAAAACATTTCGCATGTTCTGTTAATTTTTCCGAAGAAATTAAACCAGTTTTATACGGCGTTGCCCGTTCTTTTGTCTATCAAATACCAGATAATATAGTAATACAAGTGTTAAATGATATTCCTCTTAATTCACGTGACGATCTGGCGCAACTAGCTAATCTCCCTGCTTTTATGCAACTTTATTTAGATTTTTCTAATTTAGCAAATACAGCATACTCATTGCCACTTGATGAAATGCTAATGGCATTGTACAAACAAATAAAAATATTTGATAAACTAGTTAGTTTACCCGATCCAGAAAGCGTTGAGTCAAAGTTAATGTTTCTACTGGGGAAAGCCAAAGAATTACCTGAATTTACCTTTGATGATTTTATTAATTATTTTCAAGACTTGTATGATAATGGCAATCTTGATGTTGAATACTCACGTCCATATGACGCTCAAACCAATGCCGTTAAAATCATGACAATGCACAAATCTAAAGGATTGGAGTTTTCAGTTTGTTATTATCCCGGGCTTGACAAACGATTTAATTACAGCGAGTCAAAAGCTTTCTTTATTTTTGATAAACAATATGGTTTATTTACTAAATCATGGGACAATGGATTTAAAGAAACTATTATTCACCAACTTTCCAAATGGTATAATTACAAGGATTATGTTTCCGAACGTTTACGCTTATTTTATGTGGCATTGACAAGGGCGAAGGAAAAAATCATACTAGTATATGACGAGTCAAAAGCAAAAAGCCCTTTTTTATCCTATAATAATTCCGGATATTTGGATGCAGTAATCAGATCGAAATATGGGTCTTTTAAGGATATATTGGAGTCAGTACCGGCGGTCAAGAAATGGTTTAAACCCCTTGAAAGTATCGAAACCAACATTACTATATCTCCAACTCAAGATCCCATTCCTTTTTCCAAACCGATTATCTATAAGAAAATTGACATCCAAATCCAAAAACTTTCAGAAAGTCATTATAGTAAGCAATTGACTGATTTTCAAACTCCAAATGAAAAAGCAGCACTAGAATATGGCGAGCGTCTTCACAGAGAATTAGAACTTTTTGATTTTTCCAACAAGGAAGCCTCATTACTATTATTGCCAGATCTGTTAAAACGAACATTTAAGCATTTTCTTTCCCAATCGGAGTTAAAAGGAATTGATGATGCGATTATTCATAAAGAATATGAATTTTTTGATGAAAATAATGGCCATGTATTGCATGGGATAATTGACCTTCTTATTGAATATTCGGATCGAATAGTAATTGTTGATTATAAACTTAAAAATGTCGTTGATCAAATGTATATAAACCAGCTTAATGGTTATCGAAAATTTATTCAAAAAGTTTCAAATAAACCAGTATATACCTATTTGTACTCACTTGCTGAAATGCAACTCATTGCCATAGGAGGTGTCTGATGAAACCGTTATTTCCCCCAGTAAAAAAACGCACTGATTATCCTGGAATATATCAAATCTTATCTACTTTAAGTGTTTGTTTGCCTGATAGCCTTTCTAAACTTCAAATGTCACTTGATAAATTTACGGTTATTCAGTACAAAGATACTGTGCCTGCTGATATAGTTTTTGAGTTCACTGCCAAACTTAATCCCCAAGGATATGTACTTTCCATAAATGAAAAGGGAATAGAAGTAAAATATAGTGACTATTCTGGCGCTTTTTATGCTTTTGTGACAATTCAGCAATTATATAACTCAACACTCAAAGCATTTCCTTATATATTGGTTGAAGACTGGCCAGATTTATCAATTAGAGGTTTATTAATGGATATTAGTCGCGATAAAATCCCGACATTGTCCACAATAAAAGCCATTCTGGATAAGATGGCCACTCTGAAAATGAATCACTTTGAATTATATGTAGAGGGTTTATCTTATGAATATCCATCATTTGATGGGATTAATGAGAGTGAAAATTCACTTACCCTTTCTGATTACTTAGAACTTGAATCATATGCCAATCAACTTGCGATTGACTTTGTTGGAAATATGAATGGGTTTGGTCATATGACTAAGTGGCTTGAATTGCCAGATTTCCATCATTTAGCGGAATGCTCACATGGGTTTTGGCATTGGGGATACCATTTCCCCGCCTCAACGCTCAACCCTCTTAATCCGCAAAGTGAGCAACTGGTAGTGAAAATGTATCAAGATATGTTACCTCATTTGAAATCTACTTTATTTAACATAAACTGTGATGAACCGTTTGAACTTGGACGGGGCAAGAGTAAAAAAGCAGTACGTAAATATGGACTCGAAAATGTATATGTTGATTTTGTTTCTAAACTTGTTACACAAGTAAATAAATATGACAAAACCGCTCTGGTTTGGGGGGACGTTTTAATCCATCATCCCGAGGTTTTAACAAAACTACCACCCAAGATGATCTTTTTAGATTGGGGTTATGATCGTGGCTATCCTTTCGATAATCATATGCAAATGCTTGCGAATATGAAAGTTAACTTTATCGGATGTCCTGGAACATCGTCTTGGAACAGTTTTTCGGGAAGAAAAAATGATATGATGGAAACCACTAAAAATGCGGCGGATAATGCGAAAAAATATGGTGGATTAGGAATTATTACTACGGATTGGGGAGATTTTGGTCACCTGCAATATCTGCCTTTTTCTTATCCGGGTATTATATATGCCGGATTGGTTTCTTGGGGTGATTCTGATTTTGCGAATACATTAATTGAACCAGTTCTTTCTTCGTGGCTCGGACAAAAAGAACTTGCAAAAGCGATTCTTGATTTATCAGATTATTCTAAGTTAGAGAATAAATATGTCGATAACGGCACGTTAGCGTTTTCCTCTATCATGTTTGTTGATCCGGCATTAAAGCATCCTATTTTTGTGAAACGATTCGTTTTACAAAAAGCTTTACATAAAAATCGCCTTTCCTTTGAAAGTGGAAAAGATATTCATCGATTACTAAATAATGTTATTCATAGTTTGAAAACATTAGTACCTAATAATGAGGAACAAACAATCGTTTATGATGAAATTATGCAAACAATTGAGAATATTAAGATTGCAGTTGATGTAAATTTAGTAATTAATCGTGATTTATTGTCGGATTGTCCAACTCTTGTTAATCAAATTATTGTTGGCTTGGAATCGACAATAATTGAACATCAAAGACTATGGAACATTAGAAATAAACCAAATGGGTTAGATAGATCATTGTCACGTTTAGTATCATTAAAAGCCATTATTCAAAGTCTTCGCAAAGCCTAATTGTGATATAATATTTTCAAGGAGTGATGATTACGATGGATCAAGAAGCATTAATCAATGAAGCCGTCCGACTGTATGAGATACGGCAATATGAATCAGCACTGCCGACATTTCGGAAATATGCAAAAAAAGGAGATAAAATCGCTTTGCTCCATCTAGGTAAAATGGCATTTTTTGGTCAAGGTATGAAAAAAGACCCTTCTCTTGCGTATGATTGTTTTTATAAGGCTGCCATCGAACTTGACATCGAGTCAGTTTACATGGTAGGACGATGCTTTGAAGAGGGATTTGGAGTTGAACAAAATTTAGAAAAAGCATTTGAATATTATTGTGCATCATCCGTTCGCGGAAGCATTGATGGGCAACTTAAAGAAGCGTTGTGTTATGAGGAAGGTATCGGAGTCACTCAAAACGAACAGAAAGCACTAACGATTTTTGTCGATTTATCAAAACGGTATAATCATCCATATGCTACTTTTCGAATCGGAAAGGCATATTTGGATGGCCAAGGTGTTCAAAAAAGTCCCGAGAATGCCTTTTCATGGCTAAATAAAGCCTTATTGCTTGGATCCACAGATGCAATGAATCAATTTCGTTTGATTGGGACCAAAAGTAAAAGAGATGACCGTACTTTACAAGATATTGAAGCGATTGGTAATGACCTTTTTCGAAGTGACCGCCCCGCAGATGCAATCATATTTCTTCAAATTGCAGTCAATGAAGGATCAATTAAAGCAATATTATTGTTAGAGGAGGCATACCGTGAAGGTAGAGGTGTTTCACAATCGTCAAAAATAGCCTTCGATTATGCGTTTAAAGGCGCTCAAGCCAATGATTTAGAGGCAATGTTTCGTTTGGGCCAAAAGTACGAGCTAGGAAATGGGGTTTCCTCATCATTTACTAAAGCAGCATTTTGGTATGAAAATGCGGCGAAATTAGGTCACGAGAATGCTAAAAATCGCTTAAAAGCAATTCGGGGGTATTGATATGAAAGATACCATGTCTCCAAAAGCGTTAAATGATATGGGTGATGCATACTTTTATGGCATCGATCGACCGATTAATCATGAACTGGCATATACATTTTATAAGCAAGCAGCTGATATGGATAATCCAGTCGGACTTTTTAATGTGGGGATGTACTTCTACCATAAAAGTGATTTTAAAAAAGCAATAGAATTTTTAGATAAATCACGTGCTTGCGGTCACTCTCCGGCAGTTCTTTTGTTAGCTGATATGTATAAAAATGGCTATGGATTTCATAAATCACGTAAAAAAGCTTTTAAAATGTATCTTCAAGCCGCCAATTTAAATGACATTGATGGATATAATGCTGTCGGCGAGTGTTATAAAAACGGCTATGGATGTGGGAAGAATCCCGAAAAAGCTTTTTCATACTATCAAAAATCCGCAGACCACGGCGATATGACCGGTGAATTAAATGTTGGGTTGTATTATTGGAAATCATCAAGTTATAAAAAGAACCCCGAGCCAGCTCTAACTTGGCTCGATAAAGCTGCGACCCACGATTCTCTTGAAGCAAAACACTTACTTCAAGAAATATATCAAACTCATAATCTGCCGTATTTCAAAAAGAAATCACTGGCATCATTACGAGAAATGGCTTTTTACTACACCGAATCACTGGCCAAAGCAAATGATATAAAAGCATTGAAAACGGTTGCGGATACGTATTATAATGGATCGGACATCACTAAAAAGAACCATGAAAAATCGGCGTTGTACTATAAATCCTTATCGGATATGGGTGATCAGGAAGGCAAATATGGTTACGCAGTTTCTTTGCTATATGGCCAAGGCGTACCAAAAGATGTTGGATTAGCAAAGAAACTGTTGGAAGAATGTGCTATCCACAGTCATCCGATGGCATTAACTCGCTTAGGCGATATTTTTCGTTTGGGACTAAATGTGCCGGTTGATAATGAGGAAGCAAAAAAATGGTATTTGGAAGCCGCAAAGCATAACGACCCAGAAGCTTTAATGAATTTAGGGTTGCTTAATTATCGTCAGGTAATTGAAGGTCATAATCCGACATTAGCATATAATTTTATGGAAACAGCTGCAAAGAAGGGCTATTTTCAAGCCTGGTATTGGTTAGGCATTTTTCATGATAAAGGTATTGGCTGTGAACCATCTTTTCATGAGGCTCAAAAAAGTTTTGAAAAAGCGATTCAACAAGGCAGTTTAGGTGCTAAATATAAATTCGCTGCCATGATTATTGATGAAACACGTAAAGGGAAAAACGAAGGAAAGAAAACGATTGCGCTTTTTCAAACAGCACGACAGCTATTTACAGAATATATTGCCGATTCAATGCATAATGCGGCAAATTCCGCATATGCAATGGCATATTTAGGTGAGATGTATCGTGATGGATTGGGAATGGCACCAAATCCGCATATCAGTAGATTTTGGTATGAGAGTGCTGCCGAAGCTGATTTATCAAGTGCAATGGTTGAAATGTATCGCATACTAAAAGATAAGGAATTTGATCAAGCTATGCAATGGTTGAATAAAGCCATTCAGGATACGACAGCGGCAGATGCATTTTATGAACTTGGTTTGGTATATCTATATGGCATTCCCGATAATATTCAAATTGATGTCAAAATGGCAAAAGCATATTTAGAAACTGCCGCCCGGCAGAATCATAAAGGGGCATTAGAAAAATTGATGATGTTATAAAGAAGGCGATATATTGAAATTATTACTTCATATTTGTTGTGCTCCATGTAGTGTGATGTGCATCAGTAAACTGCGTGAGGACGGCATAGATGTCACGGGATACTGGTACAATCCTAATATTCACCCTTTTACCGAATATCAAAACCGATTAGCCGCATTAAAAGGATACAGTGAATTAATTAATTTACCAGTTATCTATAATGACTTTTATGGGTTGCGATTATTTGTAAAATTAATCGATGGAAAAATGGATGATCGTTGCAAATCATGTTATGAAGAACGACTCACTGCAGTAGCTCTAGAAGCCAAAAAACTTGGCTATGACGCTTTTTCCACTACTTTACTTATAAGTCCTTATCAGCAGCATGAAACGTTACGATTGGTTGCTGAACGGGTTGCGGCAAAAATAAAAATCCCCTTTTACTATGTCGATTTTCGCAATTATTTCCGTGAAGGTCAACAAATAGCAAGAAAATTACCATTATATATGCAAAAATACTGCGGTTGTATTTTTAGTGAAGAAGAAAGATATTTAGGTAAAAAATAATTAAGAAAACTATTGGGGTAAATATTTTGTTTTTTATATATCATAACTGTTTTCTCACAATGAATATGCTATAATCAAATTAACAAATAATAATGGAGGATGCAAATGATATTTCCGCGTAAAGAGTTCGAAAAAACATCTTGCAAAGATGCTAACATCGAAAAAGGTCTTTTAGTCGACATGTTCGATAAAATCGATAACGAAAAATGGAATTTACATTCCATCCTGCTTTTGAAAAATGGAGCTAAAGTATTTGACACTTATGCGAAAGGCTTTGGAGCAAACGTAAATGAAGATGTCTTCTCGATTTCTAAGTCATTCACGAGTTTAGCTATCGGTATATGTTCTGATTTGAAACAATTACATCTTAGTGATTTCGTAATTTCTTATTTCAAAAATGAATTAGGTGATTTTCAGCCAAACGGTTATGAAAAAGTCACAATCGAACACCTATTGACGATGACTGTTGGTCAAGAACGCGATGGCATTGACGATTTCAAAATGGGAAAGAATCCCTACATAAGTTTCTTTAGCATTCCTATCGAACACGAACCCGGAACTTACTTTATGTACAACAATCTTGCCTCATATATGCTTTCTGCGATAATTACTAAGGTTACTGGTATGACTTTAAATGATTTTTTAGGAATTTACCTTTATCCGAAACTGGACATAGAGAAACCAGAGTGGATTGAATTTTGTGGCAATTCCTTAGGTTGCTCCGGACTAAAAACTAATGTAGTTGTATTAGGAAAAATCGGTATGCTATTGCTTAACCACGGTGTATGGCGAGACCAACAAATAATTTCCGAAGAATATATAAAAGCAGCAACAAGTCCCCAAATATCCACAAAGCATCTCGATAATCCCGAACGTCAATATGGATATGGTTATCATTTTTGGATTACTAAAACCAATGATTTTCTTATGGCTGGCAAATTTGGCCAACGAGTTGTAACTAATCGTCAATATGAAACTGTCTTCATTGTTTTAGGAATGGAAAATCGTGATCCATATTGCTTCTTTTATGATTATATTGCCTTAGCACTCAATAAGGGCTGGAGTTATGATAATTTCACATTACGGACATATTTACAACGATTTACTGATCATTCAAGCGTCATTATGGAATCGGCAGACAAAGAAAAAGTGTTATGAAACCAAAAGAAAAGCGTTTGGATTATTCCATACGCTTTTCTTTTGGTAAACAAAGGAGAATAAAATAGAAGAAGGAAAAAATAATGTACCACTTGGTTGGTACATCCAAAATTATATATGACAACTGTGATGATTTGTTGAATTAAACATGGGATTTATGTGTATTATTGAATATTATCAGGTTCATGATGAAGGATCAACCACGGGTTAAAACAAATATAACCGATATTGTTTAAATGGTTTATTTCGCCACATTATCGATATTCTTAAGTAGACAATTACGGGTATTTTTGATATAATATGAAGGAATTCGAAAAAATCGTTTTTTTTGCGAGTTTATATTAAAAGAATCATTATTTGAAAGAGGAGGAGAAAGTATGAATCTTGGTGATTTTAATAAGTTATCAGTTGTTCGCGAAACTGACATTGCTTACTTATTAACTGACGGCGAATACGAATATTTTCTCCACAAAAAAGAAGCGCTTCGTGATTATGTTAAGGGTGAAATGATTGAAGTGTTTTTGTATGTCGATAATTTGGGACGACCAACTGCCTCAACAAAAATCCCACTTGTCACCGTACATACCGCAGCATTTTTGGAGGTTGTATCAGTCAATCCTGAACTTGGTGTTTTTCTTTCATATGGGATGATAAAAGATTTATTATTATCAAAAGACGATTTGCCGTTATCATTTAATTCTTGGCCTATCGTTGGTGATGAATTATTCGCCACCATAAAAATCAAAAAAAATATGATGTTTGCAAAACTAACCAGTCGTAAATTAATTTCAAACTTCGTACCTCCTCCGACGGAACTTGAAGAAGGTACCAGTTATGAGGCAATTGTTCTATTTCTTTTAGTAGAAGGACTAGTTTGTTTTACTAAACAAGGTCATGAAATATTCGTTCACTATAACAACACACGCAAAAAGTATCGAATGGGAGAAAATGTTTCGGTAACCATAATTCAAAAACACGATAACAATGAATATACCGGAACATTAATCCAACAAAAAGAATATATGATTCATCCTGATTCTCTTACTATTCTTAATTATCTCCAAAATCATGCTGGTACTATGCGTTTCACTGACAATACATCTCCTGAAGAGATTCAGGCCGCCTTTCATATGAGTAAGGGTGCATTCAAAAGAGCTTTGGGCACCTTATATAAATCAGGACTTGTCGAATTGAATCCTGAGAGCACTAAACTGGTTCATCAGATCCCCGAGTTATAGGCACGGGCATCAAAAAAGTTAAGAAAAGGTGAATATATTATGGGAAGAGCACATGAAGTAAGAAAAGAAGCAATGGCTAGAACAAGTCTTTTAAAAAGCAAACTTTATTCGAAATTTGGAAAGGAAATATATATGGCTGCTAAATCAGGCAGTCCCGATCCGGATACCAACCAAACATTGAAAAAGATTATCGAAAAAGCAAAAGCCAGCCAAGTTCCGGCGGATGTCATTAAACGTAACATTGAAAAAGCTAAGGGCCTTGGTGGTGCCGATTATGTTCCAGTACGGTATGAGGGCTTTGGACCTGGTAATTCCATGATAATCGTTGAATGCATGACCGATAACGTCAACCGCACATTTGGAGAAATTCGTTCATGTTTCACAAAAACCGGCGGTAAAATTGGTGTTGCCGGTAGTGTGACTCACCAATTTTCCTATGTTTCTCTTGTATCCTTTGAAGGGCTTTCGGAGGACGAAGCTTTAGAAGCACTTATGGAAGCAGAATGTGATGTTTCCGAAATTGAATCCGATGAGGATATCGTGACAGTGATTGGAAAATCTGGCGATCTTGATCGCATTAAAGAGGCTTTGCAAGCCGTCAAAGAAGACATCGTTTTCATTGAAGAAAAAGTAACTTATTTACCAAATGATTATATAAAAATTGACGATGATGATATTCGTAAGTTTAATAATTTCTTAGCAATGACTGACGAACTTGACGATGTTCAGGAAGTATTTTCAAATATCGATTTTCCACCAATTGAAGAATAATTAACAATCTAAATGGCAACCAAAAAAGGTTGCTTTTTTTTGCAAAATCGATGGTTTTCATTGGCATAAAAAACTAAATATGCTATAATGAAATGTAACATAAATAATGACGTTTTTATTAAGCTAAAATTGCGATATATTGGAGGAAAATAAATGTCTTTACCAAACAAATTAACTCTATTTCGTGTTGTTTTAATACCGGTTATGGTTATCATATATTTATTAAGGAATTATCTTGCTGGTAGTACATTTTGGCTTATGGGAGCGATATTTGTTATTGCCTCATTTACTGACTTTCTGGATGGTTATATCGCCAGAAAACATAATATAGTTACTACATTGGGCAAGTTTATGGATCCACTGGCGGATAAATTACTGGTCATGACAGCCTTATTAATCTTGGCAGATTTGTATGCATCGGGAATGACCCAGATGTGGATGCCATTTTGGGTGCCTTTGATTGTTTTATCTCGTGAGTTGATTGTAACTAGCATTAGATTAATTGCCGTCGGCGATGGTAAAGTTATTGCCGCTTCGAAATTGGGCAAATACAAAACCGCTAGTACTATGATTGCTATATCCGTCTATCTGTTTATCATTCCGTTTAATATCCTTGCTTTTAACATAATCGCATGGGTTTTAATGGGAGTTGCGGTAATCTTGACAATCGTATCCGGTATCGATTATTTCTTAAAAAATAAAAATATAATTTTTCAAAGCAAATAATAAAGAAAATATTTACTAATGGTGTAATATAATACCGATAAATTGAATGTTAAATGATTGGAAGTATAGCCTAACCAGGAGGTTTACCATGGCTGATGAAAAACGCAAAAAAAATCTTGAAGCTGCTTTAAAAGAAATCGAAAAAGAATTTGGCAAAGGTGCTGTCATGATTTTGGGTGACGAAGTTGCCAATATGTCAGTTGAATCTGTTTCTACAGGCTCACTCTCTCTTGATCATTGTTTGGGAGTCGGCGGTTATCCAAAAGGACGTATTGTGGAAATCTTTGGACCGGAATCTTCGGGAAAGACTACATTTGCTCTTCATGCCATTGCTGAGGTACAAAAGGGTGGAGGCTATGCCGCTTTTATTGATGCCGAGCATGCTTTAGATCCAATATATGCTCGCAATCTAGGTGTTGATATTGATTCACTTATTTTATCGCAACCCGATACAGGTGAACAAGGATTAGAAATAGCTGAAGCATTGATTCGTAGCGGCTCTGTTGACATTATGGTCGTCGATTCAGTGGCTGCCTTAGTTCCGGAAGCTGAAATTCGGGGTGAAATGGGGGATTCCCATGTGGGCCTTCAAGCTCGTTTAATGAGCCAAGCAATGCGAAAATTATCTGGTGTATTATCAAAATCAAACTGCATTGCTATATTTATCAATCAAATCCGGGAAAAAGTCGGAATCATGTTTGGCAATCCAGAAACCACTCCCGGTGGCAGAGCACTTAAGTTTTATGCTTCTGTACGCTTGGATATTCGTAAGGGTGAACAAATAAAAGTTGGTGACACAATCATCGGCAACCAAGCCAGAGTAAAAGTTGTAAAAAATAAAGTAGCCGCGCCTTTCAAAACATGCGAGATAGACATTATTTTTGGCAAAGGCATTTCTCGCTCAGGTGAAATTGTCGATTTAGGTGTTGAACAAGAAATTATACAAAAAAGTGGTGCTTGGTTTGCATACAAAGATCAAAAAATTGGGCAAGGCCGTGAGAATGTCAAAAAATATCTTGAAGAAAACCCTATTGTCATGGAAGAAATATCCGGTTTAATACGACAACATTTTAATATGAAATAAAGAAGACCATTATGGTTTTCTTTTTTTTTAATCGGATTCTATTTAATAAAGAATTTGGAAATAATTTTTGACTATGATAGGTAATTATAATATAATAGAGAAGTAAAAGTAAGTTGACTCAATTATATAGATGGAACGGTAACGGTATATGGGAATCCGGGCCTGTTCTTAAATATATTAACAACTTTTATAACTAAATATAACGGAGGTAATAATTATGCTAGATCCAGTAGTAATTATTATTTCCAGTTTGCTCGGTTTAATCATCGGTGTGGTTATCGGATTTATAATCCGTATCATGGTCGTGGAAAAAGGATTCCAGGCTACGAAAGAAAAAACCCAAAAATTGATCGATGATGCCACAACTCAAGCGGAAAAACTAAAAAAAGAAAAGTTATTAGAAGCTAGACAAGAGATTTACACTCTTAATTTAGAAAACGATAAAATTCTTAAAGAGAAGAAGGCTAATGTTCAAGATCTTGAAAACAAGTTAAATCAACGCGAAGATCTGCTCGAACGCCGTTCATCCAATTTGGATAAACGGGAATTGAACATTGACCGCAAAGAAGAAAATCTCGATGAGAAAAAAATGGCACTTGAGGAAAAAAATAGCAAATTGGAATCAATAATTCAGCAACAAAACACCAAATTATTTGAAATCGCTAATTTCACTGAACAACAAGCTCGTGATGTTATCATGGAGCGTGTCGAAGCCGATATGGTTGATGGAATCAACCGCTTCATCCGCGATGCTGAAGAAAATGCCAAAGCTGATGCAACAAAAATCGCTAAGGATATCATTTCTCAAGCCATTCAAAAATACGCTCAGGATGTCACTGCCGAGTCCACAGTATCTGTCGTCAACCTTCCCAATGACGAGATGAAAGGGCGAATTATCGGTCGTGAAGGCCGTAATATTAGAACCATTGAAGCCATGACTGGAGTAGATTTAATAATTGATGATACTCCAGAAGCCGTTGTTCTCTCTGGCTTTGATCCCATCCGCCGTGAAATTGCTAAAAAAACGATTGAAACTTTGATTACTGATGGTCGAATTCATCCGGCTCGAATCGAAGAAATCGTCGAAAAAACCCGTGTTGAAGTAGATCAATTCATTCGTGATATGGGAGATAAGGCTGTTTTTGAAACCGGAGTTGGTCGAATGCATCCAGATCTGGTTAAACTTTTAGGCAGATTGCACTACCGCACTTCGTATGGTCAAAACGCATTGAAGCATTCAATTGAAACTGCATTTTTAGCCGGGAAACTTGCTGTTGAACTTGGTGAAAATGAGATTATTGCTAAACGTGCCGGATTATTACATGATATCGGTAAGGCAGTCGATCACGAAGTTGAAGGATCACATGTTGATATTGGTATCATGCTCGCAAACAAATATCGTGAACATCCTACCGTCATTGATGCGATTGCATCTCATCATGGCGATACCGAAGCAAAAACTGTTATCGGCGTGTTGGTGGCTGCTGCTGATGCATTGTCAGCTGCTCGTCCTGGTGCAAGAAGTGAATCATTAGAAAACTACGTTAAACGATTAACCCAACTCGAAGAAATATCTAATTCAATCGTCGGCGTTGACCAAGCATTTGCAATTCAGGCCGGACGTGAAGTCCGAGTAATTGTAAAACCAAACGAAGTCGATGATGCCCGTACATATGTTATTGCTCAAGAAATTCGGCAACAAATAGAGGAAAAACTTAGTTACCCAGGCACCATCAAAATTACGGTTATTCGGGAGACCCGCGCTCAGGATATCGCAAAATAACTAATAGCCTTCCCGCGGGAAGGCTATCATTTTCAATGAAGGGTGGAAGGAATATGCGAATATTGTTTATTGGTGATGTATATATGGAACAAGGTCGAAAAGCCCTTGTTAAATATTTTGAAACAGTAAAGACCAATACAAAACCAAATATAATCATTTTAAATGCTGAAAATATAGCTGATGGTCATGGAATTACCCAAGAAATATATAAACAACTAATGGGGATGGGTATCAATGTTTTGACACTTGGCAATCACGCCTACACACGTCGTGATTGCGCATCAGTATTAGAATTACCAAACATCGCAAGACCTGCTAATTATGGCATAGGAGCCAAAGGAAAAGAGTATATAACTCTTAACTATAATGGGAAAACAATCACCATTATTAACTTGCTAGGACGAGTATTTATGCGTGACCAAATTGACAATCCGTTTACAAAAATGGATCAGTTGCTGGAGATGGTAAAAAGTGATTACTACATCGTTGACTTTCACGCTGAAGCAACAAGCGAAAAATACGCGATGGCAAATTACCTTGACGGCCGTGTCAATGCATTGCTAGGAACTCACACTCATGTTCCTACCGCTGATGCTTGCGTATTTCCCAAAGGGATGCTTTATATCAGCGATGTGGGAATGACTGGTATTAAATATGGAATCATTGGTGGCGAAATTCAACAAGGCATCCGGAAATTTTTAACAGGTGTTCCTGAACGCGTCATCCCGGAAACAACTGGATTACTTCAGTTTAATGCCGTAATTTTGGATCTTGATCAAAAGAAAATCGAGACAATTAATATTTTTGAATAACTTACAAAAGGTTATGATATGACGCGATAAAATGGTGGATATATGCAAAATTGTGATTACAACAAACCACAAATGAATGCTGCTCGGAAACGAACCAAAACGACGACTTCGGTCGTCGATTTTGCGATTCCCAAATCTGCCATGGAAATCGGAATTGATAAAAAATATATATTACTAACATATGGTTGTCAGGGCAATGAATCTGATTCTGAGAAAATACGCGGATTATTGGAAACGATTGGCTTTTCACTTGCATCAGATGAAACGATGGCTGATTTAATTGTCCTTAATACATGTGCTATTCGTGCTAACGCAGAAAACAAAGTATTTGGCGAATTAGGACGTTTAAAAAAATATGTAAAAGCTAAACCAGATTTAATTATTGCAATCGGCGGTTGTATGCCGCAAGAAGAAATTGTTGTCGAAAAAATTTTAAAAACTTATCCCCAAGTAAAAATAATCTTTGGAACTCACAATTTATATCAATTACCTCAGTTTTTAGAAAGGGTTATGTCAAATCACAACCGGGTCATTGAAGTTCTTTCTGAGGAAGGTAATATTATTGAGAAACTTCCTACGGTTAGAACTAGTAGGTCAAAAGCATGGGTTGATATTATGTATGGTTGTGATGAGTTTTGTACTTACTGCATTGTTCCATATACTCGTGGCAAAGAAAGAAGTAGAAAGCCCGAATACATTATAAAAGAAGTTCAAAGTTTGATTGATCAAGGATATCATGAGGTTACTCTTTTAGGTCAGAATGTTAATTCATATGGTTTGGATTTTACAGAATATAGATATCGTTTTTCTGATTTGTTACAAGCATTATCGCAATTGCCAATTGAGAGAATTCGATTCACGACTAGCCACCCCAAAGATTTTTCAACTGATTTAATCACTGTTTTAGCTAAACAAAAAAACCTAATGCCTGCCATTCATTTGCCGGTCCAATCCGGATCAGACAAAATATTAAAAGCGATGAACCGTAAATATACAAAAGCTGACTATATGGACCTTGTCGATAAAATATATCAAGCAATCCCTGACGTTTCTTTAACTACGGATATCATTGTCGGCTTTCCTGGCGAAACTGAATCTGACTTTCTTGAGACAATTGCATTAGTCGAATACTGTCGGTTTGAAGGGGCTTATACATTTGTGTTTTCGCCTCGCGTTGGGACTCCTGCCGCGCAATTCAATGATACGGTGAGCATTGATGAAAAAATGCAACGCTTATATCGTTTAAACGATGTTATCAATCAAGGATTTGCCCGTGGCAATCATCGATTTGTAAATCAAACACTCAAAGTGCTTGTCGATGGGAGATCGAAAGGAAAGGCCGATGTATTATCAGGCTATTCCGAACATAACAAATTGGTCAATTTTCGTGGTTCAAAAACCCTTATTGGTACCATTGTCAATGTCAAAATTACCGACGCAAAAACTTGGTCGCTTGCTGGAAAACTTATAAATGAGTAAAGCCATTGAGTTGATTTCCTTACTTGAAAGATCAGATTTGGTGTGTGAACTAAAAAAATTAAAAAAAATCCTTGATAAATCTCCAAATGGTCTAAAAGCATTTCAAAATATACTAGTCTTTCAAAAAAAGATTGTTCATAATGATCAAACTAAAAACAATGGATTAGACTCGGATACGGTTTTATTATATCATGATAAATTCGCGTCATTTAAGGAATATCCGGTTGTTGCACAATATATTAATCAAACCGAAGAATTGCAAATGCTTGTCAAGGAAATACAAGATATACTAAATAATGGGCTGACAAATATATAACATTTTCTTTGATTAGTCGGTTAAATTAACTCGATTATTTTACGCAAAAAGAGAGTTGAAGACTCCTAAAAATTGTCACAAATAAAGAAGATGGAAATCCTTATTTTTCGTTATTATCTATTGATTTACAATTTATTTTATAGTAGTATATTATTATAATAGTAAAAAAAGGGTGAGATTATGAGCAAACTGAAAACAACAGAAGATTTATTTGCCTATTCTAAAACACTAAGTGTTATTCCTGCGGAAGATTTGGTAAATTTACTTTTGTCCTCAAAAATCCATGTTCCCTACTATATTCATCGCTTTGTATTGCGCGAAACAATCTATCCAAAAGTATTTGCAAACGCTCTTTACCAAACCTATACGGATGAATTGAAGTATCGCTTGCGAGGATATAATGATTATTCGATTTATCTTTTGGATAAGTTAATTTCTGATTTCAATCTTGATTTCGATGCAGCGAAATACAAAGAAATCTTCTTTGATGTTTTGTTTTTGAATGCTGAATTATATGGTATTAAAGACCATTTTTTTAACGAATTAGATAAGTTAAAATATAAATATCTTGTTGATTTTGAAACTATTAACTATCATAATTTTATGTCTATGTTTGGTAAAATATTTTTTGAACCCTCTGGCTATCTTGATGGCGTAAAATTAACAATTTTGAAAGACGTTATGATTCATTCCAGTACTTTGGGAGACTTGCGTGGGTTAGGAGAAAAATACGGTGTAAAAGTCCCACGTCGAATCAACAAAACTCAGTTGGTTGATATTCTTGCAAAGCGTTTTCGTCTATCTGACGAAGAAGTAATTTTGCTTAATGCTAAGTCCGTTTTAGAGTTAGAGATTTATGCCAAAGAAAAAGGATTTAGTATTTCAATTGATTTAAAGAAGAGTGATATGGTTGAATACATCGTTTATTCTTTAGCTATGTACCATCAAGAAGTAACAAAAGATATGCATAATTATTCTGTTCCCTTGGCTGTTGACCTTGATTCTGTGAAAATTGAGGAAATCAAATTTGAATCTAATGATCAGGATATTCCTGTCATTCTAGATGAAAAACCCATCTTTGCCACGGCTGTTAAGGATTCAGAACCTATTATTCAAGAAGAAGAGGTTATCGAGCCTGAACCGACGCCGGAACCAGAACATATAGAACCAATAGTTGAACCAGTAGTTGAACCAATAGTTGAGCCGGTTGAAGATAAATCTGAACCTGTAGTAATTGACAAAACTCCAAAAGTTGAAGTTCAAACGCCAGTTGAGACAAAAACACAAATTCATGATACAGAATCCGTGTCTAATCCGATTTCAACCGATAGCGGAAGGAATTTCTCCGAAGAAGAACGGGCACTACTTGATGAAAAAATTAATATCATTATCAAAAAATATCAACGGAAACGCCATCAAAAAACATTTTGGACTATTTTTTGGGTTTTGCTTGGAGTAGCTATTATCGGTTTCGTTGGTTATTCATATGTAATATACACCACAACGGGAAATTTGCCATTTGGTATTGATGTTTTTTGGTAAAAGCTTCCCCCACGATATAAGGTGATTGTTTTGGAAAAAAGTTCTGATCTAAACTACACCCCTATGATGCAACAATATCTTGAAATTAAAAAAGACTATAGCGATTTTATAGTCTTTTTTAGAATTGGTGATTTTTACGAAATGTTTTTTCAAGATGCTATTATTGGATCAAAGGAACTGGAAATCGTTCTGACCGGTAAGGATGCTGGTCAAAAAGAACGAGTTCCGATGTGCGGAATACCTTTTCATGCTGTAAATATCTACCTAGAGAAACTTGTCGAAAAGGGTTATAAGGTTGCAATAGTTGAACAAGTTGAAGACCCTGCACTAGCTAAAGGACTTGTCAAACGCGATGTCATAAAACTAATCACCCCAGGGACAATTATTGAAGATGGTGCCATTGATGAAAAAACTAATAATTATATTGTTTCCGTTTCAGAGTCAAAAGAAAAATATCTGTTGGCATATTCTGATTTAACCACCGGACAAAACTGCATTGTATCTACGCCAAAAGATCCCGAACTACTATTTAACGAAATTCTTAATCTTAATTCTCGAGAAATTATTATTGGAACAAAGTTTAATCAAAAAGTCATTAACCATTATTTGCAAAATTATGCAATAACGGTATCAATCTCTGATCGTACCGATATACCTATTTTTTATCGACATTTGGTATCAGATATCTATGACAAAGAATCCCTTGAGGCTTTTGGTCGTCTAATCAATTACTTAATTCTGACTCAAAAGCAAGAACTACTGCACCTACAAAAAATCCAAATCTTTGAATCCACGTCATATTTGCGTATTGACAATAATTCCAAGAGAAACTTAGAATTGATTGAAACGTATCGTTTTGGCAGTCGCAAAGGAAGTTTGTTTTGGTTGCTTGATCAATGTAAGACTGCTATGGGCTCTCGCTACTTGAAACAAAATATTATGCGTCCTTTGGTCGATCAAGACAAAATAGAAAACCGATTTTCTTTGATTGAAGCTTTTAACGAAAACTTCCTGATTCGCGAGGAAATTAAGGAATTACTACAAGAGGTTTATGATTTAGAACGAATTATTGGTCGTATATCTTTTGGTAACGCTAATGCCAAAGATTTAATTAACTTGTCCAAAACGTTAAAAGTGATGCCTAGTATTAAAACAAAACTGCTTTCATTGGATAATAAATATGCCACTCATTTAGTGGCCAATCTTGATTCATTAGAAGCCATCACAACTTTAATTACTCAAGCCATTGTCCCAAATCCCCCACTATCGATTAAGGAAGGCGGAATCATCAATTCTGGCTACTCTTCTGATTTGGATCACATCAAATATGCTAGCGCCCATGGAAAGACTTGGCTAGGCGAGTTTGAAGCTAAGGAAAGAGAACGGACTGGAATAAAAAAACTACGGATTGGTTATAATCGAGTTTTTGGTTATTATATCGAAGTAACAAAGGGTCAAATGGAATTTGTCAAAGATGAATTTGGATATGAGCGCAAACAAACTTTATCTAATTCCGAACGCTATATAACACCGGAATTACAGGAAAAACAAGCTATAATCCTCGGTTCGGAAGAAGATGCAATCCGCTTAGAATATGAAATATTTGTCGAGGTTCGTGATACTACAAAAACCCAAACCAAAGCGATGCAAGATATGGCGAAAGCAATCGCGGAAATCGATATGATTTTAGCGTTTGCCAAGGTTGCCTCTGATAACCGATATGTTCGTCCACAAATTATTACCCAACGAATAATCGATATCACTAATGGGCGCCATCCTGTTGTTGAGAAAGTTCTCGAAAATGAAAAGTATGTTGAAAACGATATTCACATGGGTGAAAGCACGAGTATTTTGTTAATTACCGGCCCAAATATGTCAGGAAAATCTACATATATGCGCCAATTGGCCTTGACAATAATTATGATGCAAATGGGTTGTTTTGTTCCTTGTGAAACCGCTAAATTGCCGATTTTCGACCAAATATTTACACGGATAGGCGCTAGCGACGATTTGGCTGGTGGAAAATCAACTTTCATGGTTGAGATGCTTGAAGTGAACTATGCTTTGCAAAATGCAACCGATGCTAGTTTAATTCTTTTTGATGAAATCGGTAGAGGAACTGCTACATATGATGGCATGGCTTTGGCCCAATCGATTATCGAATATTCTCATCAAAAAATTAAATGTAAAATCCTGTTTTCTACTCATTATCATGAATTGACATACCTAGAAGATGAATTGAAATCACTTCATAATGTTCATGTGTTAGCTAAAGAAGAAAGAGGTAATATCGTTTTTTTACATAAAGTTATTGATGGCCCCACTGATCGTTCGTATGGCATTCACGTTGCAAAATTAGCTAATCTACCTTTGGCATTGATTAATCGCGCAAAAAATATATTATCAGAACTAGAAACAAATCATGGATATAATGTGATAAAACCTCAAGAAATGAACCTTTTCAATTTTGAGGATGTTTTAAAAAAAGATGAAGCATTGCCCGATGAATATGCGCCTTTAATCGAACAGTTAAAAGCCATTGATATTAACGAATTAACACCAATTAAAGCCATGAATATTTTGGCTGACGTTATTGAAGAAATTAGGAAAAAAACTGTTGACTAAGTCCATTTAAAATGGACTTTGTTATTAAGTGAATCATTTTTTAAAGAAGGTGAAATTATGGGTGTTATAATAAAACTCGATGAACATATCGCCAATATGATTGCTGCTGGTGAGGTAATTGAAAGACCTGCAAACGTGGTAAAAGAACTGACAGAAAATGCAATTGATGCCAACAGTTCTGTGATTGAAATAGATTTAAAAGAAGCTGGCATGGAGATGATTCGCATCACCGATAACGGCTGTGGCATGGATGAAGCTGACGCAAATAGCGCTTTTGAAAGACATGCCACTTCGAAAATAAAATCAGAATATGATCTATTTCGAATTCATTCTTTAGGATTCCGGGGTGAAGCATTACCTTCCATAGCGGCTATCGCAAAAATTGAATTGACAACATCCCTTGGAGATAATACCGGTTATAAAATCGCTTTTCAAGCGGGTAAGAAAATTAGTAGTGGTGTCGCTGCAGCTCGTAAGGGAACCGCAATAACAGTTACAAAGTTATTTTATAACACTCCTGCTCGACTCAAATATATGAAAGGTCCAAATTATGAGTTAGCAATCATTACTGAACTTGTCGATAAATTTGCTCTTGCGCATCCAGATGTTGCTTTTACGTTAATCAATAATGGGAAAGTTCTGTTTAAAACATCAGGCTCCGGTAATGTTTTAGAAGTGCTTGGGTCAATATATGGTTATAGTGTTGCCAAGCAAATGAAGTTGTTTAAAAATGATGGACGGGATTATCAAATTAATGGTTATATTGCCAACCCACTCATTAATCGGAGCAGTAAAAATTGTATTACCTTAATTACCAATGGACGGGTAATCAAAAACCCAAAAATAATCAGCACTGTTGTTGCCGCGTTTGACCAACGAATCCCTAAAGGTCGATATGCAATTACATTGATTAATATTATATGTGATCCTTTATTGATTGATGTGAACATTCATCCCACCAAACAAGAAATAAAGTTTTCAGAAGAAGCCAAATTATCAAATGTATTAACAGCCGCCTTAAAAAAAACTATTGACCAATTTGCGATGATTCAAGAGTCAGAAAATCTAGTCATCGGTCCATCAATAAATACTATTCAAGACCAACTTGATTTTTTGGGTGACAATTCACTTGAAAATATGAAAGCTGTAATTGACTATTCAGTATTTGAACAATCAACAGAAAAACATGAAATGACATTACCCCCCCTTGAAACATCAAATTTGATTCCCGATATGGAGTATATCGGTCAGTATGCTGGAACATATTTACTTTTTCAAAACACAGATGGTTTGTATCTTGTTGATCAGCATGCTGCAGCCGAACGAATTAGATATGAAAATTACATTTTGCACATGAGTCATCCCCAAAAAACATATTATGATTTACTAATTCCATTCAATCTTGATTTTTCCAATCACGATGTAATTCTTATTAATGATCACATGGCGGAGATTTCTGCTTTCGGAATTATACTTTCCCCATCCGGAAATCAATCGTTTTTTATCAATAGTGTCCCCAGTTGGTTTCCCAAAGGATTGGAAGAAGCATATACTGAAGAAGTCATAAACCTCGTTTTAGAGTCATTAGATTTGAATGTTGCAACTGTTCGTGATGAACTGGCCAAACGATTAGCATGCAAACAATCAATAAAAGCCAATCATTATGTAAATGATGGCGAAGTGCAAACGATAATGCACGATCTGCGTCAATGTAATAATCCCCATACTTGTCCCCATGGCAGACCAATTATCGTCAAAATTAGTTTGCGTGAAATTGAGAAAATGTTCAAAAGGGTGATGTGATGAAACCGATGATTGTAATTGTTGGTCCCACCGCCTCTGGTAAAACCACGCTATCAATTGCCTTAGCACAACATTATAATGCCGAAATCATCTCCGCTGATGCAATGCAATTTTATCGGCATTTAGATATTGGCACGGCAAAAATTATGCCATCAGAACAAAACGGAATTCCTCACCATTTGATCGATATTATTGATCCAAATGCTGAGTTCTCTGTTGCGGATTATCAACGCATTGTACGAGCGAAAATCGACGAATTGCGACAGCGTAATATCACACCTATTCTTGTCGGCGGTTCGGGTTTGTATATCAAGTCAGTTTTATATAATTATCGGTTCAATGGTAAAAAACGGGATCTAAAAACGACTTCTATGTTTGCTCACTTTACAAATGAAGAATTATATGCAAAACTAACTGTTATTGCCCCTTTAATTGCTAAAAAAACGCATCCAAATAATCGTAAGCAAGTTATAAGACTATTAGAATTAAGTTCTGATAATACTTCGTTTGATTCCTCAGAAGGGCAACAAGTGTATGATCCTTGTTTTGTGATGATTGGTCTACAACCATCGCGTCCGATTCTGTATGAAAGAATCAATACAAGAATCGATAAGATGATTGAGGCTGGATTGATTGCTGAAGCGCGTCATCTTTATGATTCACAGATTTTTGGTCAAAGTATTATGGCCATAGGATACAAGGAATTGTATTCCTATTTTAAGGGCGACTGTCTTCTTGCTGAAGCAATTGATAAAATTAAACAAAATTCACGAAATTATGCCAAGCGACAAATGACTTGGTTTAAAAATCAATTCATTGTCGAGTGGTTTAATCCCGATTTTGATAACTTTGATAAGACTATTCAAGAAGTGATTTCCTATATTGATACAAAAAGTAACAAATAAAAAAATGTTGTCCATCAAGGGCAACATTTTATATTAAAACTCTTTAACGCTAAATTGCCACTTTTCCAAACCACCAGCTAATACATAGACGGGATGGAACCCTTTACGAACCAATTTCCGACTGACTGCTTTCAACATTTTTGATTGCGTTTTATCATAAAGGAAAATTGGTTGGTCAACTCTTAGTCGGAAAATATTCTGATAAATTGTTTTTTTAGGAAAATTGCGACTTCCATTGATTCGTTTTATAGCAAACTCGGCTTCTGAGCGAATGTCAATCAATTGACCTTTCCGCATATTTAGACGAAAATCTTCGGCATTTAGAACAATGATTTTGGTATAATCATGATTTTTTCGGGTAGCAAGCACAATTCCCAATCCCAATCCTAATGCGATAGGGAGGATCCAAGACCAAATCGAAGTTTCTAAAAACATAATGTCACTTCCCAAATAATACTTATACATAATTATAGTAGTTATTATTTTTATTGTCAATAAGTGTTTTTTGTAATATAATACTCTTGTCAATCAATTTTGAAGACATCAACATCAGAAATTGTTAGGAGCGATTATTAGTGATTAATACGAACGAAATTAGAAATGGAATGACCATTGAATTTGAAGGCAATATTTATGTAGTATTGGAGTTTCAGCATATGAAAACCGCAAAAGCGGGAGCTATCATGCAAACCAAGCTTCGTAACCTTCGAACCGGAACCATAATTTACAAAAATTTTAATGGTGGTATCAGCATTGATACCGCTACCGTTGAAAAAGCTCAATATCAATACTTGTATGCCAACGGGGACATGCATGTTTTTATGAATAATGACTCATATGAACAAATCGAGCTTGATAAAAGCCGATTGGAGTATGAATTAAACTTTTTGACAGAGGGTATGGTTGTCAATGTCATGAGTTACAACGAAGAAATACTTGGTCTCGAATTGCCTGACAAAGTCATTTTAGAAATCGTTGAAACAGCTGGCGCCGCTAGAGGTAATACTGCTTCCAACGCCACAAAAGAAGCTTTAACCAACACTGGTTATCGCCTTTTAGTTCCCCTCTTTATTGAAAATGGCGAAAAAATCGTGGTTTCAACCGCCACTGGCAAATATGATTCACGATCGAAATAGATTGACATTACGAGGAGTGATGGCATTTGGACAGTAGTCTTATACGACCTAGTTTTGGTGCGATTGAAATAAATCCATTTATAGTGCTTTTGATGATTATCTTGTTATTTGTATCGGCATTTTTTTCTATGTCAGAGATGGCATACGCAGCCGTAGGTAAAGTCAGACTAAAAACTTTACTTGAACAGGATGCTCCGGGATCAAAGAAAGCCTATTGGATTGCGGAAAATTTCGACCGCACCCTGACAACGCTTTTGGTCGGCAATAATTTAGCTAATATCGCATTAACTACGGTTAGTGTGGTTCTTTTTAATGGCATATTCGCAGGAATCACAAATATGGAAACAATAGTATCTGTCCTCAACACTGTGATTATGACGATAATTATCTTGACATTCGGAGAAATATTCCCAAAAAGTATTGCCAAGAACAATCCAGAGAAAGTAGCTTTGAAAATTAGTGGATTCTTATATTTTTTGATCAAAATTATGACCCCACTCACCTTTTTGTTTCGCAAACTGAATCAACATGTTATCAATCGTTCTGAAAACGACCAAAAACTAACCGTCACTGAAGATGAATTAGAAACAATCATTGACACGATGGAAGAAGAAGGTTCGATTGATGAAGAAGAAGCCGAAATGCTTCAGCGGGTTTTAGATTTGCCAGAAATCACGGTTGAGGAAATCATGACCCCACGCGTTGATATGGTGGCTATTGATGTCTCAAAAGACGTTAACGAGATCACGGAATTGTTTTTTAAACATAAATTTTCGCGGATTCCCGTCTATGAAGATACATCGGACAATATTATTGGTATTCTTTATGAGCGTGATTTTTTTACTAAATTAATTAAAGGGCACCATGTAAATGTCAAAAAAATATTAAAAAAACCATTGTTTATTCCCGCTACTACAAAAGTCGATGCATTAATTGAATTACTCCAATTGGAAAACAGTCACATTGCCGTTGTTGTCGATGAATACGGTGGTGTTGATGGCATTGTCACTATGGAGGATGCTCTCGAAGAATTAGTGGGAGAAATTTATGATGAACATGATGAGATTGAACAAAGCATCGTCAAACGAAGCGATAAACAGTATGTCATTGATGCTGATGTTGATTTAAAAATTTTATTTGAAGAATTACATTTAGGAACGCCTCCCGAGAGTGATTCAACTTCTGTAGGAGGATGGTTGTTTGAAATGTTCCAAGATATTCCTGAAGTTGGCGAAAAAATCGAATACGTAATCGCCATAAATCAGTCATATAATGAACTAAGCGAATTGGAAAGCGAAGATACGGTTCATTTATCTTTCGAAGTTTTAAAGGTTAACAAACGACGAATTAAATCCGTATTATTGACCATAATCGCTGTCGATGACAGTGAGCCATCGCAACATCAGCCGCAACAATAGTCAAAAGTGGGGATAGCGATTTATCTCTGCTTTTTTTAAAGCGTGCTCCGGACGTTTGTTTGCCGGAAATCTGATATTTTGTATGGTGATTATTTATGGAAAGATTACAAAAAGTTATGGCCGCTGCCGGCGTTGCATCTCGACGTGCAGCTGAGGAAATGATCCTCGAAGGAAAAGTAAAGGTTAACAATGTCATAGTACGTCAGCCGGGATTTCCTGTGGCTGACGATGATACAATTATAGTTGATGGAAATATACTAAAAAAAGAAACTAAAGTATACTATATTATGAACAAGCCAAAAGGCTATTTATCGACCACAAGTGATGATTTACAACGTCGTACTGTTGTTGATCTCATTCCTGGAAAAGAACGGATTTTTCCTATTGGGCGATTAGACTACGATACAACCGGCGTGTTATTATTAACTAACGACGGTGATTTTATGAATGCTTTAATCCATCCACGTTTTAAAGTGGAAAAAGAATATCATGTTAAAGTAACCGGGTTGCTTCGGAAAGAAGATTCTTCCCGTATCGGAAAAGGCATGAATTTGGGAGATTTTATCTCACAACCAGCTAAAGTTTTTGATGTTCGTTACGATGACACTAAGACTAATTCGTATGCTAAGGTAATTATATCAGAGGGGAAATACCATCAGATAAAACGGATGTTTGAAATGGTTGGACATCCAGTTATTAAACTTACTCGAGCTCGTTTTGGAAATATGACTTGTGAAGGCTTGAAACAAGGCGAGTTTCGTCGTCTTAAACCGCATGAAATCAAGCAATTGTGGAATTTAAGCTGTTTTGGACGTCAAGGTGAATAATTTTGTTTTTTCCTTGGTGTAAAACCGTGAACTTATGGTATAATTGTAAAAGTTGGGGGCGATAAGATGAATCATAACGCTTTGGCAATTGACGGGCCAGCTGCTGCTGGGAAATCCACCGTTGCTAAATTATTGGCTAAACGCCTCGGATATATTTACATTGATACTGGGGCTATGTATCGAGCCGCAACATATAAAGCTTTAATCCAAAATGTTGATTTGAATGATCCAAATGCCTTTTCTTTTCTTGATAACACTAAAATGGAATTTCATGATGGCGAATTATATATGGATAACGAAAATATTGCCAGTAAGATTCGATCGCATCAGGTTTCTAACAATGTCTCATTGGTTTCCAGTCACATTCCTGTTAGAATCAAACTTGTGGCAATCCAACAAAAAATCGCCAAAAACGCTAACGTTGTTATGGATGGTCGTGATATCGGCACGGTTGTATTACCACATGCGGATCTTAAGATATTCATGACTGCTTCTGTTGAGGAACGGGCAAGACGTCGCCATGAAGAAAATTTATTATCGGGAATTGAAAGTGAATACACTAGGATTTTAAAGGATATTGAAAAACGAGATAAATTCGACTCGACGCGGCTTTATAATCCCTTGCGGCAAGCCGAAGACGCACTATATTTGGATACAACTAACCTTGATATCAACGAGGTTACTGATAATATATATAATCTGTTTATTGCCATCATAAATGCTAAAAGGAGCGAGTAAGGCTATGGAAGAAATTAAAGATTTGAAAGTTGGAGACATTGTCGCCGGAAAAGTAATTAAAGTTTCAAAAGAAGAAGCGTTAATCGATATTGGTTACGCATATGAAGGTACCATTTACAAAGATCATTTAACTACTCGGAAAATAACCGACTGCAACGAAATCATAAAAGTCGACGATGTAATTACTGTTAAAGTCACCAAAATCAGTGAAGGTGATCAAACTAATTCATTGTTATTATCTCGATTAGATTTAGAAAAAAAAGAAGCAATTGATCGCTTCCGCTCAGAACTTGAAGTTGGGAATAATGTTAATGCACGTGTTAAAAAAAGTGTCAACGGCGGACTTTTGCTCGATTTTCATGGTATTGAACTATTCATGCCCGAGTCTTTGATTGATATCAAAAACGCTCCAAAGGATACTTTAGTTGGAACAGAAACAACTGTTCGAATTATCGAAATTCGATTGGAAAGAGGAAAAGAAAAATTCATTGCTAACCGCAAACAAGTTCAACTTGATGAACAACGACAATTAGAGAAAGCGGAACTAGCAACTTTCAATGTTGGTGATATCGTCAAAGGTAAAGTAGAAAGAATCGTTGATTTTGGCGCTTTTGTTCATATTGGCGAATTAACTGAAGGTTTACTTCATATCAGCGAGATTTCCTATTATCACATTATCAAAGTAGAAGATGCTTTGAAAGTCGGCGATTTAGTAACAGTTAAAATAATCAAAATATCTGGTCGTAAGATCAGTCTTTCTATGAAAGCTTTGGAAGAAAAACCGTGGGATCTTTTTCTCAAAACTCATAAAGTTGGCGATAAAGTAGAAGCCACGGTTATCAAAAAAATGCAGTTTGGTATGATCATGGAAGTGGAAAAGGAAGTTCGTGGTTTATTAAACCGTTTTGATTATTCTTGGAATCCGCAAGAAAATTTAGCCGGTACCGTTGAAGTGGGATCTAAATTTGAAGTTCAAATAACTGCTATTGACACTGAAAAACAACAATTTACGCTTTCAAAAAAACATCTTGAATATAATCCTTGGTCAGACGTAAAAGTCAGAGTTGGCGAATTAGTCAGCGCTACTGTCAAAACCGTTCAAGAAAAGGGCGCTATTGTCGAAGTGATGGGTGTTGAAGCGTATCTCCCCATATCTGAATTAGCCGATGAACGAGTTGAAAAAGCGGCTGACAAAGTCAAAGTCGGCGATATTCTATCTGTC
>Ga0172381_10001075_pt1 | contig 33526 bp, 37 predicted proteins | sample Leawel6488metaG_FD_119754 | JGI IMG/M metagenome (GOLD analysis project Ga0172381, IMG submission 119754) | Leachate microbial communities from a municipal landfill in Southern Ontario, Canada - Leachate well 64-88 metaG | ecosystem: Engineered > Solid waste > Landfill > Unclassified | place... | reverse complement strand
ATTCCCTGGTGCTTCAAGAATAGATTGACAGGTAGCTTCTGTATCTTGGATCCACCAGCCATCTCGTTTAGCCAGATAAATAATAATCGCTCTATCACCGGGAGCATCTAAGATAGATCGACAAGTAGCTTCATCATCTTGATTCCACCATCCTTCTGCTTTAGCCCAGTAAATGACCCACGCTCTACTTCCAGGTGCTTCGAGAATGGATCGACAGGTAGCTTCGGTATCCTGATTCCACCATCCTTCTGCTTTAGCCGCATAAATGACCCATGCAACATCTCCTGGAGCATTAAGAATGATTCTGCACGTGGTCTCATCATCTTGATTCCACCAATCGTCATATTTGGCGCGATAGATAGCCATCGCTCTATTACCAGGAGCATCGAGAATGGATTGGCATACCACACCGATTTCATCTTTGGTCATATCTTTAATCTCATTTATCGTATCTGTGTAAATAGCTTCAGCCGACTTATCTTCCATGATCATTCTCCTTGTTGATCTGCATTACTAATAAAATAAACGATTCACCATACCAACCATATTGTCTAACATACTGAATTAGGAGGGTGTATAGTTACTTTGAATGACCATCCATTCAGCTGCTTATTCTTCTTTACATATCTCAGAACGGTAGAGTAAGGAGCCTTACAATGTTTCACCAATTCAGCTATAGATTCTACACTTATTGATTCACCCGATTCGACATTACAACATTCAATTGTATATTTATTATTATGCCATCTACGAACAGGTGTCTTTGGCCAATTAATATCATCGATGACTAAGTGCTTATAATGAAACTTCTTACGATTACTATTCTTATATCTCACAATCTTCGATTTATTATTACGGTCAAGCCCAAGAAAAGCCTCAGCTAATAATCGTGGAATATAAAGATGCTCTAGCCGTCCTTCTTTATATAGAGAAACATTATGATGATCGTCATTTATTACGATTATTATTAGTAATTTCTCCCTAACGTGATATTGCGTCCCATTAGATCTTTCGACAACGCGATCATGACTTTTGACCTGACCAAATTGATTTATAGAATATGAACCCTCATACCCTTTGATCGGTACCCAGATAATATCTTCTTCGGATTTTGCTACATGCATTATCAATTGTTCATTATACTCAGCTGTGGTGTATTCATCTATTTTTCTTGACTTTTCCATAATAACATCCTCAAATACATAAGGTTGACATTAACACATCTCCATACATCTTCCGTATGATAATATATACCTGAAAAAATCACAAAAAATAATACACCTCTGATGATATTAATCAGAGGTGTATTATTCGACTACTTTAGAACTTACCACATTTGGTACATATTAATGTACCTTCATCGTGAGGTGACAAATCGCCACCGCACTCACACTTCCCAAATCCTACAGCCGGAAATACATGCAAAGCTGTTGCCTTAAACTGCGGTCGTTCGTCTTCTGGTGCTCGATTGCTATTCTCAAAGATGAGAACATCAAATGCCGCTATCAGTCTTAATGCAGCAGCGGGATGGACAACCACTACTCCGACAAAATGCCCATGAGCTCTGACATCGGAAATCGAGATATTGAATGCATCCATATCACCAATTTCCACCAACTCGAATCCTTCGCTAGCAGCAAGTTTATGCTGCTCTACAGTTGGTTTATGCCTGCTAATGAAAGCGGCAGGCATCAATGCTGGAGTATATCCGGCCATACATTCGGAACATCGCTCTCCTGATTTGTCATGAATTGGACAACCTTGCCCGACTACTTGACAATAAATTGACTCTCTTTGTACAAACGGTGCATTGCTCATAACCTTTCTCCTTAGGTATAGATTTTATGAATGATACTGAATTATTGAACGATTGGTTGATCTTTTGGTTCGATCCACCAACCAGCTCGTTTAGCCAGATTGATAGCTTTCTCTCTATCACCTGATGCCTCGAAAATGGTTCTACACGTAGCTTCATCGCTTTGATTCCACCACCCTACTGTTTTAGCTAAATAAATAGCTGATGCTCTATTACCAGGAGCATCTAAGATAGCTTTACAGGTATCCTCATCGTTTTGGTTCCACCAGCCATCGCATTTAGCACGATAGATGATCCAAGCTCTATCCCCAGGTGCTTCGAGAATAACTTCACATACAGTATCAATCTCACCTTTAGTCATGCTCTCTATCATATCATCTACATATTCGTAGATGTCTTCAGCTTTCATATCTTTTGTGATCTCTATCATGATCTTTCTCCTTAGAATCGGTTTATAAATAGCATTTTTCAATGATGCTTTATTATCTTCATCTATGTAATATATACTTGAAAACAATCTAGAATACCCTTACTTATATTCAATATCTGATTCCTCTTAGCCGACCCGCTAAGAGGAATCAAGACAGGCATTCATTTATTCAGATCAGGATTGGTATTCGGATCATTATCAGATACACGACCGTTTGTGATACGTTCGTTATGTTCAGGGCAGAATACAGCTGCGGAGAAATTCCCTCCTCTGAACAAACTTCCAAAACACATACCGATGTATGATAAGAATCCCACTTCGACTTTCCGTTTACATTCCGGGGCAATACAGTTGACGATCATATTCGTCTCTCCTTTGTTATACACGATCTACGATGTTATTTCACTTGTCTGTGGTATCAAACAAGAGATGCCAAATAAAGTAGCCAATCTACATTTAACATCATAACTCTGTTGTTGATTTATCATATCAGCTATTTCATCCCATGACTTATGTATAGGTGTAGAATGATGACAACCACGGTGAACCTCAAGGAAGAGATCATCTCCTTCTCGAAAATAATACATCATAGAACTTGTTCCATCATCCTCACGGTAGACCACAACATCAGTATTATTCGCTATCATAGCTTCTTGCAATTGCTTACCAGTAATTCTATCCATAGTAATCCATTCCTTATCAATTAAGTATGATTTGATTTATCTATTTGATGGTTTATCTTATTTAAAAATAACGAGTGACTATAATGTGGAGAACATCTGTTTGTAAAGCCTATCAGTGTGCGGCAGTGCCGGTGACCACAACTGCATACGACTGGCAATATCACATACGGTTGCGTTATCTCGGGTGTAGTACTCGCATCCTACGTTACCCTGGCCGCTATTACCGATTATATGTGAGCGGGTTCTCCGTTACGGCTGCTCCGACCACTCCTTGCTATCTCCTGCGCCCTCGGTTGGAGCAGTCGTTTTTACTTTTAATATATACAATAATATAGAGATTGAATATAATGATCCTCAAAAGCGTTTGCCATGACGTCTAGCTCCGATCACGACCCACAATCTCCTTGTTCTTTAGATAAGGTCATCCCTACCTCTGGTGGTCTTTCTAAAGCGTTGCTCCCCCTCCTGGAAAGACGTTCAAGTGCGCTACGGCGTGCTTGAACGTCAATCTTATATCTATAGGAATCTGATTATGATACTCTTTGAAAATGATTACATAATGATGGGTAAAGATCATTATGATTATGGCACGAATAATCTCAGCTTTGTCAAGATGTATAGCATTCTGAAACGAATGGGAGTACGTAATAACAAGTTCTTTCTTATGATACTTGATACAGATCTTATAGGAGTTGATCCACATAATCTGAGAGACAACTCTATGGAGCTGAAGTTACGTATAGCTCAAGAATGTAAACTTAATCCCTGGTATGTTTTTAGATCTGTCATACGTGTACCAGCAGCTGGTACAGATGGTATACCATTCAGATTATCTCGAGCTAATCTCGCTATGATCTGGCTCTTTTTTAATCACGTTGATAATCTACTGATCATGCCTCGACAGGTTGGTAAGACTATTGGTAGCATATCGATATCAGCCGTTATCACTTATATTCTAGGTGACCATATAACATTTGCTATGCTCACTAAAGATGATACCCTTCGTAAAGAGAACGTTGAACGTCTTGCTGACATACGTGATGGTTTTCCTGAGTGGCTCGTATTCAAACAAAGCTCTGATACCAGTAATAGTGAAAGCATCTCTTATACGAACTACAATAACAAGTACATTACTTTCGTTGGACAGAATAGTATAAAAGGTGCTGAGAAACTCGGTCGTGGTATGACCGTACCTAGTCAGCATTGGGACGAGATCGCCGTATTCCCTAAGATCCAAATAACATACCCTATCGCTATCTCATCTACGAATGCAGCCATCGAATCAGCTAAAGCTAATCACCAACCTTATGGTAATATTCTCACCACAACCGCTGGTATGTTGAATACCGAAGAAGGAAAGTTCACTCATAAGCTCATCTGCAATTCATTACCATTCACTGAAAAATTATACGATCTAAGTGATGTCAATGAATTGAATCGTATAGTGAAAGAGAACAATCGTCAGGGTATGGTGTACTGCGAATTTAGTTACCGTCAGCTTGGTAAGACGGATGAGTGGTTTCTTGATAAAGCTGCTAAGACAGCTGGTGATCAAGATGTTATTGATCGTGACTATTTGAATAAATGGACCTTTGGTACAGCTTCCAGCCCTATGACTAAAGATGTCTTGAATAGACTTCATCAAGGAAAAGCTGAGCCTGTATATATCCAGTACATTGAGGACTTTCTGATCCGTTGGTACATACCTGAGGATGTTGTGACTGATAAGGTTGCATTTAGTAAGATACCTATAGCAATTGGTATGGATGCTTCTGAGAATGTAGGGAAAGACTTTACGAGTTTTGTTTTTTCTGATGCACGTGACATGTCAGTACTTGCGACGTGCGCTTGTAATACCACTAACATCATCAAAGTAGCGGCATTTATAGTACGATGGGTGAAACTAGAAAACGTGGTGTTCATACCTGAGAGAAACAGTGTAGGCGTAGCGATCATCGACTACTGCCTTTTACAGCTTGAAGAGCTTGGTATCAATCCCTTTTATCGTATCTATAATACGGTAATTCAAGAAGGTAAACTTGATGGAAAAACCGTCTGTAAAGCTGAGCTTAGTAGACCTGGACTCTACGATCGTCATCGTAAAACATTCGGGTTCAGAACGTCAAGTGCGTCGCGTCCATTTCTATACAAAACCGTATTCGGAAGACTCATGGAAACATCTTGTCATAACGTGAAAGATTATATGCTAGTCAACCAAATAGCTGGGCTAACAACAAGGAATGGAAGAATCGATCATGGTACTGATGGAAATGATGATAGCGTCATCGCTTACGTATTAACAGGGTATCTTCTTTTCTTTGGTAATAACCTAGGTATGTACGATTTTGCAGGTGGAAATATTGACAATCTTCTTTGCGATCTTGAACCAGAAAAGAACAACAAGAAAGATAGTATAGGAAAAGCATCGATAGAACAGATAAAAACACTCATTATCCATCTTGAGAGGAAACTAAAGTCCACCTCAAATGATACTCTTAAGATAGAAATACTTCAACGTATCAGGAGGTTAAAAGATCAACTTCCACCTGAAGATGAGAATTCCTTATCCGATGCTAATTCGTTAACACAATTGAAACCTAAACGATTACCAATACCGGGAAATACAACCTTCGATAAAGGTAATCACATCTTCTCTTTTCTCAGTGGTTTATAAGGAACCGAATAAAATGAAATTACTCAAGGATCTTGATATTGAATCAGAGGTATGTAGTTTTAGAAGTGGAATCGAGGATGCAGCTGAAGCGATCGCTTTTCAAGGAGGAAGCAAGTTTCCTGCCGAATTGACTACATTGTGGGATAAAGTATTCGCTTTCTGTGATAAACACGATGAAGTTCATGGTAATCCTACAAACGTGTTATCTACAGTACAAAAACATACCCGTGTCAAAGAGTATATCGATACCACCATCAGCAAAGAAATCAAAGCTGTGATCAAGAAAAATACTGGTATAGAAATCTCAGATGTGATAACCGCGATGCCTACAAGTCTAAGATCGGCTACCGATGTGTATATCGCCTTTTCTACAGAAGATTATAACGAAGAGATAGCTGATGAATTATCTGACATGGAGAAAGCTGAGAGCTTCAAAGAGAATCTCCATGAGATGGGTGATTGGAAAGACATATCCAAGAAACTCGATAAAGCAAAAGGCCGGATGCTCAAAAACATAAAGATAACAGCTTATCTATGTATACCGATTGGTATGTTTGTTATCAAAGATATCACCTCTGAGAAGATGATACCTACACCGCTCACATCCGAAGAGATAACATCAGTAATTCTCCATGAAGTTGGGCATATGATCTCTGGTATAGAATATATCACTGATACTTGCTTTTTAGGATACTATGGTAACAGTTTTTTGCGTCAGATAAAAGACCTATCGAAGACCGATATCGATAAGGCGTTGTCAATCACAATAGATGCCGCTAATGATGTATTAGCGAAAAACAATAATACCAAATACACCAAACTGTTATCAGGTAGTGTTAAAGCTCTCCAACTGATACAGGCATCCCAAGTAAACTCTCAGATAGCAGTAGATAAAAAGGATGTTGACAATTATCATGTTGGGATGGGTATTGTAGAAAAAGTAATACTGATGCCGCTGATAACATTCTGCGTTGGTATAGTTGTTGCTGCAACCGTGATGATGCCTTTCGTCGAATATGCCTCGTTAAGTACGGCTATCGCTGATAATAGTAATACAAATGAATTCGTGACCTTTCGGAAAGAATCTATGTACGAACGACTAGCTGATGAATACGTTAGCCGTTATGGGATGAGTAAGCAGCTAGTAAATGCTTTGATAAAAATCGGTAAACAAAATAAACATGCCCAAACCGGTCATAATGATATATTAGCTAGCGAATATGTCAGGAATTCCATGGCATATGCGGCTATGATTAATCTCCTCACCATTCCTACGAAGATACTTTCCTATCTCGTATTCTTAATCAGTGAGACTAATCAATTCTCTTCTTATGAATCGACGAGTATCAGATTAAGACGCAACGTTAATAATACTGTCGATATACTGAAAGATCCGACCATCAGTAAAGAAGTACGTCAAATGCTAGCTAACGATATCGACGCTATGAATAAGGCTCTTGATGAGAATAAGTCTCTCTATGAGTTAAAACTCTACGATAAGCTTGTGAAGTTTGTGATGCAGGTAATCCCGATGACAATATCTGGTACCTTTCAAAGACTCATAGATGGAAGCAATCTATCAAAAGAATACACTGAATTATTCAATCAGCTTGACGAACTCCTGAGCAATCGTAGCTTTTATTATGCAGCTAAGATATCTAAATCTTTTCGTAGATGAGGTAAACAGTTATGGTAGCTACCATCAAAGAACACCTCACACGAGATCTTCCACTAACCATAACATCAAACATCGCCAATCAACTTATCAAGATGGTCATTCGGTTCGAGATACGGGATGAACATCCACTTACTTTGAATTCTCAGATGTTCGGCGTCAATCGTTTCATCTTTCTTCCTCAAGATCGACAAATGCTCTTCGATATCATCGGCTGTGAAGAGAGTGATGTAGCACATATCATTGGGAAGATACCATCGATCAATAAGGATTTTAAGGTAGTGAGTGACGCATTCAACATATTATCAGTATATGTAGCTCACCTGATACTGAACTCAAAACTACCTGTTAATCTGAAGCATGATTCGGTTGTAAGTGTTCTCAATTATATGCAATACAGGATAATGGGAAGCGCTATCAATCATTATTTCCCACATAATGCAAATTATGAGATCATGCAGACTGTAATAGAGTCTCTGAGCATGAAGTTCTCAGTACGACAATCAGGAACGTGGAAGAATGTCGTCACTGAAAGATCCGATTCCATAGCATTCGACGCACGAGCTCATCATGATACATTATTTAAGTTCAACGTAGATAAAGATATCTTATATCTTATTTCTGATACGTCTACACGTATACGTAGTCAACTAAAGATCATCACAGGTGAATATTATGATGTAAGAGCTACGAATAATTTCATCATGTCTCATTCGAGTACAGCGTCCATCGATGGTGAAAAGGTACTTCGTGAAAAGAACAATTCGTTCGAGACCATATGCTCTTCGGTCTATAATAAGCTCTTGATCAAATCTTCATTCATTGATGAGCGTTATATCAAGATGGTACAAAGCACCGTACCAAGATTAAATATCGGTATCATCAGGAGGATGTTATCAACGATAGCTGATGAAGCTAAACATCAAGTGGAAATGGGTGAGATCCATCCTGTTAAACATAAGAATAATGTAGAATTATATATGAGTATCGAGTCATTGATCGAACATATAATTCATGTTATTTATATGTCAGCAATCCACAACAGTAAAGTCAACATCAATAGCAAAATAGCTGTTTATACAAACACGAAAAATGTGTTCACAGCATCCCGTTCTTCCAACCAAGAATTGATCAATGTACGCGCTTCTATAGAGGACCTGATGAAGCGTACGAGGATCTCTTCTAGAGAGTCTACCATATCAGGATTAGGTATAGCCTTGAGTTTGTATATAACACTGATTAGTTTCGGAGCTTTATAACAAAAAATAAAACACCTAGATGGCAGCTCTCATTGCGAGAGCTGCCATCTAGTATGCTATCTATCAGACGTGTGTCTTATCACGATTGATTGGACAATGTGTATCTGATCGATCACCACTTTTACACTCGATGGAAGAATCAAGTAAACATATACCACGTTTACCGATTAACCGATGTTGTACACACCGATTACGAACTTCATCATTCCATGTTATATTCTCATATCGTTTGGTACCTTCTGAAGAGAAGGTATGACATTGTGCATTTCCTTTGAGCCGTGCCATGATGAATCATTTGCTCCTTAATTGATTAGAATAATCTACTAATCCCATTCTTTATGATATTATTAAGCCGAGTAAACCGCCCGAAGATAGCTTTAGGTTCCTCATTCTTTTTCAAATACTGATTACGAAAAGTAAGAGATCGCAATAAACCTTGATAATGCTTCTTCTTCTCACGTCTTATACGCTTCATTACTGAGTCTCCTTCTTAATTCCATCAGCCGCTTGTGGATGATGTTGAATTTCTCAAGATTCTTAAGCAACCCCCGACGATGCTTCCTCTTTTCACGTTTTATGCGTTTCATCAATGATCCTAATCTGATAGGCTATTTGAAAGATAATCGCTATGACCAGATCTGAGTTTAAACAGGTTATAGAAAGCGACAGTCTGATCATACCACCTGGCCTGATGCTGTCGAATAATACGTTTCCTTTCAGCATCTGATAACTTATTAACAAAAGCGTAGAGACGTTTCATCTCAAGATAAGCGAATTTCTGATTCTGTCGATCAGATAACAATCTACGCACTTGTGAGCATTTTGGGCATAATGTTTTACAATGGATGAGTGAACTCACAGAGGTATTGAAATCACCATGAATAGGACAAACGACGGTGATAATACTTTTGAGCATCTTATATTCATCAGCAAGTTTAGGATAAGTGAACGAATCTCCTAAGACTGACCTTAATTTAACGGCGATCGTTTCCACAGTATATTTTCGCATGTTTACCTTGTTGTAGATGTTTAGTGTATCGGTCTTGTAACTCTTTCCTGAGCTCTGCAAGCTTAATACAGTACGTTGATGGTTTAGAGATAGGGAGTTTCGCTATCTCCAACTCTTTAATAATTGATGCATATCGATTGATCTCACTGGACAAGAAGTCAATGTAATCTGAGAACTCAATTCTACTGATAATAGTAGAATCAAGTTCACCATTATCCTTAAGTACTCTGAACTGAAGTTCATTACGATTCTTAATATACGTATCGTTAGAATGCAACGACATGTATTCGTCAAACTTCGGTCCTGATACTGATCCTACAAGATACAATAAAGTGAAACCAGAGTACCCGTATGGCTCAGTAATACCAGCAGCATTACGTATAAATTCGATACCATCAGGGTACTCATTGGTCTTGGTTATTACAGTAAAATTCATGACCCGAACGATTCTACCGTATACAGGTTTACGGTTCTTAATCACGATATCGCTCCTAGAAATTTGGTAATATAGATTCACCTTTGACAATACGATCGATAATCTCATTATAACGCGATGGAGATCTGAGGTTGATTATGTTATTTCTAATGATATAATCAATGAGTCCTCTATCAATCGTAGTCTTAAGTAAGATGATATCCAGATTTTCATTATAACATATATTAATAGCTACAATGCCGCGAATACGGCTAGCCAAAATATCAAGGTACCATCCGCTCAAACGTGTATTACCTTTATCTTCACCCATCTGAATGCTACTGTAGAAAACATCAATTGCACAATTGATAACATTCCTAACGAGTATATGCTCATTTAAAGCTTCGGGTACGATTATAGAAGTCACGATAGCCTTTATATCGTCTACATAACCGAATGTCTTGACCCGAATCCTTGGATCGTGCTCATTCATGAACATACCGAAATTGCGAGGAATATAACCAGAAATACATCGACAGATTATATTCTTGATACGACTATCTTCGTTGACGACTGAATCGAAATAATGAATGATAGCGGTCCTGATATGATAGATTGAGATATCACATTCATTTAGTTTTCTTTTAACCATATCGAGGCGGATCTCTTTCTCTACATGACTGATGATCTTCTTTACAGAAGTATTATTCGATATTGTCTCAGATTGTTCGAATATCGAAGAGATGAAATCAGTGATAAGATCAAGATTATTCCACAAACAACGGCGGATAATGAGGCCATTTGTTGATAGATCAATCTCACAAATTGCAGCATAAATCTTATTTCGAATATCTGATCTTGAGAGAGGAGGCTGATCGTCTACTGATGTATCAGCGACTTTTGATGATACGATGATCGAAGCAATATCAGACATTGATATATGCGTCCCATTATTAATACAAACCATATCACATCCCTGACGATAAAGAGTGAACACAAAGCGATTAATTATAGCTGCATGAACAGCTTTCGTTTCTTTGGGTGTAAGGAAATCGTAATTCACTGATCCAAGCATCTTGCGGCTGAGTTGCTGATAGATGATATCGATCATGATCTTGATAAACTGATCCTGATAGAAACCATTTTTCAAAGTATCTACAACCAATCTGGCCATATGATCAGATTCATTTGCGAACTTCCAGAATCCATTGCACTTACTGGCTGTAACAATAGGATTATCGGTCTTAAATCTGGCAACAAGGAACTCTTCAACATATACCAGAACACAACGTTTGATGATCTCAATCTCAGGGTTTGGTTTTATAGTATCTGTGAGAACTCTTTTAGGTATCATACTTCTGATATCGAATACATCTTTGAAGATGACAATACGGGGATGATGAAGCTTATTGAAATTGAGTTCATCATTATTGTACCAGTTTACGCTTTTGGATTGTTCAGATTTATTATTCATGGTATTTCTCCTAAAGAATGATAGATTAACAGAGTTTATTAACATAAGAATCAACGACATCGTCGATTCGTTTACCTCAATTATTATTTGACGATTTATGCATCGTGAAGGAATCTTGGATGGACATGTATATGTCATCCATCTTATCAACAACAGATGATAATATCTTTTTATAATCATCAGAATATGAAGAATGATATCTCGCCACGCTTCGTTTAGCTGATTCATATATCTTCCGATAGAAGTCAGACTGAACTATATCGGGTGTATCTTCGGCAATCTCATCGTGTTTTCTCAATCTGTCAATTTCGTTGACAAGATTAGGACATTCGCAATATCTGTACATACTTAAGATGAGATTAACTTTCGTATACTCATCTGGCTGGATCATTGATGAATCACCCATATTCGCCGATAAGAACTCCAGATTTTTACGAGGTTGGATACCGGAAGGAACAACTGTAGCATACACATATCGGTGAAGTCTGTTGATAGCCATTCCCACACGAATGAATACATCACCTTTCTTCAATCTCCCTTTGAAGAATTCATCATCACCCATCTTCACTGAGTCTGGATTATTGATGATCCATAAAGTGCCAATCAATAATGGCTGGAAATATCGGCACATATCGGGTGATAGTTTGCAGGCATTAAATTGAATATGATTATCATTCATTCTCCATCTCCTTAGTATATTTCACGAATCTTTCAGCAGCAGCTATAGCCTCAGTAAAAATATCAGTGGAATACAGACATTTCGGAACATGCTGTAGTGCAAGAATTGTATTTCTTATAGCTGATATACACATTTCTTCGCTGATCAAATTATGAGGGATTACCTGTAAAAGATTACCATTTGCCTCAACAGCTGCCATACATATATCGTGAGAATAAAACTCAGGTGGTATCAATCGAAAAGAATCATTATGACTAGCAATAGCTGCTAAACAAAGCTCTTCATCCCACATATCTTTTGGTACGAAATACAATGCTTCACCATATTGTTTGACAGCCGCCATGAATAGAGCACGGGTATGTAAACTCGGTGGTACATGTTCTAACTCGAGTCCGTGTCGATTAACCGCTGTCAATGCTATATCTGGTGTGACTAAAAAGTTTGCTACATGCTCTAACTCAAATCCTTTAGCGCTTTCTAACGCTAACATATACATTGATATGGTTTGCTTTTCCGATGGGACATACTGCAACGCCTTACCATCATCCTCAACAGCGAGTTTACACACTATAGTGGTACGCATGTTTTTAGGTATATGTTGTAATGCTAAACCATTTTCCTTAACAGCTATCAGGCACAAGTTCGATGAAAGCATGCCTGATGGTATATGACGAATATTAAGCCCATCCTTTCCAACGACCTGTTCACACAAATCTGAAGAGATATACTCATGTGGGATAAAGCTTAATGCTATGTGATGTTGCTCTACAGCCTGAAGGCACATCTCTTCAGACTTGAATTTATCAGGGATGTACAATAAAGCTCGAGAATCCTGAGAGAATGCTATATCGCACATTTCTTTGGTAAGAAGCTCAATCGGAATAAACCGTAAATCTAGAAAAGAGTTATTTATAGCCATCAAACATATTTCTTCAGTACGTAGATCATAAGGGACATGTCGTAATGCATATGCGTGTTTGGTAACACCCATCAAACACAAGTCATAAGTACGCATATGTATGGGTATGTTCCCTAATGCTAGTCCATACGATGCTACAGCAGCATTGTACAACTCAGGTGTACGTAGATCACATGGTACATTCGGTAACATACTACCATCTCTTGTGACAACATCCAAACATAGGCTATACGTACGTAGCTTAATTGGAACATCCATGATCGCGTGTGCATCATTATTAACCGCAGCTAAGCACATATCAATTGTACGCAACGATATTGGTACATAATGTAACGATCGCCCATTGTTAGTGACAATTGTGAAGCATAGTTCTTTTGTTCTTTCTGATTCTGGTATAAGCATCAACGAGAGTTTATTTTCGATAATGAAACTAATATATAACGCTAATAATTCATCCAGTGTGGTGACTTTCTTATTCATGATAACCCTACCTTATTTTGAAAGTTGAAATAAAGATGATATTAATCTATCCCTTAGTATTATTTCCTATGATTCCATCTTCACGTTTTATCTCATATAACATATTTGCAGCACGTTCACCAAATTCCTTTGTCATTAATGACTTTGGTACGTATAATAATGCTGTAATACAGTTTCTCATAGCAGTGAGGCATATCTCCTCGGTACGTCTTGTCTCTGGGATATGTCTCAAAATATTACCATCCTCAGAGACAGCCTTCATACACATTTCATCAGTGAGCATCTCCTCCGGTACGAAACGTATAGCTTCAGGATTATTATTCACAGCTTCGGTAAACATCTCCATCGTAATCATCTCTGAAAAGATGAAATTCAATGCCATACCATTATTCCTAATCGCTGCAAACCGTATCGTATCATTCTGCATTTCTTTTGGTACATGTTTGATATTCAGACCATCATCTGATACAGCTGTTATACATAGTGACTCAGTGATGATATCCAGTGGAACCGCTTGTAGAGCATCTCCAATTGATTCCACAGCTGTTTTACATAATTCATATGTACGTAGATCATAAGGGACCTGATGTAGAGACATACCGTTTTTCTCAACAGCTATACGACACATCTCAGCATCTCTCAACTCATCAGGAACTACTCCGAGCAATTGTCCATTATGATTAACGGCAGCCACACATCTTTCACGCGTACGCAATAAGCGAGGTACATACCTTATTTCATTGATATCACGATCCATCGCTGCTGAACATATTTCCTCATCTCGAAATCTATCCGTCATAATCCCCAGTGAAATACCTTTATGTACCGCTAGCAGACATAGCGTGTGTGTCTGCAATCTTTCAGTTATATATCGAAATGCCTGTGGATTCTGTTCAATAGCGATAACATATATTTCCTCAGTGTGTTCTTCTTCAGGAATAAATTCCAATGCTAACCCATCGTTAGTCACAGCTGCTGTATATATCTCGTTATTACGATAATTCGTAGGTACATACTGTAATGAGCGACCATCCTTATTGACAGCCATCAAACACAAATCATAAATACGAGCATACGGTTGGATATGTCTCAATGCATTACCACAATCATTCACAGCGATTTGTATCATGTCATCAGTACGTATCTCATTAGGTACATATTCCAACGCTTCACCATCCTTATTGACAGCCGCCATACACAACTCTACAGTCTCCATTGATGATGATATATGCTCCAGCATCCAACCATTATTCATCACGATATTCATACACTCTGATGCTGATAATCCTACGATGATACCTCTATGTCTATTTTTCACTATTCTGCTCCTTAATCGTTTATTTTAGGGTTAAGATCTGGATCTTTGATTCATCAGTGAATAATACCTCTATCCCATAGGCTAACAACAGGTATAGATAGTTTCCATCATAGATGATAAATCAATCTCATCTGGTACATCAGCTATGGCATACGGATCCTTTTTAACAGCAATCTCACATACCGTCTTAGTACGTAATTTCTCTGGAACATATTGTAAAGTTGAGACATCTTTTGCAACGCTCATGATACACATATCCTCAGTCAAGATATCCATAGGAACATCTTTCAGATCAAGAGCATCACATGTTATCGCTACGATGCACAGATCCCTTGTACGACGTTTCTCAGGTACATCTCCTAAAGGCATACCATTAGCAACCGAGATCATGTATATTTCGTCTGTACGAATATGATTTGGTACGTATTGTAAAGCGAATCCATTCTTGATAACAGCGGTCAGACATAGGTCGTATGTTTTCAGTTCGTCTGGGACGAATTCCAATACGCTATCACTCATGAGCACTGCCATCTCACATACTTCTTTCGTCTTGAATTCGTATGGAACGTAGAACAACGATGCCCCATCGGTGGACACAGCTAACATGCACATTTCAAGTGTGATCATCTTAACAGGCACTTTACTAAATGGAAGATCCCCATTCCTAACCATTTCCATATATGCCGATGAGTCTAATTTATTTTTGATCTGATTATCATTCATAATAGCTTCTCCAGGTTATTTAGCATCTTTGACATTAATAGCTTGATCGCCCATATAATCAATCATATCTTGTTCAGACCTGAATTCGTATCTATTAATGATACTAATATGTCGATAATGGATACCATCTTTCTTCTTTACCGTTTCATTGATGAAATTATAAGATGGGTAATTACCCTGTGTACGTACGATAACCTCACCAAGGATAGGGGTCGTAATACCATTGATAATGTAAGTGAATGCGAAATAACGTTCTTGTTTCTTAGGCATGTCTTTCTCCTGAGATAGATTATACATATCATCCTTATCGAAAATATAAAGTAATATATCTTCCTATGCTTATTTGATAATATATACCTGAAACCCAGATGAATATAACAAGATACGAACCTAACGAGCGATGCCTTAACAGCATCGCTCGTTAGATCTGATCAACGGAAAAGACTACGCACCTTATTCAAGATACGTTCAAAATTGGTCTCAGGATTAAGATGAAAATTCTTCACGATACCGATAGCTTCATCAGTAGGCATATCCTTACCCATGATAGCATTTACCTGCTCTCTTGACCACTCCATGATATCATTCGCTCTGGTGCTTATATTAGGTTCTGATCCAGTATCAAGAGTGAATTCGAAAATGTAACATTGAGCATCTTGTCCTATTCGGAAAACACGATGAACGGCTTGTTCTCGGATATAATCACGAAATGGAAGATCGAATAACAATACCACATTAGCTTCAATAAGCGTCACCCCCACTGATAGAGATTTATAAGTAGCGATGAGCGGATTAACCTGAGGGTCAGATATGTATGACTTGACAATGTTATTCACATCTTTATTGGTCTCACCATAAACGAGTCTAGGAGCAAACCCTTTCTCTTCAAAGTATCTACCAGCCTCTTTCACAACCTCAACAAAGCTAGAAAAGCATAAGGTTTTCTTATCAGCTTCACTTACGATATCTTCCAAACCAGCATACCTTATCATGGTAGTATGACACTCTGATCTACGCTTCATAAGCACGTTGCCCAATGCTTCCCCGAGTACCTTGAGACTCACGTATTTGATGATGGTTGAACTGTCTTTAAACTGCTTACGTTGAATAGGATTAAGCACTGGTAAGATTCGATTCTTTTCAAAAGCATTACAGAACTTCACTATCTCTTTATGAGCGGTAGAATCATATCCTCTTCGTATAAGACGAATACTATCGAGATAATGTCTAAACTCATCTTTCTGAGTTCTGGTTATCACCTTATCCGAATAGATACGGATACAGCTATCGTAGATAGCTACATATTCTGGCATGTTCTTTTCATAATAACGTATACGTTCTGCTATGTATTCCTTCATCTCAGCTTGGACATTACTTATCGTATAACGCATACCATCAGGTATTCTGATCTTCATCTGTTTTACGATAGGTGGAGATATCTTCATGACTACCGATTTTGGTATCTTATGTCCTATGAGATCTATTCGATGGCGTAGGATATCAACAGCTCTTTTAGAAGAAATACCAAACACCTTCTTAAACCGTTCTTCCACTGATGGTACAAAGAAATCATCAATGCATCGTAATAAAGTAATAACCTCAAACCCTAACGCCTTAACAGCCGTTCCCGAAGAGAAGATGATGTTGTTGCTTTTAGATGCTTTACACATTTTGACAAACATCTGCGAGCGTTGAGAAGTTATATCGTTGAGATTATGAGACTCATCTAAAATAACACATATCTTATTATTATTTATAGCAGCGGCTAATTCAACAGCCTGATTCAATCGTTCATAATGGAAGATGTAGAATCTGAAATCTGGACTAAGAGGAGCTTTTTCTGATGACGACCAATATGATACATCATTCCCGAATTCCTCTTTGATAGATTTGACCCAGACCGTATCAAGAATCTGTTTTGGCACGACTAAGATGACCTTATCTGCTTGAACTCCAAGAGCTATAGCTAAAGAAATAATAGTCTTACCTGTACCAACATCAGCGGCTAATAAGAAACCTTTGAGTTTCATTCGTGGTACTTTCTTATCATACGCCTTCACAGCTTCTAATTGATGAGGATAAAGAGTATGATACATCTCATTGAGTCTACTATAATCGATGATACTTGGATATTCTGTATCAAGTGTTTTTAACCATGTTTCTTTCTTAAGGAGCTCAACTACTTGACGCATTCTATACTGACTGGATTTACGAAGTTTATATTCATATACCTGTTGAAACATATAGAGAACATCAACACCAAAGAACCTATCGAATGTGATATAATTCTTTTTCATAGTAGAGAACATAGTATTCACAACACGAGCTGATCCCCATATCTTAGTGATATCTGCTTGAAATTGTTTAACATTGATACCACCGATGACGATGGTGTTATCCACCTCTCTCACATATACCAACCCAAATAAACCACGAAAAACATCAAACATATCATCAGCCTATTTTTTAATTAATAGATATCATTGACATAGTACATGCAGATCTGATCTGCATGTACCATGTGGTTTCTACAATACCATTTACAAGTAAGAATAATAGAACTATTATTGTATTTATCTGAATGGACTAAACAGTGCGTCCGAACCAACCACGATAGAGTTCGTGTTTAGGTAAGCTCTTATAAAACTCATACTGCTCACCATTCTGACAGTTGTAAAGAAGCCGACAACCAATGGCGCTCCTACAACAAGTCTTCAAGGCATTCATCGTCTTATTACCAAGTCCACCATCTGGAAGAAGATCGGAGTAAAGTGTCTCATTGACATTCAAGATGTTCAATGCCCGTTGGAGAAATTGAACCCCACGTTTACGGCCACAATTAACGCTAGCCTCAAACAATTCCCCAGCTGTATTAGGGGCGATCTTGTCGATCTCATCACAACGAAGCTTCAACCAGTATTCATCATAATAAAACTGTTTGATCATATCCTTCATACCAGAGATCTTGATAAGTTCACTGTACTTCTTGACAGGAGCTTTATCGATCAGAGCCCAACCTGGCCAGGATTTGTTATTGTTGCGTGAGATACCATCAATCGTTTCTCCACCTGTATCGTTGGGATCATTTCCGTATCCTCTTTCAGGACCGCCAACCATCTCATCGTATGCTTTATCAAAAGGCATAATCTACCCTCCTTTAATTAGGTTGATATCTAGATACATCGATACTGACATGAATAGATATTAACATTGACCACAGAATTTATCCATAGATTCTATATCTGACAACATCTTCGGATCAATACCCCACATCGGTCGAGGAGCTTCAGGTTTCGTTACACCAATAGCCGCTCTGAAGCTATCACAATCGACGTTACTCCATCCATCTTCTTTGGATAACATAATCTCCATAAGAGTCGTGAATACTGGACAGAGATGAGTATTGTCCCATTGAGTATCTTCCGAAGCTACCCACTGAGATACCGATCTAAGAATGACTGACCCATAGCTTTTGAAACTATCAACATCATTCATAATGAATCGAATAGCATTACATACATCCGTATCAAAAAAGAAATGATTCCTACCAGTAACATCCTTCAACTTCGTGAAGAGATCTTCTTTGATGGTAATGAGTTCTTCATTCTTAGTACCGCTGATAATGATATCCTTAATGATGTCACTGATAATGGGCTCAATGATGTAAAATAGTGTCTCTATCGGTAATGTGATTGTCATATCTTTTCCTTTCAGTAGCTAACAAATGGTATTATTACTTCTTGCGATTCCTCACATACATATCTAAAAGACATTCGAGATGCTGACGACTGTAGTCATGGATGATGATCTTATCCTTAATCATATCATAATATTCGTCTGCTGATTTAGACGATGGATCACCTGCATGAAACGCAATCCAATCAACTATCATCTCTTTAACATATTGATCTGGTATACGAAGGGGTATTATTTTTCCATCATCTCCATATGATACCCAGGCCTGCCAGTGGTGTTTATTTTGATGTTGATGATGAAGCCAAGCTGATTCCAGTTCATAAGAATCGATATAAGTTTCACGCCCATGCCCATCGTAAAAACCATAAGCATAAGCCTTAAATTCTGCTTTACTGAATTTGGATAAATCATGCTTCAAGATACTGAATAAACCTAACCCTAGTTTTGATCCAATAACATACACATGATACTTATGCACCATCACACTAATAAAGTAAGCTAGATATCTTTTCATTATCCACCTATAAAGTTATGAACATTTAGAATAACCACAGATATGACACGTCTCACATCCTTCCTCATATATCAGAACTCCTTTACATTCAGGACACATTGAGGTAAATCCATGATGAGTTGTAGCCATGAACGATTTCAATAGCTTACTTAATTGGGCTGGTAAATCCAGCATATGACCACTTGATCTATCAAGTTGTCTGATGATCTCGTTCATAGGAATCTGACAACGTAAAGCCAGCGATACAAATCGACACGTAGTCGTCCACATAGTTGACTTATCTTTCAGATCCATCCGATTATCAAATGGGAATTTGGCGAAGACTTCCATCGGTTTTTCATCTTCATCGAAACAAACAATCAGATAAATGGTATTCCCATCGATGTCTTTAAGTCTATAACGCCTAGCATTGAGTACATCCGGTAAGATAGCTTTCACTGCTTGACCAGTAACAACTGAATCATCTTGAGTTATTATCGTAGAATTGAGCACTTGATTATCACGAGAACCATCACGATAAACAGTCAATCCTTTACAGTGAAGCTCGTAACCTAACAGATAGGAAGAACGAACGTCTTCAAGTGTGGCTTCTTTTGGTAGATTAATAGTCTTACTGATCGAACTATCAACACCGTTGGTTTGTAAAATAGCTTGCATACGTATATGTTGTCTAGGAGCTATATCCTGTGCGGTACGAAAGATCTCCTGCCAACGTTTAGGAATATCATCATGTCCAACCACTGTACCACTATCGGCAACACGTTTGAGAAGATCATCAGAATAAAATCCTTCTTCTCTAGCGATACGTTCAAAATGCTTATTCACCATCAAGAGCTTATCACCATCCATGACATGCTTAATCATGACAATGGAGAAATAAGGTTCACACCCAGATGCACAATCAGCAATCATAGATACTGTGCCAGTAGGCTGAATAGAAGTCAGAGCGGCATTGCGTCTAGCGGTATAAGTATTATGAATAGGATCATAAGCTGGAAAAGAACCTTTCTCAGTACCTAACATAATGGAAGCAGATTTAGCATTATCACGAATGAAAGTCATAACCTCACTAGCTACTTTTCTACCCTCCTCACTTCCGTAAGGTAACTGAAGCTGGATGAGCATATCATGCATACCCATGATACCAAGACCGATCTTACGAGTCTTCATCGTCATCTCTTCTATCTCAGGGATAGGGAATCGGTTACAGTCGATGACATTGTCAAGAAAACGAACAGCCAGATGTGTAGTTGAGGATAATCGATCCCAGTCAACCTCACCATCTTTAACATACTGACTGAGGTTGATAGAACCGAGATTACAAGATTCATAGGGGAGAAGCCACTGTTCGCCGCAGTTAGCAGAAAGAATAGCATCATCGTCACCACACATAACAAAATAACGATGAGTACCATCAACTGTTCCATTATACACGGCATCTTTTCTTGTGATTGGCGTAACCGAAACTACCAGACATTTGTACCCTTTATTATTGACTCCATAGCGATGCAAACTTGCTACGCTGTCGCCAGGAACAAGATCGATTGCTTGAACCTTTTCTCCTGAGTGTAAATAAATATTATGATTTGGTGTGCAAATCTTGTGAGCACCATTATCGAAAGATATACAAACCAAGCTTGCATTATCCGCCGTTTTACGAGGATTTCGCATCATTTGATAATGTAGATGTCCTTCGTCATCCTGGGTTAAAACTAGAATGTCATTACCCATCTCAGCCAGCTTGTCAAAACGAATTGGTCCTTCACTGGTCAGAACTTTAGTCTCCCCAGTCCAACATGGGTTAGTTGCTTCAAAATCACCAAGCTGCGGAGTGGTATTAGCACGATTAGCAGCGTCGATAAACAATACGCCCGGTTCACCATTATGCCACGCTAATTCAACTATCTTGTTAAAAACATCACCCGCTGATAATGATTCCACTACTACTCCTGTGACTGGATCAATCAAATCATAATCTTGATCATCATGCACGGCTTTCATGAACGTATCCGTGATAGCCACACTGAAGTTGAAGTTGGTATAACGAGTTTGATCTTGCTTAGCCGTGATGAATTCCATGATATCTGGATGATCTACACGTAATACACCCATATTAGCACCACGACGTTTACCACCTTGTTTGATGGTCTCAGTAGCTGCATCAAAAACCGAACAGAAACTCAACGGCCCACTCGCTACTCCTTGTGTCGAATGTACTGCTGAATTCTTCGGTCTCAATCGAGAGAATGAATACCCGGTACCACCACCGGTTTTATGAACCAGAGCTCCATTACGGATAGCTGAAAAGATACCATCCATAGAGTCTTCTATCGGAAGAACAAAGCAAGCTGATAATTGTCCGATACCAGTGCCAGCATTCATAAGACATGGGGAGTTTGGAAGGAAATCGAGGTAATAGATCATCTCAAAGAATCTATCTTCGTACTCCGAACGAAGATCATCATCTCTTTCAATAGTAGCAATCGCTCTCGCTACTCGACGACATAAACTCTCCCAGTCCTCAGTGATATCAACTCCATTATCTTTGAGATAGTATCTTCTTTTCAATACAGTCTCAGCGGTATCTGACAGCACTACTGGTAACATAATTTCGCTCATCTTATTCCTCTCGAATAGTAGATTAATGAATGATTTGATGCTCTTTCGTTTTGTCGGGATGACAAGGCATCGCATGTAATCATTCCAAAAAGAAGGATCACGAATATGGCTGCTAATTTGGCTATATTCATCAATCTGATACGTCTATTATTTTTATTCATAATTCCAATACCAATACTCCTAATTTGTCATAAAGCCAGTCGGCCACGATATGCCGATGACAGAATACACCACGTTTTTCATAACACAAGAGAACTTTATATTGTAGATCGGTATAGACCTTTCTAGGATCAAGTTTATCAAGCACATCTTTATAATAGGTCTTGATATAAGCTTGCTCATCATGATCGGTTCGATATGTATACAAACCGGCTGGTGTAGGAAAGAGATCTGGATAAGATGGTCCTTTAAACCAATGTGGAGTTTTCAGAGCTATACTGATTCCTCTATCCCTTTTATAAGAAGCGAAATAAGATGTATCCATATCTTTTTGATCTTCTCTTTTCTGAGATTTGACGAGTCTCAACTCGATCATTTTGAGCACGCTATACGGAACGATAATATCATCATCAATTACGATATTTCTCATTCACGTATAACGTGTCGAGCTATCACTATTTAGATGTTATCAGATGGACTCATATCAGGTATTTTACATCCATGAATATTCTGATAATCCTGCATAACTTTTGCTTGTTTACGAGCAGCTTCGATGATGTCGATTTTAGCACCAGTGCTAGCAGCTTTATTCGCCCAAAACATTACAGTCTCTACAGAATTTACATCTTTAGCTCTGATCAAGAATACAGGTTCATCCTCTGGGATGAGATTCTCTGGATCCTGGATACGATTATAATCTGGTCTATTGTGTAGCATGATGTACCTCTTCTCAGTTATGAATATGAATTACTACCATAGATATGTTCCTGTATAACAAAAGAAAATAAGAATAGAAGAGGATCATCATCATCCACGGTGGATGATGATGATCCTAGCATTGTGTATTTATTGAATACTATCCCATAATGGTGTGTCTTGAACATTGAAGAAATCAGAGAGATGCTTTACTCTGAATCCAGATGATTTAGCATGACCACCACCACTGAATTTATCAGCTAACAACGATAGATCAATATCATTACATTTTGTAGTAACGCTGACCAACCATTCGAGATCTTTACCCATGACAACTCGAGCGTAGACATCGTAGCTTTCTTTTAAACTATCAAAGACAGCCGAATCAACAGCCCCCTGATTTAACAGTATAGCTGGATAGAGATTATCAACTAATCCTACAATACTGTATGAGTTTACTAATCGTTTATAAAACGGTATGATGTATGACATCACCGTCTTACCAATGTCCATAATACGGGTGACAGCTAACTCATTATCAACAAGAATGCTATCCCAAATATTATTAGTTGGAAATGTATTAAACGAATGTATACCGTAATAGAACTTCTGATTATCATGAGTTCTCTCCCAGTTGTCATATTCAGCGATGTATTGTATACCACGCGGAATAGGCTTGTCTGGGTAAGCGTATTCCCATGCGAGTTTACAAGCTCCTTGACCATCTTCGATCATCTTACCTGGGAATGTAAGATTGGCTTCTTTCAGCATACGAATCGAACTCGAATGATGATCAAGAATGGTGATGTCATTAGTGATCTCCATGATACGTGTGAGAGCTTCCATACGTGGGGTGATATCAACAAATACCACTCTCTCACCTGGCTTCACATCGTCGAATATTTTATTATCATACCAGTAATTATAAAATATGAGTTTAGCATCAGGATAACGAGAACCCATGACTGCTAAGCAGGCTCTTCCATCCATATCGGTGTGACCAAATATCTTCATATATCGCTTCTCCTAGTTGAGAACTATCACTTTCAGATTCTGCTTGCCAAATTTCCTAGCTTTCTTTTTGGTCTTCACCAAGAGGTCAACGCTTCTGTGTTTTCGTTTGTTCATCAGATCCGCTACTCTACGTATTCCTACCCCCTCGATATACACTAACTTCTTACCGTATTTCTTTAGATCACGAGATACAGCACATATTTTACCAGGTATAGGTTTTTCCATAAATGCCGTCAGATCTGGTGTGTCGTCGGTTTCATCAGCTGAAGCTGTATAAGCTGTTACTTCTAAATCAAAGGTAGGGGCACCAACCATCTTTCGACTGGATAATGAAGCTACTCGTTGGGTCAATTCCCCTATGATACGCTGATCTTGCTGTCTTGAGTGTTTAATACGATCATAGTCTTTTTCGATAGCATCCTGATGAGTCTTGAAACTATAGACTACTCCAGCAGATGCTACAAATCCTATCAGCTCTAATAAAGCCACAATCGATATTAGTTGCATTCTTAACATTGATCATTTTCTCCAGTAGTTAGCATGACGACTATCAGGTATTGATCTTAATACGCTTCAAAATCCCTACGCTGATATCATCATCCGATATTGAATCTTCACCACCAACATGAAAGATCATATCACCTATGATAGTAGAGTCATAGATGTTTTCACTATGTTTTGACTTCATTGATCCCATGTCGTGATAATAGGTTAAATCGAGACTAAACTTAGATAAGAATAATCCTTCAGAATGCTCAGATGCGCCATATGTCTTACCGATGCAAATGAGGTTATTATTTATTCTGATTACATCGAGATAGACAGTATCACGATCATTATCAGAGTCAAATGGTGATACACGTGTCATCTTCTTGAAGTTATGGGCATCCTCGAAATACCATAAGGTTGCGTGATTTCGATTTCCATGATGAGTATACCCACCGCATATCAAAGCATCTCCAGTATGGATGATGGTATTAAGATGAGTAGGATATTTGCTACGATCTATCCATACTCGATCGCTTGATGGTCTACATTCTCCAGAAAAGTTACGACTGAAGGATATCATGATTGCTGACTCATGCGTGTCCTTATGTCTTTGGGAATGGATGATCTTATATCCATAACCGATGATTATTTCATCTGATAGGTTATAGAGAGAGGTGATGTGAGCTCTATCGGTTTCATCGTATCTAATAGAAAGATCCATCGTGAGATCTGGATTGAAATAAACAAAATGGGTATCAACTTCCTTGTTGGACATAAGTTGTTTTATACCCGCACAACATATGGCACCATTATTATCCTGAATGATAGCAGGTGTATCGTTCATATAGAGTAATTCATATTCTCTATAGAAATCCATGTGGAAGTATTTATTGAACCTGGCTATAGCGAATATGGTTAACTGAGGGTCATCAGCATACCCTACAACACCAGTGCACACGAACCCACCATCCCTTATGATTTTGAAGTTGGTCATCTTAGTGAAAGGGATGTCGAGTGGTTGATAATCTATCAGTCTGAGATGAAGATCGAAACGGGCTATGAATAACCTCTCATCACAATTAACGATAGTGAATATGATGTCACCATTGGTATCAATAAACATCACTATACAGCTATCGCCTTTACAGAAAACAGAGGCTAAGATACCCTTGGTTATAACGTTTGTAGATGGATACTTTTTAGGCATCGATCCGAGACTCCTCTTTTATCGTTAATGAAGTTGAAATCGGTATGAGTATTCATTAGCTATCACTGCTCTTACATCCATCAATCTGTCTTTAGCTTCCTTCATCGCTGATTCAACTCTTATCAACTTTGCTCTTGTTTCACCATCAGACACAGTTGATATAACCATCCCACCATGATGACCTATCACGGTATCGATCATATTCAACTTTTCAACCAATCCCTCTTTCTTCTCATGACTAATAAACATGACATATTCCTCTTTAGAAATAAAATGCACCTTATGATGCACTTACTTTGATGATATATATTTCAGATACGATTGTCTCTTAATCTACGAATGTATTCAGCATAGGCTATCCTTCTGTTGACATCACATCCTAGTTCTTGAAGATGATATAAAGCCTTAAGGATATCGGTATCTCTGGCATATATGTCAGCTTCAAACTCACCCTTCTCACTCATCATCAACCTGACGCTTTCTGATTTATTTATAATAGGTATCGTAGTGAATATATGAAGATTGATATGACCTATCTCATGAAATAACATCGCGTCCTGAAACCAATCAGGTTCTTTCGTGAATCTATCATTGACTACGATCACCAGTTCGTTATCTTTACTCCAAACGATAACACTATGTGGTATGAATCTCGATAAACCACAAGCCATCACTATTTTTGTACTCTTATACACTTTGGTTCTATCGACGCCAACTACTTTTATCAAATCAACAAGCTCAGGTTTCTCTATCACAAACTGAAGATAATGATGAAAGCCTATAATCCTATCATATACGCTTTCCATCAATCTAATGCGTAATGATGTCAATTCCTTAAAGAAACGTATATTAGCATATTTAGCTAATGATGATAAATCTACTTTCATACGAACTCACCTCAATCATAAGAGTAATATGGTTAATCGTGATAACTGTAGTATGGTTTTTGATCTTAAAAACATATAAGCCTATTAGGATAAGGTAGAGCCTCTATGATGAGGCTCTACCTTACCTACCCTCTATTATGCTCGAGAGATATGATCTATCATCATGTTATATCGCTTATCCATATGCTTGAGACCGATTTCATCATACCAAAGTAGAGCCTCTATGATCTGCTTTCCAGCCTCATATGCGTAGACGTCAGCCTCGTGCTCGCTTTTGATATCGTACCATATTTTCAACCAATAAAACTTATTCTGCATCTTCTTAGCTATATGTCCAAGAACATGATGACCTTCCTCATGAGTGATGATAGCATCCATCACCGTTCTCTTCAATGTCAGTAGTTTCTTGTTGACAATAATGACTAACTCACCTTCATCAGTAACACAGGCGATAGCTGAAGGTATTCTCCTTGGGATACCTGTAGCAGCTAAGACCAAATCGCTGATATACACTTTGATATCTGATCGTTCGATTGTGTACCAGTATTTCAATAATGGTGTAGAATCATGATCTCTCAGATACTTCCTTGCTACTATACATTCCTCATCATCGTCAATAACCTGTTGTAGATTCAGCTTTGAGATTATCCAATTTACTATGTTCATCATAGTTCTCCATTGAGTTAATAAGGTTAATTCATATACTCTTAAATGTAATATATACTTAAAACCTATCTAGATAGCAGATAACCCCCGACTTAACGAGAGTTATCTGCTTCTTATATGAATTTATTTAATTTTTAAAACAGTTACGATAATACGGATACGCTTCGCAATATTATTTATTCCTCTGGTACGGTGTATCCCACTGTATATCATACCTAGTCCCCGTTATCCCACCTCTAAAACATGAGTATCCCAGTTTCCCTGCATAATCTCCAGCTTATCCCTTCTAAACGTGCGTTTCTTCTTTCGACTAGCGTCTTACATAGTATAGTATACTAGTATTAAAAGATAAATATATCTACCATACTATCATGCATTCTTATCCTAATTTAAAGACAAGTCCTGATTCAAGAATCAGATTTATATAGAGTTTACTAATTAGAGCTACAGAGCATTGAGTATCCGACTATCTATGTTACTCATTACTTCGTTATCTGTAAAAGACAGAGAGCTCATGGTTTCCTCTTTATATTAGAATAAGATACAAATCATATAGCCGATTACATGAAATGGAATCGATCATGTCTTTTAAGACACCAGCTGTGAACAATATACCTTGGTGGCAAATCTTCAAATAAGATGGGTCTGATACACTCATCAGCTACATCATTTATAGCTGTTGTTGAGCTATTTTGATATGCTATTTATCATAGTAATTCTGATCAATATTTCATTCATCAGAACTCAAGAAAAGAAGAAAAGATGATCATGCTCAGCTACCTATCATAGGTAGCTGAGCATGTGTTGATTTATGGTTTATACTCTAATGAATGAACTCCCTAAAGCTTTCCCAAAATACTTCTCACATACGTGGACAATACTCTTATTATTCTCAGAGGTAACATACGATAAGTATTTCACCGATTTAGGAAGAGCGTTGACAAATACATTGAGAGCTTTTCCAGCATATTCGTCAAGGTGAGCAGGTTCGATATAGATTTCAGTCAATACCGTATGAGAAGTATTATCGATTTTCCCTTTAATGAAACCAATAGCTTCATTCTTATCGAGTACTAAAAAAGCATACCAAGCTGAATCATCGATGATTCCTTTCAAGAAGTAAGAGATCTTGATACTGTGAGTTCTATCGTTCTTAGAAGGAACATCATAGACGGATTGTTTAGCAGATGCATTTAATGTCTTATTGATATCGATATCGAATTTAGTAAGGAGTTCAGAAAAAGCATTGGTACGTTTTGATCCTTTAGTATACCGTTCGGTAACGATATCACCCTTATCGGTTTTGGTTTTAATATTAGCTACAGAACATCCATATATCTTTGATAAAGGAGTGAACTTAGAATCATCTAAGATAGCTATAGCTTTATCATCATCAGGAAAGTAATCTGTAACGATACCCTCATCTTCTCGTTTATCAGAGACACTGATTATCTCTTTGATGAGTTCTTTATAAACAGGAGTACTGGAAGCTACCAGTTGTTTGATATTGGTGTATTTACGTTTATTGATAGCGATGTATTTGAAGACTAAAGCTCCTTTATCATCGTTATCATCCACTATAAAGAATGAGGCATTTTCGTATTGAGATTCAAAGAGCTCCTTACCGATATCATCATCAGGGATGTTCTTTTTGATAAGAGATTTAAGAGCAGGAGGAAGATTGGGTATACGTTCGACAGTCATGTTATTATTCCTTGTATGTGATTATAGAAAATATGATGAGAGATCAACTTCCGATCATTAATGAACACATCTCAGCAAGCCCTTCTGTAGTGAAGACAGATGCTCCCCTAAATTTCAAAAGAGCAGCTTCAAACTCGGTATTAGAATCAGCATAGGATTCAACAATACTTCGTATCGATTCGAGTTGGACACCACCTTGAAGATATCCTTGATTGATCCTGATGAATAAGGTGTTATAGATGAATGCCTTGGTAGCATATTCAGTCATCTTCTTCAAAGAGGTTAGCATATTGGGGCTGATGTTTGAGAATTCATTATCATAAGCGAGCATACATGATAAGATCCAATCCACGTGGATGCTTGCTGGAGGTGAGAGTTGAACGATTCCTGAATCACCATCAATCAACTGAGGCTGAGGTGTGACATAAGCTGGTGCGTGTGTGAATGATGAGAGTGCTTCGTCTATACCATTTGCTACGCTTCGTCCAACATTGTTAACATTAGGGAAGGTTCCAAAGAGAGCTGTAGTGGTAGGATAAGCGACATCTAAAACCACTGATATAGGTCGATATTCACGAGCCTCAGGGGGTATAGTGTAAACACCGTAACTACCACTCATAGAAGCAACCATCATCGTATCATCTATACGTTTACCAAATTGTTCATAGAGAACGATCTTCTTTGTTTTACCAGCGTACAGATTACAATGAGCAAGTACGACATCTATGATGATATACTCTTTGATCAAGGAATCGATGGTTCTGTTTGTTTCTTGTTGAAGATCGTGAAAAGCCACAGTAAGGATCTCTTTAGGTATCCTCATATAAAGATTACGTGTGATCAGATTTATTACGTTTTTCATGTTCCCTCCTTTATTAATAAAAAGATATCCTGACTATATTGTGACATATTTATGTATATTAGCTATAAGATTGCGTTATTCAGCTAAGGAGGAATCATCATGGTTTTAGCATAATAATTATCATAATCTATAGAGCTTCTTACCATCATCTCATCTTACCAAAGGAGGAATCAAAACAATGAAACTCACCATCCTGACCATGTTTTTGCAGCAGCTCTTTTCGTTGATCACCCCTGATATCTTTAAGAACTTCATCGACTCCGGTCTCGATTATCTTGAGAATGCCATCGCGAAAAGCGAAAATACCTACGACGACGCAACGATCTTGCCGATCATCAAACTCATCCGTACCACGTTCGACATCCCTGATGTTTCCTCAGATACCGATATCGCTGTTCCGATCCTTACCAATAAATCATCGGCTATTTCCACATTGCTGTCAAATCTGTTTACGATGGTTGACAGTGATATGATGAAAGGATTTGTCGATGCCGGTCTTGATGTCATTGAGAATGCCATCGCGAAAAGCGAAAATACCTACGATGATATCTTCATTTTGCCGGTTATTAGTCTTATCCGTACTACGTTCGACATTCCCGATAACGACGCGATTGTTCCTGTAACGACCGCCACTGCTTGATCTGATCAAAAAAAGAATATTGATGAACCGAACCGATGAGATCCAGATTACTCTGGATCTCATCGGTATTGTATTACTTCGGTGTGTTACATAATTCTAATTGCTGTTTCAATTTGAACAACCGAACAATCCAATCATCCACTGGGGTACTATGAAGAGATTCGATTTTATCAAGAGCCTCGTTTGTCGGAGATGGAAATGGAGGACAAACTGTAGGTTGAACCTTAGCGCAACATCCGGTTAACACTAAGGCGAGTACGAGTATCATGATCTTCGATTTCATTTCGTTGCCTCATCTGTTTCAGGCGTACGTAAACCAGCATATGCTGATTCTGTTGATACTGGCTTTGAAGCGATTTCTGTATAACCTTTCGAGATAAGAAGATCAGCCTTAAGCCTCTCGTTTGTAGCCTCCAGCTTATTATTTTCTGTATAAGCCCTCTTCAGAAGATAACACAATCCCCCAATCAGACATACTAATCCGCTAATGATGATAACTGTTATTGACATGCTTTCTCCTTGATAAGAATTAATAGTTTAGAGTACCAAGCCACCGTTGGTTGTTTCACCTATAGAATACTCCGATTTGATTTCAGTCTTAGTGGTATTCTTTGTTGACTTGAAAGCGTGAATACCAGCATTGAGACCTTTGATATAAGTGTCCGGTATTTGATATCCGATGGAAGCAATGATATCTTCACCATTATCAATATAATGACCTCGAAAGCTAACCGCGCATCGACGAGTCAGTTTAGGATAAGTACCATCCTTACTGATGATGATAGAGGCGTCGATCTTGGCATGTTCATTATCAGGGATAACAAGGCCTAGGCTTTCTTCCCAGCCTCCTTCTTGTTGTTTTGAAAGACTCAACATCTTGATGCCCGTTTCGATATCATCAAATACATTTGGTGATAGGAAAGTGGTACGATCACGTATATCAAGGCCTATGTAAGGAGTACTCAGGATCTCATCAAGATAATCGAGCATCGTATCGACACCATTGTCGACTTCAACTCTCCCGAAGTTATTATCAAATAACACCAATGGAAGATATGCCTTACGACTGACAACAATGTTATCAAGAGTTCGTAAGCAATTAAACCCATTAATGACATCGATCTCGGAATCAGTATCAACGATACCAAAGACGATAGCTATCTTACCTTGACGAAGAATCTCGTCTACGATAAGGGGACCGATGACTGATCCAGACCCACCCGAATAAGACATGATGACAATGTTTACTGTATCGAATTTGGAGGTCTCAGTGAAGTCCGCGATGAAGTTACGTATAGCTTCAACATTACCTTTACGTACCTTACCTGATCCGTTCAGATCTTTGATTCGATAGGCTTTCACTTCGGGGATGGATACATCTACGCCGGAGGTATCGATGGTGATTATTTTGGATCCTGGATGATTCTTAGCGAAACGAATCGCCGCTACTTTTCCAGCACCACCAGTACCGATGATCTGAAATGGTACAACGTCGTCACTGAAATCCTGATGAGATAAAGGCTGATCGGTTGTGTTGGTCATATTGTCTCCTGTTGAGCGTTTGATGATGGTTTGAATCTTTAGTTTATCTATGTCTGGAGCTAGATCCATTGTTGATCTCCTTACGTAAAGAATAGGTTAGATTATTTGTATGTTATTCTATTTATGATATATATTTGAATATATAAAGGTTTATTATGAGATTATCGGATACAGCATAATCATGCTGTATCCGATAAGGTTGAAATTAATCGAGAATATCTGATTCTTGAGTAAGAGCAGAGTCAGCTAGCGTGAGTGCAGAATCAGCTAAAGTAAGAGCCGAGTCAGCTAGCGTGAGTGCAGAGTCAGCTAGAGTGAGTGCAGAATCAGCTAAAGTAAGCGTAGAGTCAGCTAGAGTCAACCCTGTAAGAACAGATCCAGTAAATGTACCACTCGGAATAGCAGATGGGAGCTTCATTACTAACCCATCATAATTCTCAGGATTAAAAGATCCAGTATATCCAATACAGATGATATTATCTGAAGAATCTACAACTACATTGTAAAAATAATCCTCACTAGTACCACCGTATATCTTACGAGCAAGAATGGCAAGATTACTATCGAATTTCACTACTAAGGCATCAGGGCCACCAGCTCCTTCCGATAAAGTAAATCCAGCACAGATGATATTATCTGAAGAATCTACAACTACACTGTAAAAACGATCATCTCCAGATCCACCATACCGTTTACGGGCAAGGATAGCAAGATTGCTATCGAACTTTACTACTAAGGCATCAGGGCCACCAGCTCCTTCAGAATCAGTATACCCTACACAGATGATATTATCTGAAGAATCTACAGTTACACTTTGAAATAGGTCATCACTAGCGCCACTATATGTTTTACGAGCAAGAATAGAGAGGCTACTATCAAACTTCACTACTAACCCATCATAGCCTCCAGCACCTTCAGATGTGGTATATCCAGCACAAATGATATTATCAGAAGAATCTACTGCTACACTTTGAAATAGGTCATCACTAGCGCCACTATATGTTTTACGAGCAAGAATAGAGAGGCTACTATCGAACTTTATTACTAGCGCAGTGCCAACCCCAGCACCTTCAGATCCACTATATCCAGCACAGATGATATTATCTGAAGAATCAACCACTACACTATTAATGTAATCATAGCTAGCTCCACCATATCTCTTACGAGCAAGGATAGTGAGATTAGGATCGAACTTCACTACTAAAGCATCTCCTCCAGCACCTTCAGATCCAGTATATCCTACACAGATGATATTATCATCAGAGTCTACCGCTACT
>Ga0172381_10001074_pt1 | contig 33565 bp, 46 predicted proteins | sample Leawel6488metaG_FD_119754 | JGI IMG/M metagenome (GOLD analysis project Ga0172381, IMG submission 119754) | Leachate microbial communities from a municipal landfill in Southern Ontario, Canada - Leachate well 64-88 metaG | ecosystem: Engineered > Solid waste > Landfill > Unclassified | place... | reverse complement strand
TTAGCTTTACTACATTAAAGTTTATTTTATTTAAACTTAATGATTCAAGATTTTATTTACATAATAAAAATTTGATTTAACCATTTTATTTTAAATCATTAGTAATTCTTTAGGAAGTTTAAGAATTTCTTTTACTCCATTCATAGCTAAGCAACGAACAGGAGTATATCCATAATTACTCTTTAATCATTAGCAGTTCTTTAGGAAGAGTAAGAATAGACTTGTCTCCTTCCTTAGCCTTTTCAAATATTTCTTCATTAGTCATTTATATTTCCTTTGTTTAGATCAAATGTTTTAATTCTTCTGGAATCTTTACTCCATTCATAGCTAACCAATGAACAGGAGTATATCCATATTTATTTTGAATCATTAATATAGATTTAGGAAGTTTAAGTACTTCTTTTACTCCCTTCCTAGCTAACCAATGAATAGGAGTATATCCATATTTATCTTGGATCATTAATATAGATTTAGGAAGTTTAAGTACTTCTTTTACTCCATTCTTAGTTAAGTAATGAACAGGAGTCTTTCCATCATCATCTTGAATCACTAATAGTTCTTCTGGAAGAGAAAGAATTTCTTTTACTCCATTCATAGCTAAGTAATGAATGGGAGTACTTCCATAATTATTCTTAATCATTAGCAATTCTTTAGGAAGTTTAAGGATTTCCTTAACTCCATTTTTAGCTAAGCAATGAACAGGAGTCCATCCATCTATATCTTGAATCATTAATATAGATTTAGGAAGTTTAAGAATTTCTTTAACTTCCTTCATAGCTAGTAAATGAACAGGAGTATATCCTTTATTATTTTTAATCACTAATAATTCTTTAGAAAGAGTAAAAATTTCCTTTACTCCACTATTAGCTAAATCATGAACAGGAGTCCATCCATATTTATCTTGGATCATTAATAATTCTTTGGGAAGTTTAAGAATTTCTTTTACTTCATTCTTAGCTAAGTAATGAACAGGAGTACTTCCATATTTATCTTGAATCTTTAACTTTTTTTTAGGAAGTTCTAGGATAGACTTGTCTCCTTCCTTAGCTTTTTCAAATATTTCTTCATTAGTCATTTTTATTTCCTTTGCTTAGATCAAATAATTTAATTCTTCTGGAATTTCTATTCCATTCTTAGCTAAGAAATGAACAGGAGTATATCCATCCTTATTTTGAATCATTAGCAATTCTTTGGGAAGTTTAAGAATTTCCTTTACTCCATCTATAGCTAAGAAATGAACAGGAGTATATCCATCCTTATTTTGAATCATTAGCAATTCTTTGGGAAGTTTAAGAATTTCCTTTACTCCATCTATAGCTAAGAAATGAACAGGAGTAACTCCATATTTATCTTTAATCATTAATATAGATTTAGAAAGTTTAAGTACTTCTTTTATTCCCTCAAAAGCTAACCAATGAATAGGAGTCCATCCATTATTATTTTGAATCATTAATATAGATTTAGACAGGTTAAGAATTTCTTTTATTCCAACTCCATCTCTAGCTAGTAAATGAACAGGAGTCCATCCATCATCATCTTGAATTATTAGTAATTCTTTATCTAAATTAAGTACTTCTTTTACTTTATTATTTGCTAAGAAATGAACAGGAGTCCACCCAAGCTTATCTTTAATCATTAGCAGTTCTTTGGGAAGTTTAAGAATTTCTTTTATTCCAACTCCACCTCTAGCTAGTAAATGAACAGGAGTTTCTCCATCGCTATTTTTAATCATTAGCAGTTCTTTAGGAAGAGTAAGAATACTCTTATCACCTTCCTTAGCTTTTTTAAATATTTCTTCATTAGTCATTTTTATTTCCTTTGTTTAGATCAAATGTTTTAATTCGAATTTCCTTAGTTGTATTTAATAAATGAACAAGAGTATATTTATCCTTAGTCATTACTCTATATCTATATAAGTTAATGGTTGTTATAATCCCAACTAAGTAATGCCTAGTAGTTTAATACTGATTAGTCGCAATATAGTTATTTTCATATTTATACATTTACTCTTGTTCAAATAGCTTCTAATAAATCCAGGCATACTGCGCTTAGGTATGCATAGTATATTCCAGGATAGCCTTCCAGTTTAGATCTATACTCCCACTCCCATAGATACTGCGCAATCTTATATGATACTAGTATTTTTTGTGAGTTATTTATCATAGGGATTAAATATTTTCCAACAGAATTGCGCTTAAACATTATGGGGAAAGCTTCTATGAATAAATCTTTGGAGTATAATTCTGAATATATGGAGGAACGAAGTTTATTAAGTATAGCTTCTAAATCATTTATATGATAGGAGTCAACGAGTTTCTTTATAGAGTCTGGTTTTTCTTCCAAGGAACAAAGCTTTTCCCTCTCTCGTTTTGCAATAAGAATACTATATTCATGAGAAGCGTACAAAGAATAAAACAGAAGTTTATCTAATTCCTTTTTTAAGGATTCGACTTGCGAAAATTCTTTTTCATCATAGATAATACGGGCGTTAACTATTTTTGGTTTTTCAAGAAGCAAAATTACTGGCTGTATTCTGCAAATATGATTATTATCATCATAGGCCATCTTCACTGCTAAGTTCCACGCGCTATTAGATATTGCTTCAAGGATGCCGTTTAAATTGTTATTCATAATACTTGTATTATTTATTAAGGATGATTATTTTTAGTTTTTGAAAGTAATCTTGTATAATAAAAAGTTTCTAGATCTTTCCGACTATATTTCATATCTTTTTGCTAGTGTTTAGATCAAATGTTTTAATTCTTCTGGAATTTCTATTCCTCTTTTAGCTAAATAATGAACAGGAGTACATCCATCAATATTTTGAATCATTAGTAATTCTTTAGGAAGATTAAGTACTTCTTTTACTCCTCTTTTAGCTAACCAGTGAATAGGAATCCATCCATCAGTATCCTGAATTATAAGAAGTTCATTATCTAAATCAAGAACTTCTTTTACTCCATTCCTAGCTAACCAGTGAATAGGAGTCCATCCATATTTATCTTTAATCATTAGAAGTTCTTTAGGAAGTTTAAGAATACTCTTATCTCCTTTCTTAGCTCTCTCAAAGACTCCATCCCTTAATTCTATTTTCTTTGCTTTTACTACATTTTTACAGCTCTTAATTTCTGGGCAATATCCAAGTTCTTCGCATTTTGGATGAAAACAATTATTAATTATCCATACCCATTCATCTGAGATATTTTTTAAATTATCTACAATTTCTTTAAATAGATTTCTATATTCCCAATAAGCTTTTTTACACATCCTTTGTCTACTCATATCTATGAGATTTCGTAGATTTCTTTTATCCACGATTTTAGTAGTCATACCTAAAGGCAAAATATTTGCAGCATCCTCTCTACTCATATTTAGATTAATGAGTTTTTCATACCCTTCCTTAATTATGTTCATAGTTGAATCATAAACATTTTTTTGTTCCATCGTTAAGCAATTAGGGGTAATGAAGCCAAAGTTTTTGCAATCTACATACCTAGTTGAAGTTTGTAGTCTCGTTGGTAAACAACCTATGTGTGTATACCATTCGCGAATAACCCTAGCGCTATATCCATCAATAATCATAGCTATGTTAGGAAATTCAAGAACTCTTCCATGGCCACTTTTTATGCAAGTTTTTGCTCTCTCTATGTTTTTATCTATGTTATCCGTGGGGCTATTCTGGCATACTCCAACCATTTTTCCAATAAGTTGTAAGGGATATTTAGTAGTTTCCTCTAAAAGTGTAATCATATCAGTATGGTTCCTTATTTTTAGTCTGATATATAAATTTAGTTTTATACATATTAGTAGCTAATAACCTATAAGCTATGCTTCTTTTCTTATACCTATGTAAATTATTAGATTTTGTTTCCTTTCACATAGAATCCTGGACAATACTCTTTAATTCTATGTGTCCCCTTGTCCCGCATCATTGGCACATTTAGATACTTGCGTGCTTTTTCAAAATCTCCATCAAAAGCTTTAATCTCGTTATTTCCTCCATAGTCTGGGTCACTCCCAACAAAATTCACCAGTTAGATTTTCCTTCTTCATGGCTTAATTTAGAAGCATTCATACTTTTCTCCTTATTGTTAATAATCGTCTGGATAATTTATCCAACTTCCTACACCACTATGGTACCAAGTTCCTATAAATACGCATACGAATTTGTCATTAAAATTAATGGTGATAATAAAATTAGTATTTTTTTCATTATGCTCTATTTATTTAAGAATAAATGAAAGTACACATAGTCCTATTAAAAATAGTACTATAGTGCTACTAACTATATTTAGTACGTCTTTTACCCTTTGTAAATGGTCAATTTCTTTCATGATTCTTTGGAGTTTTTTGTCACTTAGAATAACTTGTTCTAAAAGTTTCTTTTCTTCAGCTGTGTTCATTTTAAGTCCTCTTAAAGGTATAATTATCTTGTTATAAGATCGCGAGTATCAATAAGGAAATGCATTCTATGGCTATTGCTGTTATTATAATGATTAAATACTTATTATTCATGTACTTTTTTCTTTATCTGCTTCTAAATATAATTCTTCCTTTAGTTAGATCGTACGGGCTAAACCCTACTGTTACTTTGTCTCCAAGGGTAACTCGTATTAAATTTTTTCTTAATTTTCCAGCAATGTGCCCAATAATTATTTGGTCATTCGGAAGTTTTACTTTAAATCTGTCACATCCTAGAACTTCAATAACTTCACAACCTTCGACGGCAATTTCTTCTTGCTTCATTTATTTATTTTCCTTTATACTTATCTTTAATTGAATCAGCTAATTCTTTTTCTTGATATTTTATTTCTTCTTGTGCAATTTCTTCTTGTGTTTTTCCTTTATTCATTTGGTTATTTTTAATGCAGTTGCTTACAGTAGTCCTTGGGATATGTAAATTTCTAGATATAAATCCAATGCTATTTCCTTTACTATATAAGTCAGCGATCTCTTTAATATTTGTTTTTGAACTATGCTTTTTAAGAGTCAGAGGTATCTCAAAGTCAAGGGCTGCTAGTAGTCGCCTAAGTTCTCCTACCGTTCTTCCCATCTTTATACATATATTTTTTACATTTTCTTTATCATATGTTTCATAAAATTCTTTGAATACTTCTGGAGTTATTTTTACTTTTGGAATTTTAAATTTTTCTTTTCCTATTTCTGCATCTACATCTTTTTGAGTCATTCCAAGTTCCTTTGCGATGTCTTTTCTTCTCATTCCTCTTTTATGTAAATTAAAAACATCTTTAACAGACATTATTTCTCCATGATGCGTGTTAGTTCATTTAGGTCAAAGCTAGAAGACACATCCCCAACCCTAAACACTTCTTTCCCATTACTTCTGAATATCAACGTATCCTTTTTCCTTTCTACATCTTTAGTAAGAAAGAGCATGGTATGGAGATACACAGCTTTTAAAAATGATGCTATTAAAGCATATTCATATTGAGCTCTTGAAAAGATGAATAAAGATTTGTTGATTTGGCTTTCTCCAACTAGATTAACCGTCTCTATCATCCTTCCTATGAATAGTTTCTCATCTGCATTAAAATAATTCTTTCCTGTGAAATCAATTCGTATCATGACTAATCCTCTTGTACTAATCTTTTTACTTCTTCATTTATGGTATCATTGCTTAACTGATGGGGAGGTAGCGTTTCTTTATTTGCTATAAGATAATAGAATTTTGACATAGTATCTATAACGGATAATCCGGTATTATCTCGCATAGACAGAAGTTCTTTAGGCATTTCATATAATTTTCTATACATAGTCTTGTCATAATGATGAGCAAGTGCGTGAAGTGGAGTTTCCCTTCGTAATGATTGCCTAGAAAGAATGTCACTATCAAAGGATAGTGTCCTAGGATAACCTATACTAGCCATAGCATGGTAAATAGTTTCATTTTCAGAATTTTCTGTTAATAAAACTTTTTTAGGAAGTTTTGCTATTCTGTCAAGGAGTTTGTATTTATCTTTTAGAACTGAGCATTGATAACAGTATATGTGTAATGGCGTGTTTCCATCGTCGTCTTTATGTGTAATGACGCTATAAGGTAAATTTATAATATTGATTCCTAGTTCTGCTAAATAGAATGCTATACTCCTATTCTTGAAACTAAGACAAAGTGAATCATTTAATTCTTTTTCTGTAAGTTCAACTCTAAATTTTTTCATACCTTTGTTTCCATCTTGTTACTTTCAAGGTTACTTTTTTTGAGTAATTCCTTTAGCTCAGTGTTTTCTTTTTCCAAATCATGATTTAAATTTTCCAGTTTGTCTATCCTATCTATGAGTTTTCCAAGTTTAGACGGAGTTCCAATAGTCAAGTCAGAATTTTGAATATACACGTTACATATAGGGCATATATGACAGCAGTATTTCACTTGCTCTATCGGTGTCGCATTTTCTAGTTTAATTCCACATCTACATTTAGTTTTTGACTTGTTGGTTATGTGAATTTTTCCTTCCATCTCAAACAGGTAAGGTTCTAATTCTTTTGAGAATAACATTTTATTTCTCCTTATTATTTGTTTGTAATATAGTTTTTCACTGCTCTTATTTTCATTTAACTTTGCTAAAGTCACTTTGCGTGCCTATTACTTTTCCTCTTTTATCAAATATAATTCCGTTAAACCAAAATAAGTTGTCATATCTAGTTAATTCAGTGTGTTCTTTAGGATAAAAGAATTTTTCTTTTTCTTTGTATGAAATTACTTTTTTTATTTCTCCGCTTTGATAGTAGCAAGTATCTATTATCGTTGTTGTGTCTTTTTGAAATATTAAATGTTCTACGTAAGGACATTCTGGAAAGTCATCATAGTTGTTATCACAATAAGATAGCTTTCTAATGTATTCTTCTTTTTTATTTAAACCATTGTATGTTTCTTTAACTAAATCATACGCATCAGAATTTTCATACTCTATGCTTCTAGTAATGGTATCATTATACAACTTTAGTGTAGTATCTTCTCCTAAAATTTCAATTTTAATTGTGTCCGAGAACAGGTAACTTTTTGAATATATTTTTTCATAACTATGCCTATCATATTTCCAGTAAAGACTATCTTTGTAGGAATACCCTGTTGTGTCATTTGAATCTTCGATATATACAAGTTTTGGTTTCGCTAAAACAAGGGTAGCTAAAATCAATAAATATTTTATTATGTACATACATATATTTTTATTCATTTATTTAATCTCTAGGTTATATTTAGCAAGGAAATCATAATGTTCTTCTTTCATTATTCATCTCTTGTATTATATAATTAAATATTAATGATTTTGTTTAAGCTTATTTGATATGTATTTTTTAATCTCATCAAACTCCATGTCATTAAATTTTTTTGTTAGATTTATTTCGGAAGCAAGAAGTTCAAAATAGGTTTCTTTTAACTTCTTTTTTGCTTCTTTGATATCTATGTCTCCTTGAAAAGTCATCTGCGCAGAACTTTTAAAATAGTGTGAAGAAGTTCCGAATGTTAATGTAATGTTTTTAATATTTTCCATATAGGTATATACTTATTTACCAATCTTTATATAACAAAATAATGTTAGTAGAACTCCTATGATAAACAGAATAAGAAATAAAGTTTTTTCTCGTTTCATAATCAATAACCTACTTTTTGCTTTTGCTTTTGCTTGGTGCACGTAGTTTCAACTTTGGGTAGCAGTGGAAAAATACCTCCCTGTGGTGTTATTATGTATTCCACAGAATCAATTTCAATAATGCAAACAGCGAATACGCTATTAGCCTGTGGGGTAATAGATTTACATTCTTTTGTTATGATTCTTTGACTGCTTTCTGTTTCATACGTTTTGCTACTGTTGTTTGAAAATAAGATATAAAGTATCGATATAAGTAAAATCACAAATAAAAGTATGAAGGTTGTGTAGGTAATGATTGATTTTTTCATAATTGATTAAATCCCCTTATGTTTTTCTGAGTTGATTGGAACTTCCCTATCCATATAGGATAAAGAAGTGGTTGGAAGTTTTTGTATAGAATATTTACCATTATAGAGAGAATAGGGTGCAGACTTTGGTTCTAAAAAGAATACTTGTCCGATTCGTATATTTGGATAAATTATAGTTTTTTGTACTACGACAATCTCTAAAGTCCAGGTAGAGTAGTAACAATCATTTTTGTTTAAGGGATCAAATCCAAACCCGATGTCTCCAAAACCCGCAGTAATATGAGAAAAAATTCCTAGTCTTCCCATTGAGCTTCTTCCATTATATACTGGAACATATTTATTAGATGTGGCCGTTTCATTTGTTTGCCCTAAATATAAAGTATTAGGTTTGAGCATAAAGCCACATTCGGGTATTTCTATTGTTTTTGATTTATTATTTTTTCTTACGTCTAAATATTCACTAGTATACATGGATAGTTTTGAATTTAGTGTAACGTCATAGCTGTTAGTCCCTAAGTTATCTTTGATGAATGGAGAAATGATTATATCTTTATTATTTATTCCTTTTAAGATATCTGTATTTGTGAGTATCATTATATCCCTTCAATAAATCCAAGTATGATTTTAATAAAACTGATTATTCCAAGTATAGTCATTAGGTATATAAAACACCCACAGGAGCAGCAATAATTATTTTTCATAAAAAGTCAATGCACCTTTATTTTATTTTCAATTAGCAGTTCTATAGTTCTTTTTACCTTCTCATAATTCAGATTATCTTTGTTTGTTATTATTACATCATAAGTTCCGGTGCCCTTAATGAGTGATTCAAAACTAGTGAACACATCAAGTTTTAAATCATAGATAAATCCAAAGAATAGTGATAATTCCTTAAATGAGGAAAACGTTATACTAAATTCAAAAACTCTTTTAACTGGTCTGCTGAACAAGTTTTCACTGTCTGCCTTTTTTAATATATTATCTATGCTATTTTCCACTTATAGGTCTCTCCTCATTTTTTAATACCTCATATTCTGGAACTACTGGAGATTCCGAATTATCTAGTCCATCAAACATAGCAGTCAATACGCATTCAATTGACATTTGAGATATTTCGAATATGTCACCGATCTCATTCATTTCGTTTTTCTCTTTAATCAATGCTTTCATTTCTTTTTTTACTTTACTTAATTTTTTTGTTTTTGTGTTCATATACTTCCTCACACGAATCTAAGAATGAAGATATGCTAGTCTTTGAGTAAAATAAGAGTTGCTCAAAGAAATTTTTATTTTCCTCTATGCTTTTATATGTGATACTCCATCCTGGGCTTGGTTCGAGTAAAAATTTTTTACATTTTCCATAAACTCTAATATTTACTTTTTCTTTACAAAATGAAATCTTTAATCTTGAATCAGCTTTATTTGATTCAATTATGATAGACTGTTTTAGATTAATAACCTTAAAGATGCCATTTATTTTATTTTTCTCCTTAATAAATGCTTTTATCTCTTTTAGTAAGGTATTAATCATGAATCAAATCCTTTGATGTGTATAATGTGGTGTCTTAAGTAATTTTTTATTGAGTTTTTTGCACTAGCCAGATTTGCGTAATGATGATTTATGTTTTTTAAGCATTCCTCTAATGTGGCTTCGGGATGATTTTTCTTATAGTGCCTTATTTTAGACACTGTTCTTGAGAAAGGAGTTGACCGTTTTCCTAGTTTTGATCCTGCCTTTACGTCATTAGCGTGCCTGGAAAATAAATATTTATTCCAGTCAAAGGGTTTGTTGTTTAATTGTTTTGCACGGTAATATTCCTCAACTCTTTTAATCTCATCATTATATACTAGTATGACACCTATTTTTAATGTATTGAATAGCTGATAAAGACGATATACTTTTTTCTTTTCTTGAGAAGGAATCGCTATCCATACAAAATCGGCTTTTTCATACCAGTGCATACATTGACAAATAACTTCTAAGTTAAGATGAAGTTTCATCTCTACACAGTTTATTTTTCTAAGTTTGTCTTTAAAAACTATGTCACAAGCTTGACCATAGCCAAGAGATACTTCTTGAAAAACTTCATTGTTACTCTGTAAATAAGGAACTAAGATTTCTCCGATTTCTGTTTCTTTAGAAAAATTCATAAGTGATGCACCTTTATTTTTTAAATCAAAAAAGCCCACTACACAAAAAGACGCGATTAACGATCTAACTGTGTGTGGGCTTATTATTTTGTTCCTTATCTAGTAGATAATTACAAGAACTTGTAGTTAACTTTAAACTTGTTGTTGAACGTAATTAAAATGGAGTTAAAATTTACGTTCTTTATTGTTTTATTCTAGGGAATAAAACAAAAGTTTTTAAATCAATTTTACTTGGAGAGAATTACCTTTTCAAGTATTTCCAGTTCAAATGGAGCAATGATGCTGCGATTGATGGAGCTGATTTCGGTCGTCCGTTCCATCCATTCCGCACTAGTATAATTGTTAATGAGTTTCGTAAAGTCTCCTCCAATTTCCGGTTCTTTGTCGGAAAGGTATGCGAATTTACCCTTGAATTTTTTTACTTCGAACTTCATAAGAGGATTTTTCTGTGCAAGGGCAAGGGTTTCTTTCCATTCTTCTTCCAGAAGAGAAGCAAATTCATCAAGCGCTTCTGGATTTTTCAGAGAAAGTGCGCAGCTTTCATCTTCATTGGCTTCCGGAAGAAATTCTGGGATGGAAGACGTTTCCTTAAACGCTTTATACTTTTCCCAGTCAAATGTGATCTTTGTTACGTCTTCATCATTTTTTGTAAGAGTGACGTTATATTTAAAAATCTTTTTTAGGGCAAGTACACTTCGTACCAGTGTAGTTTTTGCCGCTTCGATTTCATCGTCGTCACATTTATATGTGGCATACACTGATTTAACGATGCTTCCAAAAATGTCTGCCTTCAGCACTACCAGAAATTTTCCACGGGTATTCCGGCTAGGCTTGATTTCTATAGAACAGTTTGTTCCTTCCGTAACAAAAGCCTGTTCCGGGATGCCCTGTGATATTTCCATTGCCGGAGCAAGGTCTATGCGAGTTGTTTCGCATGCGTTAATCTTTGCAGAGTTAAGAAGAGACTGCATCATGTTTTCCATATATATCCTCATTTGGTTATGTTTTGTTTTTTTATCGTAATTTATTACGACCAAAAAAGTATAATTATTTCTTCTTTGGGCTTTTAAGTTATTACATAGATAGAATTTTATCTTATTTATTTATTTTAGTCACACCATATTCTATCTCCTCTTACTCTTGTTAAAAATCTTTTTGCATCAACCTTTATATAATTAGTTGTCTTTGATTTATTAATAAATAGCTCAGCGATTTTTTTGTAGGCTAATCTAGGTTCTGCCATTTCATCTGTAGCTACTGATTTGATTGCTTCCCAGTCAGCTTCCGGATATCGCTTTATCCATTCTTTTACACTTTTTTTATCAAAGTCAATTCCGAACTTTTCATAAATAATCTTATATTGAAAAGATGGATTTTTATCTGCAAGAATCTCCAAGTCTTTTCTTCTATCGACAGTCAAGTAGCCAACTGGAGCATTTTTTGGAAGTTTGTTGCTTTTATACAGTACAAGAAGTCTTTCTTTTCCAGTGAGTCCCTTTATGATGGGTTGATTTGCGAGAAAGTTATTGTAAATATTTTCTATTCCCTCTTTTTCCACAAATGCCCGCATTTGTTCCTCTATGCATCTTCCTTTCCAGGAAATCAAAAATTTTTTTATTCCATTTTCGATCACGACATTAACTATTGCAACATTCGAAGCTTTACCATTATCATAAATATAGTCCAAATAATTTGAGAATTTCACTATTCCATTTTCAGATGTAAGATTAAAGGCATCAGAAATATTCAAATTAAGTAAGTCAACTTTAACGTTTCTTACTCTATTTTCTTCGTAGTAGATAGGACTTGCTGATCTAACTACAATGTCTTCGTCTTCTTTCTTTTTCATAAACTAACTCCATTTTATATCTTTTTTACAGTTTTTAATTTAATTTTATATGAACAATCATATTTCCTTTGTTTAGATCAAATGTTTTAATTCTTCTGGAATCTTTACTCCTCTATTAGCTAAATCATGAATAGGAGTATATCCATACTCATTAGTAATTCTTTAGGAAGTTTTAATATTTCCTTAACTCCCATATCTGCTAACCAATGAATAGGAGTCCATCCATAATTACTCTTAATCATTAGTAATTTTTTAGAAAGAGTAAGAATTTCTTTAACTCCATTCCTAGCTAGCCAATGAATAGGAGTCCATCCATCATTATCTTGAATCATTAGTAATTCTTTGGGAAGAGTAAGAATACTCCTATCACCTTCCTTAGCTTTTTCAAATATTTCTTCATTAGTCATTTATATTTCCTTTGTTTATTTTGGTTTACCTTCATCGGCGTGTAAATTACCAATTTGCACGGACTACTCATCTAAGATGAGTAGTTTCGGTTATGTTTTAAGCTATATCTTTTGATTTTATGATGCCATAAGTGCCCTCTTTAGATTTAACGATAGTCCATTCCCCTAAGGGAAGTCCCTTGATGTCAACGTCCAAATCAATTGTTTTTCCCTTAACCTTGGCTGGTTCGTTAACCGTGAAGCCTCTTTTAAGATTTCCTAGGAGTTCAAATCCTTTTCCATAAGCATACCCTTTTGCATAGCTGAGGGTACCGCATTTTTTTACTTTCTTTGATTCACATTTTACTGCATGAGTTTTATTTTTTGATTTACTTTTATGAGTTTTTAGTTCTTTGTTTTCAAAAAAGTCCTCGTCATCATCTTCTTTTACTGCATGAGTTTTATTTTTTGATTTACTTTTATGAGTTTTTAGTTCTTTGTTTTCAAAAAAGTCCTCATCATTATTTCCCTCTTCCGACTTGGAATCCTCTGGGGTAGATTTGAGTTCATTCTCATCGTCGTCCTTATCTTTTGCAGATTCTATTTGCAAAAGAGTTTTAATGGCCTTGAGGCCATCCTCTAGTGCTTCGATTTTTTTGTTAAGTTTACAGATTTGCTTCTGCTCAGTGTCATTGTTTTGATGTTCATTTTCATCTGGGATGCTGCTTTTAGGATCAGAAGTTTCAAGTTCTTCTTTACTGTCAGTGTCAGCGGCATCTTCCGCTTCAGAATTTTCGAGTTCTTCTTTACTGTCAGTGTCAGTGGCATCTTCCGCTTCAGAATTTTCGAGTTCTATTTCTTCTTCGTCTTTGACTTCCACTTTTTCTCCCGTATACTTTTCTAGTTTGCGGGCGAACTGGGCAAGGCTGTTTAACATAGTTTTAACTCCATTTAAATTGTGATATGCTAGGGGTAATTCCCAATATGCAATATAGCATTATTTTTTTAAAAAAGCAATTTTATTTTACAATTTTAATTAGTAAATGGCGAAATTTACGTAAAAACGCTACTTTTTACCACCAAGTTATCAAAAATTTAAATAAAAAATGACCCCGGGCAAAGCTTTTTAGGCAAGTACCTGAGGTCATTTTTTAAGCCATTTTGTATTCTTCGATTTTTTTAGAAGGGAACTGCATGCCGGAAAAAAGCATGAAGATTCTTATCTTTTCTTCATTTAAAAGATATACTCCCTTATGTACCGTTACTGATTTACCTAAATCTCCTCCCATCATATTTATTATTGTTTCTGAAAGTTTAGGAATCGTATTGCCATCCATTTGTTCTAACGCTTCCTTCCTGCAAGTCACTATAAAACTGGCATGAGTAGCGGTACTGATATCAACATCCTGTAGCAACATACTTTGTTTCAAAGTAGTCTTTACCTTGTCAGAAAGAATAGTGTCCCTGACTAGTTCGGATTCATTTGTCTTTAATGCGGATTCAGGTATTCCAGCTATGGCCATGGTAGTTACTCCGTGTGAAAGAACATCTGCATAGTCTTTTGGATCAAACGTATCTAATTCGGTTTCACGGGCGCACATTGAATTGAATACATCAAATAAACTACAGACTAGCTTGTTTGATTGCTGCCATTTATTTAAGGCATTAGATTTCACGGCCTGTGCTATTCTTTGATTATCAACAAAAATTATAGGACTATATTTATCATCGACAATTTTACTCAGAAGATAACTTGTGTTTGATAAAACTTTAGAACTTTCACTTCTGGCAGGAAGTGCCACCAGGAATCCTACTTTTGTACCGCTATAGTCTCCGTTGCAATCGTATACCCATTGTTTACAGGCGTTTGCAAAGATACTGGCACTGCCTGTTCCACTTCCCCCTCCTGCCCCTACACAAATCAAGATGTTACTGACATTCTTAAACACGGTATTCATTTTCTTTATCAAATCAGGTATGCACGCCTTTGCTACTCTTTCGCCAACTTCGACATCTTTTCCTGCACCGTCACTTTCACTAGGAACAACCCAATGTTTTCTTGGTGTCAATAATCCTTGCATATCTTTTTCTGTAGTATTGAACAGGATAATTTTTCTATATCCTATCTGATAAAAGGTATCCGCAAGTCTGCAACCTCCTTGCCCTACACCGATGATTCCAAAAACGATTCCTTTCGGCTCTAGATCTTCATATTTATCCTCTATTTCTTCTGATTTTGCTTCAAGCGTATCGAATTCATTAAAATCTAAACTCATTATCTATCTCCTTAATATAAATGGACTAGTTATTCCTCTTTTTTCAGCTTCCTGTGCCCAGCGTTTTGAAATCCGTATGCTTTCCTCCATGCCTGTGAGTTTCTTTGTTCCCACCCCTTTATTGAGTTCTTCTGTAGCCTCAGTGTTGCAGAGAAGTGCAAATTCTTGAGGAATGGCGAATGTCTCTGACTTAATATTCTCAAGCTGTGGGCACACACTCAAAAAGTCCTTTCTTGAAATTATGTAGCACATAAGTTTAGAAACACTTCCGTCAATAGTGGAAACAACTTCTTCCAGTACAGGACTCGGATTGCTCACTCTAAAGACTTTGTTAGTGAGTGACCACATATTGTGCTTTGAATATCCTCTCGTAGGATGTCCGGCGAACGGGTCTTCGATGACTCTTATATAATAGTCCATTAAGGTTCTACCTCCGATTCTGATTCTCCAAAAGCATACACTAGTTTTTTATTATATTTGTTTTTGGATAAGTTTATTAAATGCACGGTATCACTAAACACGATTCCTTCCTTATTGCATTTATTTTCATATTTGAGTAGTAAAGAGTATTTAGTAAGATACTTTTTTGGATTATTTAAAAAAGATAACCTATAATAAAAAATATCTTTTGACTTAAAAAGATATAATTGGACTAATTTATCTTTATATACTACTACTTCTTTACTTGAATTTATTTCACAAGGAATAAGGAATAAAAAATAATCTTTTCCTATTTTTGTTATCATGAATAACTTTATTGAAGGAGTGGTAAAATACAAGTTAGTTTTTCTTCTTTATCCATAGCGACACAAGCTTGACCATACATCATTAAAGTAATGTCTTCTCCTTTTTCTATTTTTGAAACAAGATTAATAAAATGATTCGCATTTAACCTATATTCACCCTCTTTTTTATAAGAAGCTTTAGCACAAGATGTACTTTTACCCAGAGTGCTTTCATTAGTTATAACGAGTTTATTATTTTTAAGCTTAAATGAAACTAAGGGATCGATGTTTGCAAGCTTACTTACAACTATAACATCATTAATAAGACCGATAATGTCTTTAGTTTTGATTTCGGCTTTATTGACAACTTTTTGGTTCTTTAACCAATCTACGATGTCTTTTTTTTCAAAACAAGTAGTAGTTACAATGACATCAAATTTCTTTCCTTTAAGTCTTGTGAAGGTATTGTTATTACAAAATTCTACAGAATCCTTGAACATAGAAAAACATTTTTGAAGCAGAAGTCCTTGCGTGGTGATGCTCAAGTCTTTCATTCCCTTGACTTTAGCTTTATATATGATGGCACTGAATCCGTCATTTGACTGTACGGTTAAATTTTCATTTTTTGACTTAATGGTAATCGGAAGTCCTAGTTTCTTATCAATTCTAGGATCTGAAGATACGTAAAGAACTTTATTAATTATTTTGTCAAGTTCGGAAGTATCGATCTTTATTCCATCCAAAGGAATTTCTTTTTTAGAAATATATTGCTTTTCAATCAATGATTTATCATCACTGACTACGAGTTTCCCGCTGCTGGAGCCATTCTTGTATTTCATGATTGTGTTATTTTCTTCGTCTTTATCTGCAGAAATAACGGTATCTTTTGCGCGGCTTGGCAATGACGATAGATAAATAGGATTTACAACAAGAAATCCATCTTTCATAGTGGTAGCTTCCAAGAAAATTTTAATATAAATTCCTTGTTTTGCGTAGATAAGATTAACTTTTCCTCCATTAGATTCAAGAAGCACATTATCTTGACTAGTAACTACCGTAGATTTATCACTATACATAGAAGCTATGGAATCAATGAATCCTATAGCCTTAGAAAGTTGTTTACTTTCGCAAGAGATATTTAAATCACTCATTTTATTTTTCCTTTTTTATGTTTTAAAAATCATCATCTTTAGGCAAGATGACTTTTTTATCATTACCATTTTCTTTTACAATTTCTTCCGTCTTAGCATCTGTTATACGCATATACTGCATATCCATACGCATATCAAAGGAACCTAGTTCAGAACTTCTGCTTTTTCCTAGATTCCAAGTGCATACTCCTTTTTCTCTATTTTCTTCTGTGTAATGCCACCATAGAAAAGTATTCGCGTGCTCCTTTATGGCTCGTGCATATCTTATTAGATGTGTTTTTTCATCTAGCTGGGTTAAAATCACTACAATGCATTTGTTAGCCTGTGCCCATCTTTTTGCATACCGCGCCACGCTTGAGAGCATCTGTGCCTCACTCATGGATGCATCTTCTTGTGCCAACAAATTAATGTAATCAATAAATACCCACTTATACCCCATGTTAGTGAGAGGAGCTAATACTTTGTGTATGTTGACATCTTCCGTCGGAGACCACATCTTATAAAAGCATTTATGCTCTTTTCCTATATTCTCGTATTTTTTCCATGCTCGGCGAATCTTATGCTCTTCTTCTTCAGTTAAATTCTTACTTTTAATCTTAGCGTATGGAACATTAGCCACGTTGCTCATTGTTCGTTCATAGCACTCTCCATTCTTCATTTCTAGAGAAACTATTATAGAATTTTCGTGATTTACAGAATAGATGAACTTCTGCATATTAAAAATGGCCGCAGTCTTTCCGCCACCAGTCGTAGCAGAAATAATAAATAGATCCCCTTCCCCAGAACCACCTCCAAGAAGGTTGTCTAATTGATTAAATCCTGTTCTGGATAGTTTATGCTTTTCCTTTGAGAGAATTTCATTTAAAAGTTTTTTTGATGATTTATCATTTGAGTAGCCACCAGTAACAAAGTCTTCATTCTTCTTATCTCCGCTCTTTAACTCAAATAGAATGTTATCTAAGTTAGCAATTATGCTATCACTGTTTTCATTTCTATTTAGGGCTTCATATAGATATTTAGTAGCTTCAGATAAATGTCTTCTCTTATAATATTCCAGCAAGGATGATAAACAACTTTTTAAATCATCTGTAGATGATAGCCGTTTATACTTCTTGTTCTTCAAGAACATTAAAGATTCTTCTTTTAAGTCCGGATGACCTAAAAGGACACTCAGGGAAGGAATGTCTTTCCCTTCATCTATATACTCATTATAGAGAAGGGAATAAACATCTTTAGTTTCATTAAAAGCGAAGAATTCCCGATTGATCGAGCCTATTATCTTTGACTTTATTTCTTTAGGCGTGTGGTTGCTAAGAAGTGTCTTCAGCAGGGACAGCTCCAAAGCAATTTCACCTTTTTTTGCCATAAGAATTTAATCCGTCCTTTTTTTTATTTTAATAGAATAAAATTACAGATTTTCATAGTAAAATCCCGGCGGTACAAAGGTTACTCTGCTGATGGCGTTTTTTGAAAGTTTATCTACAAAAAACTTACAAATCTTAAATTTATTATCATCGTTTACCGTGATAATGAAATTCGTATTTTTATACTGCTCAATCGTTGCAGCAATTTTATCATATTCAATCCCTTCGCAAGGAAATACAAAAACATCATCGATTCTAAAAAACTTTAGTTGTGACGTGTTTTCTAAAGAAGTGTTTACAATTTTATCGATTAAAGGAAACCCATCTTCTCTAAGTGGGCAACTGCTTAACAGTTTTTCAATATCAGCTTTTTTAGAAATGTGTAAGGTTATTTCACAATCACTGAAATCTGTTAGATTTTCATAAAACAGAGGAGTAACGTTTCCTGCGTCCGTTATAAATAAAAAACTAGATTTCGGTTTTTCATCATTCCCGATAGTTAAAAAATCTTGATATGATATGGTAGAAGTATAGTTACTTGAACTTTCATGGAGTATTACATTTTTAATTTTATTCATATTATCCTTTGTTTGCATAACGATATCTCTTTTACAGTTTTGAATTTTATATCACCTTTAATTTTAATAATTTAGCCATTCTTATACTGTCTTCATCTAGAGCGTCAGTTCTATACGTTTTATTAAGGGAACATATAGCCAGCATCTTTTCTGCCTTATGCTTTTTTATGTAAACAATCTTGTATCCTTTGTACTTATTCTTGTATCTCTTTGCCAACCTAGATACATTTAGTATATTTAGGTCAAAGCAGTCTAATGGATTATGGGAGCTACATTTAGAATAGTACAAAAGATGCTTGTTCACCAATTCAGTAATATTTTCTCTTTTCCAATTAATGTTTTCATAATAACTTTTACAAAAATTAAGAATGATAGACCTTCCTAAGTTTGCCCCTTTTCTATAAGAATATTTTTTTAACTTGGCATAGTCACTAAACATTCTATCATTTGAAAACGAATAATTAGGTTGTATCCTAAGCAGCTGCTCTACCATTCTTTTCAAATACATTTTGTAGGATAGTGAATATACTTTTATAAATTCTTTAAATCCTTCTTTAATCTTTAAAGAATCTATCACAATTAGTTTATATCCTTTGCATTTTGAAAATCTAAGATGGTCTGACTTTCCTAGGATAAATTTACCATCACAGTCATTGAGAAGACTATGATGAAATTCTCCATCAATTTCTACTAAGGTATCTAATTTGCCATTTTTGAAAACAGCAAAATCAAAATGGTGACCGTTAATAAAATATTCTGATCTAAATGTATACTTCCCATTAGTTAGTAATAAAGAAAATTTATATTCTGACTTGGATAGATATCCATTATTCTTATTCTTACGATTAGAAAATTGTTTTTTATGAATCTCTGGGTTTTGCGCAGGATTATAGACTCCATACCTAGACATACAAGTATTTTTAAATTTTATTTTAATTTCTTTGCTCTGTAAAGGACTTTCTACACCATAGTTTTTTAAACAAGTTTTCTTTTTTAATTTTTTTACCCTAGGGTATTGGGATGGGTTTTCAACTCCATATTTAAACACACAGGTAGCTTTAACTCTATTCTGTATTTCTTTATTTTGTATGGGACTGGTAACTCCATAGTGCAGCATTAATGTTCTTTTTATTTTTTCTTTGCTTGCCTGGAGAGAACATCTTGATCCATATTTTTTTGTGCATGTAGCTACTATCTTATCTCTTACAAGAGAATTTTTATTAGGATTATCCACTCCATATTTTTTAATCCATGTCTTTTTTATGCAATCTCTTAGTTTACCTTCACATAAATTATTAGACACTCCATATCGGATAAGCATAGTCCTTATTCTTTTTCTCTCATTTCCTAGTTTTGCACATTTTCTACTGCAATAAGTGTTGTAGTATGATCCACAGGGATTCCAGGATGTCGATTTATTGCATATAGGACATATACCTTCTTTTTTCTTTTTTAAAAAGGTATCATAATATAGCTTTGAATTATATCCATGTAGTTTAAGATGCATTCCTTTAGAATTAATAGGAATTTTTTTATTGCATAGTTTACAAAAGAACACGTTTATCAAAATCCTTTTTGTATTTCTTTAAGCTGTGCCTCAGTTTCATCCCACCCCACTAAAGTTCCATATCCACTATTAAGTTTATGATTAATTAATTTTGTACATCCACATACCTTGCCCTCTTTATCCTTACGATCACAAGATTTTTTCCAATAATTTATTAATTGACCACATTTTGAACATTTCCAACATTTATTTTGTCCAATTTCAAAATCTATATCAATGTGTGTGGGCATTTTCCATCCAAAATATTTATAGGCATACTTTCTACTATCCCGTGTAAATATCTTTCTAATTATTTTAGATGCTTTCATCACTTGGGACAGACGAAGTTCGATGACTACCGAGTCATGAACAGAATTAACTATTTTCCATTTTAAATCATTTTTAATTATGTATTGATGAAGAAGCGATAATGATATTAAGGCTAGATCAGAAGCCAATCCCTGGATTGGACTATTGACAGATCGCCTTTCCGCTCTTCCTATTAACCTATTTCCTTCAATCCAGAGCCGCTTTCCTTCACTACTCCCTCTAGGAAATTCTTTAGATTTTTCAATAAGCTTCTTCCCTTCTATTATCAGGTCACCGAGTCGTCTCATTCTTCCTAATGGTGAAATGACATATCCACACTTATTGACCATTTTCTTCATTGATTCTGACCAGGCTACGCCTACGCCATAATTTTTAAAGAATATTTCGAATTTCTCATGTGCTTGTTCTGGAGTTATGTTTAGCTGCTGTGCTACTGACTTTTCTCCTCTCTGATACATGATGCCGAGGGAAAGAGATTTCGCAGTCTGTCTTAAGCTTCCGGTGACTTCCTTAATGGGGATATCATACATCTTAGCGGCAGTCTGCTTGTGAATGTCACCAAGCAGGTGAGCTTCTTCTTCCAGTTTCTCATCCGTAGGGTTCTCTCTAAACATCTGTCCTTTCTCATAACTTTTATTAAAAGAATTACAGAGATAGGGATCTCCAGAAATTGCCGCCCAGAATCTGATCTCATTAGCGCAGAAGTCAGCCTGTAATAAAACATTAGGATCGTCTTTATCCCCGGACGGTTCCGCCCGGTATAGGCATTTAACACTTTTCTTGAGCGGGCTGTCACTACGTGGAATCTGTTGAAGGTTTGGATTGTTCGAGCAAATTCTTCCAGTTACTGTTCCATTCATAACAAAGTTAGCTCTAACTCTCCCGTCTCTAGCATCAGTGCTGTCCAACATACATTTCCAAATGGAATTTAAGTATGAAGATTTTAATTTTTTTAATCCCTGCTCTTCCTCGTAAAGATGAACTATCTTATTTTTATCACTGTATACTTTCTGAAACGGCTTGCCCGTTGAAAATTTTCCTTTAGCCTTTTTATCTTTAACGGGAGTCAGCTTAAATCCTTTTTTAGATGTATAGAATAGTGCTACGCGATGTGCAGGTTTATTTAAATCTAATATCCATGGCGTGCTCATTCCAAATAAAGATATACTTTTACTTTGTACAGTATATAATTCTTTATTAACTTCTATGCACTCTTTCGTATTTTTGTAAATATTTTCTATTTCATTTATTCTTTCCATGATAGGACTTTCATTCGAAAGAAGATATTTTAAGTGCTTTATGTCTACGCAGAATCCATTACCACTTACCCAGGACAGCATTTTAATTGCAGGAGAAATCAGATATACTAAAAGTCTTTTTGCTTTATCATAGTAGTCATACTTTTCAGCCACAAGCTTTAAGTATAGAAAAAGACGAAATGTCACATAGGCATCCATTCCTGCATATATGATAAATTTGTCTTTAGGTAACAGAAGCAGGTTTTCATTTTTTCTAGCTTCAATTGCCTCTTTATCATATAATCTAAAATTGAAAAATTCATTACATACGGATTTTAATGCGGCACTGCATCTTACTTTATTACCATTCTCGTCTTCTCTAAATTTTTGAATGCGATTTTCATCAAGAAGATGTATAAAAAGCATAGTGTCAATAACGGGCTTCGCTATGTATTTTACTCCCAGTTGACTTGATACTTGGCAAGCATCGTATTGAGCATTATGCCCTATCCAGACAATATGTGTATTTTCATCCTCGAAGAGTTCTTTAAGTGCTGATTTTATTTTAATTATTTGAGACTGAGAATATTCTGTATAGGGTGAGTCTAGGCAGATTACATATCCTGTCTTATCATTAATTCCTAATTGGATAGAAACAAGTCTATTATACTTTTTTGCCAAAGACTCTGTCTCAGTGTCAAAGGACACTAGTCCTTTGTGCTTATGCCTTAGGTATGAAATAAATTTCATGGCCTTTTCAAAGGCCAGCTCTTTTGACTCGCCTAACTTTGACCAATATTCGGGATGTTCTACAGTAAAATCAATGGCACCTAGCATAAAACTCCTTTTTCAGATATTTTACAATTTTAAAAAATTGATTTATTTAAATAACCCAATGCCCTGTGTGGCTTCATCATAATTTAACCTAGGAACAAATAATTTTTCAATTACAATTTTACTGTTGTCACTTACCATTTTTGACCTTTTATTTTTTGTAAATATTGGAATAAAATCATTAGGCATGGTATATTCTGATATATAGATATTTTTTTGTGCAAGGGCCCATTCATAAAATTTATCATAATCAAATTTATTTTTTGCATAGCCAGTAATGCTAGTACCTATGTAAGGAGGATCACAATAGATTAAGCTATTTTTAGGTATAGTTACTTTATCATAGCACGTGTTAAATAATGATATCGGTATGCCTGTGCACTGTAAGTCTTTTTGAAATATAAGAAGGCGATTAATCTGTCCTGCTACATGAAAACGATATTTCTTTTCTATGTGCGCTATTTCTAGCTTATAGTTTTTTCCATATAAAGATTTTGCTTCTTTCCAATCATCTAATACATAGCAATTAAACATTAATTTTTGATATTTTTCTTTTTCCTTTGAACAGAAGTAATCTACTCTATTGTTTTTAAAAGAAAAAATAGTTCGTATAAACAAATCTGTACTTGAATAAAATTCTTTTCTTCCTATGAAATGATCTATTCTAGTAAAGTCATTGTTACTTAATGATTTTACTGTTAAATAAATATCTTTAGATAAATCATTGTATATACATTTTTTATATTTATTGCTAAGTATGGCTTTGTGCATCATACTTGCACCTCCGCCAAACATATCTATAAAAACTTCACTAGCGGGAAGTATAGAAATTAGGTCATTCGCAATTTCATTTTTAGAGCCTCGGTAAGGAATGCCATAGCTCATTTAACATACCAACTTATTTCTAAATTTTTGCCAAACAGATTATCGAATACAGGAAGCATTGAATAACGTGTATAGGAATATTTTTTACAAATGGGATATGTTTTTTCTTTGTTTATACATAGCTTATTGTTGTAAAGGTCTAAGGACATGATAAACTCATCATCAAAAACTTTATAATAAATAGTTGGATAATTGACTTCTTTTCCATCTTTATCATAAAAAGAAACTATTTTAAAGGTGGACAGCATATCTTTGATTTCTTTTTCAAAAGATTGATATTTCAAATCCTTTATTTCTTGTTTTTCTATGTCAGAAAGCTTTTTTAATAAAAGCTTTATAGGGCTTATTTGGTTATCACGCATATTAAATTCCATAGTTTTACCCTCTTCTGTGAGACTGATGGAATTAATAATATTTTCATTCTTGTAAACTTCTATAATTACTTCTGTGCCGCCTATCAATAAGATTAAATCCATTTTATTTAACAAGCATTTAGTTTCTTTAATTCTATAGCTTATCTTAATCAAAGATAGCAGTTCGTCAAAGCAATCTTTATTCATAGTTTAACTTATCCTTTTAAAATAAAGTTAAGGAGTTATGCTGCTGTTTTCCAAGAATGAAGTCATATATAAAGTTTCTTGCATAATCTTTAGAAATCATGGATCTTTCTTCGCTGCATATACCTGCTCTTGTACCTTTCTTTGTCTTCTCAATAAATTTTTGTTTTTTATCTTTTTGATAACTAAATCCTTGTGTAGGTTTTATGTTTATAAACCAGTATGCCGTAGGTTTTACAAAATAATCTCCACGAAGCATTCTGTTCTTATCTATCAATGTAGGTGGATCAAAATTATTTTTTAGATATCCAGGTCCAGTCCATGGATTTTCGACAATCATTCTCAATTTTTTAGTCTTTACGACGCAAAATAATTTTAGCAATAAGTTATAAAAATGTGTCCTGTCATTACTCCTTTTTAGGATATGCTTGTACATTTCTTTAGTATTATAATTCCTATAATTATAAGCGTTTGTAAGCATATTAAGTTGTGCGTTAGAACAAAAATATATACAAGGGAAAAAAGCAACAATCAAGTCTTCTTTATCAATCTTATCGAATAGACTAGCTTCATCTTTATAAGCTTTATTTATTTCTGTAAATAGATCTTTTATATGATCTGTTTGATTAAAATGGTTTTGAATATCATAATCTTCAGCCGGAATACCTAATTTTATAAATTCGTTTTTAAAAGTACCACTCTGTTCAAAAAAGCAATGCACTTTCTTTATTTTATTCATAGTTATTTTCCTAAATGATAATTTATTTTAATCTTTTAAAAAACCCTTTATTACTGCAAATACTTTTTGTTTATCCTTATTTATTTCTTCATCAGTGACGCGGATAGTTTTTATTCCATATTTTTCTAATAGAAACTTATCCCTTCGCCTGTCTTTTTCAGGGGCTCCGGGGAGTGTGTGCCAGTATATGCCATCGCACTCTAAGTCAATTTTAAAATAAGGCAGGTATATGTCACAGCTATATCTGCCAAATCTTTTTTCATCTTCCCATTCTACTCCTAAAGATTCGCAGATGCGTATCAAAATTCTATGTGGCCTAGTCAAAGAGGTTTTACATCTTTTTCTTCCCCTAGGAATAGCCATTAATTCTCCATCTTCGTTTTCAATATAAGAACGATGCTGATGCTTCATATTCACTTCTTTATATTTAAATACATGGGAAAATCATAATACGTTGTACTTTTTTCATAATCTTTATCCAAGGTAATGATACTAATGATAGAACTAAATTTAATATGGCATTCATTTTCTATGTCACGATTTAAATCGGAATCTTTTTCTAAAGAATCTAAATTTTCCTTGATTACAGCTATCGAAGGAATTTCATGTATATTTTTACCAAGTCTAATTTCAAGCACTTTCTTATCTGCCTTTAAGATTTTTGATGCAGCATACTCTAGGGCTAACAAGTCTTGTGCTGTTATTGCAAAAAGAAAATTATTACAATAATTTTCTGTAGTTAGAAATTCACTTTCATTAATTTTCATATCAACCCCACAACCCATATTAAAAATAAAAGCCATAAAATAAAGATTATTAGATAAAAAACATAACTATAATTTGATGGCGTTGAGCGTATATACCTTATATACTCCTCATTAAGTCTATCAAACATCTTTTTATTCATTTATCAAATCTCCCTATAAATTTCTTTATTTTATCTACAACGCACTGTCCATCAATTATATTTTTAGTTTCAAGAATTTTAGTAAGTTTAGCTACTATTGATTTACACCATATAGGTATGACTTCTTTCTTGGTCAATAAAACACATCTTTTCCAATGTCCATCAAATTTAGTAAGACCGTTTTTATCAATTTTTAATTTACAATTAATTGATTTAAAATAAGCACTATATGATAGTTTATTACACTTACAGATATATCCACGAAAATACTTATCGTTACATGATAAAATTATCTCATCTTTCTTCTTCAATTCTCGTATGAGATTTCCTTTTATTATTCCATCTATGATAAGATTTAATTTTGAATTTTTATCAATATCACATCCCCAAATTCTATAGACACGTTTAACTCCATACTTATCTATAATTAATTTATCTCTTTTTTTATCTCTTTCCGTGCCATAGGGGTAGCCATGCCATTTTCCACCGTCACATTCTATGGCGACATTTAGTTTTGGTAAATAAATATCTACGGAATATGGAGAAAATTCTTTTTCAATTTCAAGCTCAACATTTTTATCTTTTAAATAGGCTATGACTTTTTTATGAATGCCTGTCATAGTAGTTCTTTGATGAGAAATTTTATAATTATTTTCAAATAAACTCATAAAACAAATTATCCTTCTAGTTCAGAAAATGTTTTAAGATAATTATCAATATCTTCATCACCAGATTCCAGATTTTGTAATATAGAATCTTTTGTTTCTATATTAATATATCTTGAGTTAATGGAAAAACATAAGTAATTGTCACCTTTAGCTATATCTAAAATTATTTTTTCAAATTCAGTCCTAAATGAAATACAAAAGCATTTAATATTGTAGGATTTAATCTTGTCATTTATATATTTGGCGTTATTAGCAGTCTCATCATCAACAATATTATTTTTGTCACTTACTAGTTCTTCTAAACTTTTGTAATAAAGAATCATTTTATTTTACCTTTTTACCAATTAAAAAAGAGTACCAAAAGAACTATAAAATATAAATTCTTTTGATACTCTTTTACAGTTTTTTAGAAAAAATTAAAATATTTTTAGCTATATCGAATATATGTTTTTACTTTTCTAGCTGAATAATCCATATCTTGGTTTGTAATTACATATAAAAACTTCATCTGTGGATTCCTTATCTCCACTAGTCAAGTGCTTACTACGATACTTAATAGAAAAATGAATAATCTCATACTTATTACATAGTGCCCACTTTTTTAAAGCGGCGCTTTTCATTCCTTTATTTAAAAATACATTGCTCATTCCCCATTTTATTTTTCTTTTTGTCAGTTCATCACAAAGTTTCCGAAGAAGTAAATCTTCTTCTAAAGTCCAAGACCTTTCCTTAGCTCCTTCATTATATACCGCCATGCTTCCGAAATACGGAGGGTCAAAATATACAAAGTCATCTTCACTAAGCTTTGAATAATCTATCTCTAAATAATTTTTATTTAATATCTTAACGCTTCTATCAAATAAATCAAAATTAATAATTTTTTTCTTAACTTGATTATTTAGAATATTAGTTCCAATCGCTGTGTCAAATTTTCCCTTAGTAAATCGTATTATATGACAAAAAGAATAATAATGAAGAAGAAATAAGCACATAGGTTTTCTATTTTTATTATAGTACTCTTTAAGAGTTTTATAGTTCTTTATATACTTATCTTCTTTATATTGACCCCCGCGATAGGGAAGATGAAATCTATGCCTTAGAGTTTCTAACTTAGATACTAGCATTTCTCTATTAGAGGTATATCTGAGTAGCAGTCTATATATAGAAAACAGATTACTATCCTTATCATTAATTATGTATTTTTTAGCCTTAACATTTAAGGAAACAGACAAAGAACCGGCAAAAGCATCTATGAAAGTATTTATGTTTTTAGGAAAGTATTCTAGCAAACCTTTTCCTATGAGTTCTCTTTTACTTCCCATATAGCATATCGGAGAAATTTTCATAAAATGAAATGATCCTTTTTATACTATAGTGACAGACTTTGAAGTGCCACTGCCACTGCCATTTCCCGTACCCTTTCCCCTTACTAATTTTCCGTCTTCCTGTAATTCCCCTTCATCTGTAGTGGTAACATCTACGGTAACTTCAGTAGTTACACTTATGCTCTGTGCTTGCACTATTTGTAATAGTGTATCCAAAAGATTAGTAGCAAAATTTTTTATACAAGTATCTGTGGCATACGTGTCGCTATAATCAGCATTCATTCTAGCTTTTTCATAGTCAACTATGTTTTTTCTAAGGTTATTTAACAATTTTTCTTTTTGAGCAATGACTCCTTCATATAAAGAAATGGTACCAGAAGTCAACAGTGTAAATTCTTGATCCGGAGATGATTTCATTTTTGAAAGTTGCTCATCACTCAAACCAGATTGTTCAGAAATGGGATAATCATTAGCCATAACTATTTATTCCTTTTTATTTTGTTTCGACGTTTCTGCTCACTTGCTGTGGGAGTGCTTGCGCTAAAGTTATGCATGCGGCTGCAAAATCTGGACTTGGAGTAGGAGATAACCCAGGATGTACATGAGTGGAAACACTTGATAAAAATACCAGCAGTGCCTGTATAAAAGTATCTCCATAAAGTAGTGGATGTACCGCGGAAGAGCCAAGCTTAACTAGATTTCCCTCTAACGTGGCTGTGCTCCCAGCCTGTACCATCATGTCTGTATAGGCATCAATAGTCATTGACATATTTGTTTTTACAGAAATATCTTTAGTGACAGTTAATGATAAATCTGCCCCTACATTTCCTACAAGTCTTCCTGATGTTAAATCAAAATTAAATCCATCAGTAGCCTCCACAGGAAGAACAAGTGAACAGTTTCCACTGTTATCCATTTCAAAGGAAACATACTTTTGAAGGTTAGTGTAGTATCTATTACGTACCCTTAGAAAATTTCCAGTTCGTGTACTTATAGCGCATATTCCATCATCATCAACGACATGCCCTTTTCTTAAATCAAGGAGAGTTCCTAAATCAGCTTCTAGTACTAAAGTTTTTTCTTTGGCAAATCCACTTTCTCCTAAGGGAGCTTTTATGATGACATCACTTATGCTGTCTTTAGGTCTTCTGACTACGCCTAACCGGTACTCATCCTTTATGGACGCTACCTTATGTTTATGCATCTGAAAAACATACGTAGGTGCTTTTTGAAATAAAGTAGAAGTATCCCCGTTAAGAGTTACCTCAACTAATCCAGCTCTAGTCTGCTTGATGGGTCTGTTCGCATGAAAGGTATATGCCATCCCGGAACTCATTCTATCCATCTCGCCTTCGGCTAGTTCCCTGTAGACAGTGTTTCCAGAATTAAATCCCTTTATGGGATTTTCCGGATTCATGTTCCTGTAACCTGTCATCAAAGATTGTCTACTTTCAGCATTATAGGATATGTTAAGGACAGCCCCGGCTTCGGGCATACATCTGTCCCAAGAATTTACAGATAAAAAAGGATGAAGGACATTAACCCTTACGGGGGAACCGAATAGAATGAGCTCTTCACTTTCGGCGTTTACTTGTTTTATTTGTGCAAACACATCACCAAGCAAGAACCTGTTTTTTTCTCTGCTTCTTTGCCTTATTTGTCTGCTTTCTGCATAAGCGCTAGTCGCATTAAACATAATTTAACCCTTAGTTACTTTTATCTGTATATAAAACATTTATTCCTGTTTCGCCCAACCTTACTGTGTTGTTTCCGCTTTTATCCGTATATTCAATGGGTGCACCTGTTCCATTAAATATGTTTATGAAAGAGTTATCTTCCCTCATCTTCCTTATGAATCTTAAGTCAACCGTAGATGATACGCTTTCATTGACTTGAAAAGTAAATGAAAAAGATCCGACTATTCCCATTCTGCATCTTTCTACATTAAGCATGGGCTTATTAGGAAATATTGCCCATCTAAAGGCTATCTCCATTTCCATAGAGGATGAAAGAATATTTCTTTTTATCAATTCAAGAACAGCTTGATTTAACAAAGGAGAGGTACTCGCAGACTCAAGCATCGTAGGAACAGTAAGTTCTTCAATGTTGACACCATATTTAAAAGCCAGGGCATCGCACCAAGCATAGGCGGTATAAACAAAATCAATAACTTTTTGAACTTGTGTCTCGGGTCTAGTGATACCACCTGTCGCTGCGACTCCAGTTACGATATCATCGACTACTTCATTTACCGTTCCAGATATTAGATGATTGTTAACTCGTAATTGATCTGCATAAGCTCCAAAGCTATTCGGTAAAAAATCATACATAGGAAATTCAACAACGATGTCCCCCATAGCATTACAGAACCACTGGTAATCCAAAGCTTCCACAGCTTTGTTGAACATTTCATACCTTGTACTGAACTGGAAGTCAGAATTTATGCTGTCTAATTGACTACTGAATATACTGCTGGCATTTAATCCATTTCTTGGAATCAATAAATGAAGAAATCCATTATAGGGATCGAATTCTCCATAAGGAATGGTAGCTGATCCTATTTTATAAACTTCGTCACTTGTTAAATAGTCTGCCTTAGTTCCGAACACCAAAATATCATACCACAATTCCATAGCATCTATGTGATCTTGGTTTATTTTTTTATTTTTTTTATCTTCCCAATAATAAGGACAATTAAGTACAAATCCAGGAAGGAAACATCCTATGCCGTTTTTTGAAGGCTTTGTTCCTTCAGAAGATGTTTCCGAATTTACCGCGGTTAGATACGCCGTATTATTATATACGGCGTTAGATAGCGTAGAGACAGTCTTTCCTATGAAATCTTTCTTAAAATCTTTATAGGAATGAACCCTTCCTGTAGATAAGTCAAGAAGAACTTGTCCTACACCGCTATGACCATATTTTGTTCCTGCTTCTCCTCCTTTTCCTCCATCCGCTATGACATCTCCCATGTATCCTACATAGCTTCCGTCACCTGTTCTCATTTCTGATTTCTGCCTCTGCGTATCTGTTCCGACTTCCCATCTAGGATTTGTAAGAACACGTTGTTTCTGCATGATACCCCTTATATCATAGCAGCTTACTGTGAAAAATCTTTCACCATTTACATAATCCGTGTGCTCTGTTATATTCTGAATGAATCCTGTAAACATAGGTGCCCATTTATCTTCCGTAAAAGGCGAAGAGGGGTCTCTTATAAAAAACCTAACGGGATCATTTTTTTCAAATATGCAAGATTCAATAGCTAATGGATATGGTTTAAATCCAGATGTAAAGTCAACTTTAATATATTTTGATAAAACTATATCAGCATTTAATATTGATTTATTTATATAAACTAGTTGCTTTGCTGCGTCAGAGTAGACATTATCATGAAATAATTCTTTATATGTGTATGTTTTTAACACTTGATTATTAAGTAATTTATTTATACTAGAATTTAATTTATCTTCCTGTACACTATAATTAGCAGAAGAATTGAAATTTGCACTTATCTTATATCTTCCATTTTCTTTAGAAAAATTGTTCAGAACTATATTTTTCTTTGTAGTTGAGGAGTTTATATCCTTTTGTAATACAAATATTTGCTTAGTTAAACTAGTTACTTGATTCTGATATTTAGTTTTTTCTGCGTTGTCTTCTCTTAATAAAGACTTTATTTCTTTAACACTAGTTTTGTCCGTATTTCCCTTTAGGGATTCCTGAAGACTATTTACAACGTCTGTATATTTTTGAAGATAAGTATTTGCATCATCAAGCTTTGATTGTAGTTTTGTTATTTCTTCAGTATCTTTTGTTATTTTAGCGGCAATATTGTCCAAAGCCTTCGCAGCGGCCTTTGGAATAGCGTCCGTAACATCTACATATTTTGTATTTGAACTTTTCTTATATTCATATTCATTTGTTCCATAATTATACTCTTTTTCATAACCTTTATTTTCTGCCGTAAGAGTGAATATATCATGAACATTATCCAAATCAAAACTCATAGTTCCGGGGCCATTTCTATCTGGTCTGGTTACTGTTATACCCCCTCTTGTATGTGCTGTTACTTCTGCTCCAAAAATAAACATTCTAAAGTCATGATTAAAGAATTTTTGACTGTCTTTAAAATAAAAGTTAGATTTTCGTCCGGATTTAAATTCTATCCTTTCCTTAGATACATTATCCACTTCATCCACTTGATAACTACTATCTGATGTATCTACAGTACTTGTGCTTTTACTTTTAGTTTTACTGTTATTTTCATTAGATTTTTTAGCCGACTTTTTAGCCATTGCTTTCCTTCTTTGAGATATAATGTCTCATCGAACTAATAGTATTATTTAATTTTTCAAGCTCTTTTTCAACAGAACTATCCTTTTTCTTGTTGTCTAACTTTGCAAATTTCTTATCCAATTCTCTATCCAGTATTTTATCCTTCAAATCATCATTTAAACCGACCACATCTATAAGAAATCCTAGCCTTTTTATGTCTAATAATTTTTCAAATAATTCAGATTCTTTCTCGATATCAAGTTCAATATTCAAACCTTTCTGCTTTATTTGATCTTTTAAAGATTTGTTATATAATGTATATGCTATCCGTAGCTTATACAATTCTTCAGTATTACTAGCATATACGTCAATTTCTTCTGGTTTCATTACAGGAAAATACTTTGAAACTTCTTTGCCTACTAAAAATTTTAGACCATCTTCTTTTTTTATATCAAAATCAATGGTTCCATCATCTACAATGATTTTATTTATAGAAGGTTCTTTTTCATCTTCTTTAAGTTCATTTTTTCTTTTCTTAAATAAAGAGGCTAAGTCATTTTCCATAATTTATTCCTATCATTTTAAATTAGATAATGCCTGTTCAATATTATCGAGAGTTTCCTTATTAATAGGATTTTCTTTCATAGAGCATTCTTCGATAGCTGAAGCTAAGGTCAATATCGCTTCAGCGGGAATTTTTACTACTACAAAATTTCCTCTTTTTCCACTCATAGAAATAGTGAGAGTCTTTCCGTTTAATTTTGCTGTTAAACCTTCTATTATTGTATAAGGAGGATCAAATTTTGCAATGCTTTTGCCTTCGCTATCTAAATGAGGAATTAGTGGATTATCTCTTGAGTCACTTTCGAGATAAATAGCGTTATCTTTTATAGTAAAATTTGTCATACCATAGTCCTTTGAATAATTCCTTCTCCTACGCTCTTTATCTCTTTGAGCGTAAAGTGTGCGCTGTCCATGGCGGACAAGACTTTATTGATATCATCAATCAATTCTTCTATTTCATATTTATGCTTAAGAACATCTTCATACACAACATCTATTAAAGCCATCTTTGCATCTTTTGTCATTGAAGACATCAAAGCTCCATATTCCACCATAATGTAATTTTTTGAATTTGAATAAATGTAGTTTAATCTATTCAACATCTTTTTTAAATTTATATAGATCTCAACTGCCCTCACTCTAAACTGTTCGTTTTTCACCAACTTTTCCGCTATCTTTGTCATGTCAGAATTAGGAACTCTGAAAGATAGGTCAAATCCAATATCCAATTTCATATTATCAATTTTTTTAGAAAACATGAGAAGAGATTTTATTTCTTTTCTTACAGGATTTGGATCAATATAGTATCTTTCGGCCATCGCCAACGAATCAGCTACTACGCTTTTACTTTTAATTTTTTTTACAAAAAGTCCTATATTCATTTTAGAATAACTCCACTATTTCTTTTCCATCTTTTGTAGGTTTTTCGAAGAATGGCCTTATGTTCATTCTTTTCTTTACAATATCCCAATGAGATATGTTTTGTTTATGCTCAATATTTGACTCTTTTGTTTTTCCATCTCCTAAATGGATAGACTTTATATAAATAAATTTCTGTTCATCATATTGCTTCTTTCTTTTTTGAAAAGAACCAAAACATATTCCAGCCTGATCTATGAAGTCATATATTATAGCTTCTTTTTTTGATGGTATTATAGTTCGTATCCTTGAAAATTGCTGATAATATGTAGGAGCGTTACTTATAGGCAGTATATTAAAATAAACATCCCATCTAGGGATGTTTATTCCAGTAAGCATACTGCGCATCGCGACCACTACCTTTAATTTTCCACTATC
>Ga0172381_10001073_pt1 | contig 33581 bp, 36 predicted proteins | sample Leawel6488metaG_FD_119754 | JGI IMG/M metagenome (GOLD analysis project Ga0172381, IMG submission 119754) | Leachate microbial communities from a municipal landfill in Southern Ontario, Canada - Leachate well 64-88 metaG | ecosystem: Engineered > Solid waste > Landfill > Unclassified | place... | reverse complement strand
TGCTGGGTGAACTCAAAAGCGAGTCCACCCAGCGGCTGCGATCCCCCTTCGCAGAAAAATGAATGATGAGCAGGGGATCGAATAGAGTGTATCTCCTCAGATTCGGACAGACAAGCAAAGTGTACTTCTTAAATAGATGCAAACAGATGTCCGATTCTTAGGGCTTTTGCGGCTGCCGCTTCAGAACACCCGCGAGATCGCGCAGATTGGGTTCCCAGATTCTGGCACATTCCTCCAGACGCGCGTGATGATCGAGCAGCAGATCAAAAATGCGCTGACTTGCACCCTTGTCAGCCAGATGCTCCGGTCTGGAATGACGAAGAATGATGAGAAGTTGCTGCCGTACATCTTCGCGCATCGGTCTGGCCCATTTGAGGGAATCGTCTTCAGCTGTATCGCACAGGAAGGTTCGCATGACAGCCTGCGGGGAATCTCCTTTGAAAAAACGACTGATGCCCCGCATCTCTTCCACCGCTCCATACGGCAGGAGTTTATGAATCTCCAGAAGGCCGATTTGATCCATACTGAGACTTCTTTCACGATCCAGATACCATGCGAGATGAAAGGCCGCCTTGGCTCTGCGCAGTGATTCCCCCTTGCTGTGACCATGTGTTTCGATAAAAGTTCCGTCTTGATAGAGCGTGCGCCAGTCTTCGGGAGTGAGGAGCCTGAGAACATCCTCATACGTTCCCGGTGGCAATGACCGGTTGTCGTGATCTTTCCAGCCGACGCTGCCGATCAAAAATCTGCGGAGGAGGAAATCAGGAGGAGCATGGCCCGTAGCTTGATGAAATCGGTCATGTTCCGTGATCAACATGCGACTGATATTCCCTTCGCAGTGAGCACCATCGAATGAGCGCGGAACGCAGTGATGTTCGTTGGTCTCAGAGGCTGCCTGCATAAGGGGCTGAAGATACCAAGGTTTTGCATGCAAAAATACATGCTTTTCCTCAATGTTCCGGAATGGCCTTAAGTTAAATCAAACAGGCCACCGTGTAGTGTTGCTGGCAATTCGAGGCCGTTGTCGTTGAGGTCACAGGTGCGAAGAGCAGTTGACATGCCGTTGCCATCCCCGCGACGATGATGATCGAGAGGAGGAGGGCAATGCCGAGATTGTGCGTATCGCGAGCCATAAGTGGATGCTTGACATAGGGTATAACGCAGGACATTAAGGAAACGTTACGATAAAAGAACACATAATTAGATCTTGCACGTCACGCGGCAGCCCAGTCGTTGCAGGCTCGAGAGGGCCTGGCGGTGCGCCGGCTGGCCCCTTAGAGAAGGGAGAACGATGTGCAGATCCGATCGGTTGGGGAAGGCGGAAATCCACTCCAAAACGCCAACAAGGGCTGCATCCGGTGACTTGGAGCAGTCGATGCGCACCGTTGAAAGTGCGGAAGTCGGCCTCTGGATGAGCACCTCAGATGACATGTGCGAAGTGTACACTCGTACACCACTTGGAAGCAAGTCTTTTGATTCCAAACTGTGTTCGATCCGCAGAATTTCTTTTCTCATTCAGCAAAAATCAGGATGAAGCAGAAAATATCCAAGCGAAAAAACAGGGGTGATGTTGTGCAATCATCGAAAATCACTGCACGGTGCGACCACTGTTTTTCACTGCTTCCGAAACGACTTCAACGACGCGCGGGTCGAACACGGATGGAATGATATTCACCGCTGTGGGAGAGGGAACGAGAGAGGCGAGTGCCTGAGCAGCGGCTACCATCATGCCCTGTGTGATACGTCTGATGCGGCCATCCAGTGCCCCGCGAAAGATCCCCGGAAAAACGAGCACATTATTGAGCTGGTTCGGATAGTCACTGCGGCCGGTCGCCACCACGGCAGCTCCCGCCGACGCGGCCTCGTCGGGCATCATCTCGGGATCGGGATTAGCAAGGGCGAAGATGATGGGCTTTTCGGCCATCACCTTGATCATCTCCGGCTTGAGGACCCCCGGCTTGCTGACGCCCACGAACGCATCCGCACCCTTGAGTGCGTCAAAGAGCATGCAGCAGGCTTCGCTCTTGTTGGTGAAGGATGCCAGAAGAGTCTTGAGCCAGCCCAAGTCATCGCGGTGCGTGGTAACCACGCCCTTCGAATCGGTGACGATGATGTCGCCGACGCCGAACGAGTGCAGCAGGCGCACAATGGCCGATCCCGCTGCCCCTGCACCCGAAATGACGATCTTCATCTTCGAGAGCTCTTTGCCCACGACTTTTGATGCGTTGAGGAGCCCTGCCAGAACGACGGTCGCCGTTCCGTGCTGGTCGTCGTGAAAGACGGGGATGTCGAGGAGGGATGAGAGCTGCTGCTCGATCTGAATGCAGCGCGGTGCCGAAATATCCTCCAGATTGATACCGCCGAAGACCGGCGCGATGGCAGTCACGATCTTCACAATTTCTTCAACGTTCTGCGTCTCGAGTGCGATGGGAAAAGCATCCATGCCGGCAAAGCGCTTAAAGAGCGCACACTTGCCCTCCATGACGGGGAGCGAGGCCTTGGCACCGATGTTGCCGAGGCCCAGCACAGCGGACCCGTCGGTGATCACGGCAACCGTGTGGCTCTTGATGGTGTACTTCCAGACGGCCTCGGGGTCTTTGGCAATGGCCAGACAGGGAGCGGCCACGCCGGGTGTGTAGGCGCGCGCAAGGTCGTCTTTCGTTTCGAGGGGGACGGAGGTTTCTACACGCAATTTACCGTGCATCTTTTCATGGAGTTCGAGGGAGGCATCATCGTAGGACATGCGTGCAGAAGGAGAATGGGCCGCGAGTATACAGGGTGAAGCGCATGCATCCTGAAGAAAATCGTGAAACGGTGTCAGGACTTCCTGACATCAGGGAGCATGCGGACTCTCAGACAACAGAGAGACGGTGCTTTTTCATATACTGCCACAGGGCAACATTCAGGATGACCAGAGCCAACATTCCTGCAAGACCGGTTCCTCCCACCAAGAGATCGTTCCCACCTTTGACATACAGAATCGACAATCCCAGTGTCCCGTTGAGCGTGCCGTGAAAGATGGCGGCGACTATGACGGATTTGGCACGCAGGGTGAGGTAATTGAGAAGGGGAGTCAGGAGGATCGTCCAGAGCGTCATCATGAAGACACCGATCACCGGATGCTCGGGATAGTTGTGCCCGAGCAGGATCAACGGCGCGTGCCACAGCCCCCAGATCGTGCCGATGATCAGCGATGCGCGCCAGAAACCCAGAGGGAGCAGGCTCTTCAACAGAAACCCCCGCCAGCCGGCTTCTTCGCCAAAAGCTGCGATGGCATTCACGGTGATTCCGGCCGTCATGCCGCCGAGGAGCCCGAGCACTACGGGCATCCACGGAGCTGCAGCAAGTTGCTCCTGCATGGCGACGAGCTGTTCTCCGGTGAGTGAGGAGGCAAAGCGCGCGAACAACCCTTCCATACCCGGAGCGAATGAAACACCGGGGATCATCAGGCTCAGAAGAAACGTCAGGAGTGCGTACACCGGCGGCACCGCCCACGCCACGAGCCACCAGCGGTTGAACTGAAACGAAATCCGCAGTGCCGACTGCAAACGTTCATGATAGACAAAACGAATGAGAGCCGCCGAAACGAAGAGCGGGAGGAACATGTACGTGATCGCCACGATCAGTGCACCGGGCATCTGCCACTCGCCGCCGAGGAGGAAATAGAACAGCACGAAGGAGTAACTGACGATGAAAATGGACAGAGTGAAGATCCGGGCGCGGGAGGTGAGGGATTTGGAAGTCATGACGCATACTCTACCATATCCATTTTTGGCTTCCAGAAGAGCAGAAATCAGAGTGTTTGCTCCAGTGCCTCGGAGGGCTAGAATCCAAATGTCCTTTCCCCCCATTCCCCATGGTCAAGAAATCCCGCACGAAGAAGAAATCCAAGAAAGTGACGAAGAAAAAGATGAAGAAAACCCTCAAGCGTTCCCCTGCACGACGTGCAAAGAAGGCGGCGAAGAAAGTGAAAAAGTCGAAGAAGGCCAAGAAGACGAAGAACGTGAAGAAGATGAAGACGAAGGTTGCGAAAAAGATGACGAAGAAAGTGACGACCGCAAAGAAGCAAATAGTGAAAGAGATCGCCGAGCAGGTGATCGGCAAGGTGACGCACTACTACGATCACATCGGGGTGGCCGTGGTCGCGGTGAACGAGACGATCCGTCTGGGCGATACGATCCGCCTCAAGCACGGCGATCATGTCTTTGAGCAGAAGATCGAATCTCTGCAGGTGAATCACACGCCCATTACGTCTGCCACCAAGGGTCAGGAAGTCGGGATGAAAGTGAATGAAGTGGCCGACGAGGGAACGCTTCTCCTTCAGGCTTAATTTCCGCCATGCAGCATCGTTCGCAGAGCGACGGCAGAGAGCCTGTGGCACGAGCACTCGGACAGACGTTCGCAACGGTCCAGCATCTCACAGATCTGGTGATCGCGTGGGGGAGCCGCAAATTGAAGAAAGTGGGGGACGAAGACGAATCTCGGCTTGGACGCAAAGGAATTCTGGGCCGACTCAGGCATTTCGGCCGTGTGACGGCACGATTCGTGGGGACGATGGGGGATGCCTATTACGAGTGGTACGAAAAGCTGAAGGCACGGAGAACCCTGCATAAAGGCTGATGCGTTGATTATTTTTCTGACGATTCGTTCGCTATTCCTGAAGAATATGGAATAGTACTACTATGATTCCAGCCGAAAATTTCGAGATTCCCAAGCTCCCTTTGGGAGAAACACCTGCTGTACAGGATGAGCAGGTTTCAAACATCCAGAATGAATCAGGTACACAGGCGAAAAGCCAAGCCCTACCGGAAGACGTTGCAGAAACGGGAGGTTTGGCTGACCTGATCGCACAAGCCGTGTCGAAAGAAACGAACTACAGCGTCCGGAATTTAAGGGTGGAAGTGACTCCTGCGAGTGTGAAATTGACAGGAACATGTCGCACCTACTATACAAAACAAAAAGCACAGCATGCTGTGCTCGAAAACAGAGAAATCATGAACAGTTGTGGCACCAGACAACTCATCAATGCCATCGAGGTGCAATAAGCCATAAAGGAATTGTGTCATGGTGAGCTCTGCTTGCCCGCCGTAGCTCGCAAGCGAAGGCTGGGTCACCATGACCTGCGCATGTGTCCATCCTTCGACAGTGCTCAGGATGACATGCTGATGTACAATGACTTTCCGGATATGGAACGGGTCCTCCCATTCCTCCGGCAAACACGCGTCTTTGTCTTCGCCTGTGCGATAGTCGTTTTTGCCATACTCGTCGCTTTCGCGCCCAGTTTAAGCCATCCTTTCATGAGCGACGACTACCATGTGCTCGCAGCACTCGCGAACGATCCGAAGGGATTCGCCTTCTTCTTCACGGGCAACGGTAACTATCTGATTCCGGTGACCAAGCTTCTGTGGATGACGGAGTACGCCCTTTTCGGTACGCAGGTATTCGGATACCACCTGATTTCCTTGTTACTCCATCTCACCAATACGACACTCGTCGTGCTCTTCTTCAGCCGGTTCTTCAAATCCAGGTGGATGGGATTACTCTCGGGCGCATTCTTTGCCCTCTCAGCCAGTCACTGGCGCACGACGATGTGGATGTCTGCCCAGATGAAGATGCTTGCCGCACTCTTCCTCCTGATCGCCCTTCTCTCCTTTTGGTCCTATCTGCGCACGGGCAAGTGGCGATTTCTTGCTGCCATCGTATTCGCACAAATTTGCATGCTCTTTTCGAGTGCGCTTGGCATAGAGCTCCCGCTGGTACTTGCCGTACTCTTCCTCTTCCTGAATCACACGAAGCAAAAGCGTATGCGAGTATCCGTGAAACGTGTCTGGTGGACGATTGCCTCACTCATTGTTCCCTGCATGGTCTATCTGGTTCTGCAGCACATCTTCTACACGAACTCCAATGCCTACCTGCTGAGCAGTCACGGCCTTCTCACGGGCTTTTTCAATCTTCTGCGGGCCGTGTGGTGGTTGCTCCTCGGCCTCTTTGAGGGATTCGGTCATGCCATGACGGGTTTCTTCATCGGCGCAAATCCCTCCATTTTTCCGCTGCCCGCAACGCCTGTGCCGGCTTCGGTCCGCGTGGTTCCTCTCGAACTCCTCTTGCTTCTCCTGCTCCTTCCCAAGCGTAAAGAATGGTGGAAATACGCGCTCCTCTTCACGGCGTGGACGATGCTGCTCTATGCCCCGCCCATTCTGCCGGATCTGGCGCAGGGATACATCACTGATTGGTTCGTCACGCGCGCACGGTACTTCTACGTTTCGGCGATTCCGGTTGCGGCGCTGCTCACCGTGCTCTTCACGCAGGTACGTTTTACGAAACGACGCCCGACGCTGCGCATCACGTTGTATGGCGTTCTCGCGCTCTTCGGGACATTTGTTCTCTTCAGTAATCTGCAGCGCATCATGACAAACGAGTCGCTCGCCTCTGAGTACACGAACGGCTTTGCCATGGTCCGCGACGCGTACGTGCAGGATCTTCAGACAATCGTGCGCACGACGTGGGGCACGCGCGTCTACACGGTCAGAGACGTACCCATGGGGCAAATCACGGGGTTCGACTACGCCGGGCACAATGTGCTGCCATCGCATCTGGCGGATGTGTACCTCACCCCCTCCGAGCGCGCGACGTTCCGTTTTCTGCCCGAAGGCGTTCCGGCGGATTTCGGCGTGACGGGGGAAGGCAAACTCTGGCCTCCTGTTGGACGGTAAGACGATGAGAAGAACTTGCTTTTTCTTTCATTAAACCTCTCCCCCTAGCCCCCTCTCCACGAGAGAGGGGGAATGTTTGTTTTTTGTAGTTGTTTGGCTCTTGAAGAAGGCTCTCCCCTTCCTCCTCGGGAGGAAGGGGCCGGGGGATGGAGGTTTGTACTCAATAGAAGAAAAATATGGCAATACGAAAAATAGTCATTCTGTTGCGTGTCACGGTGGCTCAGAAATGCGCTATGCTTTCTTCAACATGACATCCCCGTACAAGATCCCCACGCCCACTCTCCTCTACGTCCACGAGAACCTGCTCCCGCACGTTCGGGTCCGCTTCGGCATCGATTCATACGAGTACCAGCTGGCCACGGATTTCATCGCGCACATCGCCGCCGAGAAAAATGTGCGCATGGGGACTCTGGAGGAACAGCTGGGCTCCCTCTACCTGCAGTTCTTTCCACCACCCGGACCCTTTGATGTGACGATCGGATTCGGCCGCAAGGGGACGATCATCGCGCAACTCCTCAACAAACGCTGGGGGTGTTTCCCCAACATTCTTAGGCTGGAGATCACGCGCTACGAGCAGGAAGACGGCAGCCACATTCTCAAGAGCAAGACGGATATTTCGATCGAGGAGCAGATTGCGAAAGCGGGGAAGTTTCATTCGCTCGCGATTGTGGATGACGTGCTCTTTACGGGCTTCACCGCGTTTTCGATTCTTAACCTGCTCCCGCGTCACGCGTGTGACTGCATTTCGCTCTTCTTCACCCGCGGCATGGAGGTAACGCGCAAAAGTCTGGAAGAGAAAGGCCACCGCGCGGCCGTCGGTGTCTGTCTGAAAGGCAAGATTGAAACGGACGTGAGTACGATCTCCTCCATGAATCTGGTGGCCAAGGGAGCGATTCACACGCCCACGGAAGGCGACATTTCGTACGCCCAGCGACAGGAGTGGGTCGAGGCATGGTTCCCCGCGCGCACCAAGCGCATTCTCGCGCTGGCACACGCCATCACGGATCTGGTGAAGAGTTTTGAGCCGTCGTCGGAATCGGAAGAGACGATTGTGTAAGAAGAATAAAACGCACTTCAGCCCACCCAACCTCCGTGTGTGAAACTGACGGCCAAGCCGTACTGCAGAATGATTCCAAACAACAGGAGCACGCAGAGAATGCCCGCGAGAGAAAACCTGAATTTTTTTGAGGGGAGGTTCGCGGACCAGTGAGCGACCGTAAGCAATATCAGAAAGAAGGGAAGGAGTGAGTAGCGGAACGCGCTCTGCATGCCGATGTTCCAAGTGCTCACGACGGTCAGATACCACAGTAGAGCGGTCCCTGCGAAGTAGGCGGCCCGTCTCCGCCACGTCACTATCCGAAGAAGAGAACCCGTGATCCATTCGAAAAACGGCCAGAGCAAGAGCCACCACGCAATGCACGATACGGCGTAGTAGCTCTCTCTGTTGATGGTGTTCGTCATGACTGTACCCGTGAAATCAGTGTACGTCGGCCAGTGGATGGTCCACGGAAAGAACAAGGTCTTGAGGATGTCTGCATGAAGAAAGAATGCGTACTCCGGCTGAATATTCCATCCCGCTTTCTGTACGGCAAAGTACAGATTCCAGTGGCCAAAGACCCACTGACAGAAGAGCAAAAAGCCCGCGAGACCGAGGAGGGCGAAACCAGCCGAGAACGTTTGGCGAATAACATCTTTCCGTTCACGACGAACAAGAGCATTAATGACGGGCAGGAGCACGACAGGGGCCCCAAGGATTTTCGTCGCCGTCAGCACGATGCCGTGTCCGGCCGAGAGGAGGAAAGACGGACGTTCATGTAACGACCAGTACAGGTATCCTGCAGCACCGGCCAGGAGGAGTGATTCGGGCAGGGATGCGATGAGGAAGAACGCGCCGGGAAAACAGATCAGTGCAACGGCTCCGAAGAGAGCACCCGCTGCGGACAATCCGAATTTTTGCAAAAGTAGAATGGTGTAGGTGATGAGGAGAACGCAGGCGATCTGGCTCGTGAGGATGAGGGCGATATCTGTCGGTAGAAAAAAAATGAGTGAAACGAAGATGGAGAAGAACGGATAGGCGGGAAAGAACGCCACATTGGTTCTGTCCTGCGTGGGATTGCCAATGATCGGCCAATCCATCTTCCGCACGAAGTATCCCTCATGCACGATTGATGCGTAGAAGTGGCCATCCCACTGAAAAAGACTTCTGTATGCTGAAAGAAAATCCGGCAGCTTTCCGCTGGCCGCCATAATGAGCAGCACATACAAAACAACCAAACAGCAGGAGAGCAGGAAGGCCTGTTTCGTCGTGAGGGACCGAGGAAAGGACATATAGTGAGTTGGCTGTCGAAAATAGTACTCCTCATTCCCCCCGAGAACATTTGGTGAACAGGGGCGACGCAGTACGTGCGCCACCCCCGTATCCCCTCATAGAGCCACGTCCTGCGGCTTCGGCAGAATCTGGAACGCGTCCTGCGGACAGTTCTTCTCATGAAGAACATGCCAGAGCAGACGGTAGCGTCCGATGTCGATGACTCGGACAACGGAGAATCGACAGCCGTCGTCGAACGGCTTGAAGAGATCGTTCCACTGGTTTCCCTGGCGTTGCCATGCCTGAAGGATGTTATCAAAATGGACATCATCAGGGAAATCATCAACGGTCAGGATCTGCGTCCGATTTGGCTTACGCACTGTAAGCCGTACGTAAAGACGACCGATCTCATTCTCAAAGAGCTCGAGGCTGTGGGGCATACCGCCCCACGTCAGTGTCTGCACTCGTCCGGACATGTCAGTTCTCCTGTGAAAGTAGGGAGGGGATCTGACCCCTCCGTTTGGTAAACGAAAGAGCCAAGTAACTCCCTACGGGAGGTGGTGTGAAAGAGCGGAAAAGTGGCTGAGGCTAACACCGATCCTGAAATATCCAAAGGAGGAAAAGGGTCGTTTTCGGCTGATTGTGATAGACAGCACCCATAAGAGTTTTACACTTTGAAACGTTCAGACAGTCAAGTCGGTCGTTCACAACACAGGAGGATCTATTCCATGCAAAACACATTGAGTCTGAAAGAATTGACGCTTGTTTTTCTCAAGCGTGTCCGGGCATTCATGCCGCCGTGCACCATTCCGGATTTCGAGCCTCCGCCCCTGCCGGCGGGACTGATCATTCCGGAGATGAGTGAACTAAACACCCGCGGGCATTTCTGCGACGACAAACCGTTCACTCTTCCCATTGCACTGATCGTTCCGGGGATTCACATCTACTTCCAGAAACCGGACGCCAAGTGCTACGTACCGGACAATCGCACGTTCACGACGCCCTACTGGATCGGGCCGGTTACGGTCGAACACGACATGGCTCCGGAAATCTTCCGGGTCGACAGCCAGCGCCGTGTCTCCGTGCTCGAAAACGCCTGTGTGCTCTGCCAATACCCATGGGTCGGCAGTCTCCGCAGTCTTGACGACTTGTGGGGGGCGCAAGTGTTTTTCGAAAGCTTCCGTGTCATCGGCAAGTGTGACGGCAGCGGCCCACGGCACCATGCCACGTGGGCACCCAAGGATCAGGTGAAGGAACCCCAGAGCTTTCTGCGCTGGGAAACGTAAGAGGAAATTGAACTGCCGGTCAGCACTGTCCTGAACAAAAAGCGCCGTATCTGTCACCCGGATTCCGGATGACAGGGCGCTTTTTTGATGACCGGTTCCCCTGATTCAGTCCTCATCCTCTTCGATCTTGAGTTCTTGCGCCGCTCTCGCCATTTTGTATTTTGCTCGCGTTTCAATCTGTCGGATTCGCTCTTTGGTCACACCAAGTAATACCCCGATTTCTCCAAGGGTATGCTGCACCTTGAATTCATCCGCAGGAATACCCTCTCCGGTTTCAAAACCCAAACCGTATCGCAAACGTATGACTGTCTGCTCTCGATGATCGAGGCAGGCAAGCAATCTGCTTACCTCTTGTTGTTTTCTCGTGCGATTCGCTTCTTGTGCACTGGGATCCGTGCATGTATCGGCGGGTTCCGGCATGGAGTCGACCTCTATGGGATTGAAGAACCTTGCCCTCCGCTTCGTCTCATTCGGAATCGTACGAGAGAAATTCTTCTGAATTGCCCATGAGGCGTACGTACTGAATTTATTACCGCGTGCGAAATCGAATCCTTCGACGGCGCGCATGAGGGATTGGTTTCCGTCACTCACGAGATCTCCAAGGAGGAACCCCTGTTGCATGTAACGTTTGGCGATGTTGACCACCAGTCTCAAGTTTGCCGTGATAATTGCATTGCGCACCTCCTCCACCTGACGATAGGTAGCAAGAATCGCTTCAGCGAGATCTTTTCTCTGTCTTCCTTTCTTATCTGACGATTCCAATTTCTGCAGTTTCTCCTGCAGACCCTGTGCACGGTACTTGAGAAAATTCATCTTGCGAAAGAGATGCCGCTCCTGATCGGGAGTGAGCAGCGGGACCTCGTAGAGGTTCTTGAGGTAGAAGTCGAGGTTCGGCGCGCCCCGGGCTTTTCTGCCCTTCCGGCCCGACATGTCCTCTTCGGGCATGGGGGCCAGAATCTCCTGTTCGCGCTTGGATCCTCGTCTCAAGCGCGCGAATTCCTCATTGGGAATGAATGCAAGATCGAGCGACAGAGCTTTCGTTTCACTCAAGTGTTTGTTTGAGGGAACCTTCTTGAGCATGAAATTGCGCAGGATGGCACGAATCGTTTCGACGCTGCGACCGCTCTGCTCACTCAGTCTGTGTATCAACTCCGAAAATTCCAATTTTTCTTCCGAGAGCGAAAACGCTTGAGAAATAATTTTTCCCCGTTCGATGTCCGTCAGTCGTGTAAAGGAACTCGCATAGGTCACGGTATCCGGATGCGCCTGCGCAAAGGTTCTCAAATGACCTTCGGTGAGGACATTGATGAGCCTCCCACGAGAGGCTCCAATAGTACCTTGTAATGGAGGATCTAAACGGGTCCATCGATTGATGGTTTTGTAGCTGACATTCAGGTGTGCGGCCATCTGGGGAATCGTGAAGACAGGTTCCTGCTCAGGCGTGATAATGGTTCCATTTTTCTGCGGTCCATTTGAGATGGTCGTGAGCACGACGGAGATTCTGTCGCGGTACATACGGATCTCCTGCGCACTGTAGGTCACGTCTGCATCATCCTCATCCAGTGGTTTTGGAAATGATGCATCCCAATGCTCCAGACGTTCGAAGTTTACGGATGAAACACCAAGGATGTGCTGGGCTTCACTGCGCGTCACACGCAGTATCTCCTGAGGTAATTCCTGTTCTGCAGAGACTTTTAAAGCTTCCGTTGTATGACGGTCACCCTCGGCCACAGTCATCATCTTTGAAGACGAAAGGGGAGTCATGTGAAGGTATGTTTTTAGAGAAGAATGCCCTCATGGTCAAGGTTCTGCCAGGTAAAAGTGAAAGGATGGCAGAATTGAGGGGAAGGAGGCCAAGAGTATTGATTCTCTTCACCAAATAACTTATAAATGCTCTCCAATGAAAATATTTTCCAGACAAGAAGTCGATGCCGTCCAAAGCCATTTCGCAGGGGCCGGACATCCATCATTTTCGGTGGATTATAAGGGGCAGAGCTATCCGGTCTTCGTGATCGATCCTCCGGTGTCCGTTGAGGAGGAGCCGAAGCATAAGAACAAAAAGAAGAAAGAAAAAGATGACGCAAAGGACGCTTCTGAACTTCCGTATTTCGTCGAGCGTTTTTCGGGCGAGACCCTGAAGAATGGAGCCGTATTCGGCATCAGCTCGGGTATACGTGCGGATTTTCGACCGTATCCCGTCTTTCAGGGGCTCATTGCACTCGATAGCATCCAGCCGGTCGGTCGGTGCTCGCAGGCTGCCCATCAGGAGGTAGAAATGGTGGCCGAAGCCTTTCAACCCGCCGACGTTCAGGCGTACCTGCAGATGCGCTGTGAGTACTTTCGAGCACTCGTCACGCACATTGCCGACCGAACACAGGAATTTGATGTTCGAACGAATCTCGGAATGCGCTGTGACGCTCTGCACATGATCATTGCCCGTCTGGCTCTGAAGAAGAAGTGGAAGGATGTTCACGACTACCGCGAGGTGTATAGCAAATACTTTGCGGCACTCCTCGCAGACATTACCAGGTTAAACGGGTATACCGACGCGGATTACGCCGAGTTTCTCGCGACGGAGTCGATCTATAAACTTAAGCTCAAAAAGACACTGGCAAATAGTGAGCAGGAGACCAATGGAAACGGTCAGGCGGGGAAAACGGCGTAGCCTTAGTTCTACACCAGCTGCGACCCGTACGCCCGCAAGAATCAGATGCAGCATCACCCTTGCGTCTGGTTTTCTGCATGATAGAGTGCTTCGCTATGTCAAACGGTGAAAGAACACCACCGATCAAGCCACAGGAATCAGTGGATTCCAGACTTGCAGCCCTGCTGGTCCTTCAGGATATGCAGGCGGCTCTGGAACGGCTGGCAAAGCAGGCCGATAGCTTGCGGGTTCACGATGCTATCAATCATGTTGGCAGGGAGGTGACTTCCAAGGTGTATGAACTCACTCACCAGCCTTCCCCGCGTGAAATTGCTCTCATGCGGTGGGCGAAGGTGCGAAGTATTTCGGGTGCGAACACTTATGTCGTACAAGGTCGCATCATCAGTATGAGTATTCCGTGGATGTCAGACTTTGCCGAGTCGCTCTTAAGCAGAATGGTGGGAACATCCTTGAGTTTGAATGATGTCAAAGATGCCGGCTATCGCGCGGTTAAATCCTGCGTATGGGTATTTGATCCTTCTCAACACGGAGACAGCTTTCAGGAATACGCATGGCCGTTTGTCTATGCCGCCGTGCAGCACTGTCTTGCTACGGGTCAGATGGAATTTGCAGAAACGATACCCATGGAGTACCTACGGCAATTGTGCGAGCAGTATTCTTTGCCCGTACAACCGGAACCAGTGTCTCCGTCGCCTGTTGTCGCACCGGAATCTCAAGTGATCGCCACTCCTCCTGCGCCGGTCAGGGATGATCCCAAACCCATTCAGACCGATCTTCCGGCGAAACCTCGTGAACCTGATCCGCCACCGGCAATTGAAGATTCCAAATTACAAAAACCCGAACCTCTCAAGCTCGATCCTGAGCAGGAAGCGAATCGTAAACAGCAGAGGCGCTTCTGCCGGTGGGCCAAGGATGATCTTCAAATTGACGTAACGCAGGATCAGTTCGACCATGCAGTGCAGCTGGTGGCCGAAAAGTTCCATCCGCTCGCCAAGAACACGGTCGACCGAGTGGATGTTCCCAGCTCCTTTCGTGGCGGCAAGAGTGCCGTGCGCCGCGAGGCCGTGCGACTGCTCCCGCAGCGTGTGCAGGAATTCGATCCTGCGGGTGGGGAGCACATCAACCAATTTCTCGTTGTCTGGCTTGAGGCCAAACTGAATGAATTCGTGAAAGGGAACGGCAAGAAGAAGAGAGAAACGTGAGGAGGATATTTTTTCATCTGCTACTCTGCCCGCACTATGACCAAGGAGGAAACCGACCCCCACAGTCTCTACTTCAACGGAACGCAGGAGGGTTACAATCTCATGAGAGGTACTGCCAGGTGGAGGGATCCTCCCATCGCAGCTCTGCTCACCAACATTCGCCGCAGAGTGCTTGCGGGAGGATTTCCGGTGAACATGGAGATCGAACCGCTTCAGTATGATGCCGTGGCCGAGAGTGTGCGCGTGCCGAGGCACGCTCTTCCCGCATTTCGCGGCGAAAGCGAAGCATCTCGCTCTGTCCGTCAGCAAATACAGAAAGTGGTCCGCGCCTGTGACCGGGAGCGCAGGCAGAAGCCAATGGAGGTCAGGGTCAATTAATTACACCAGCATCGACCCGTAAAGCAGCAGGGCGCCGATAGCGATGGCCACAACCGCAAGCACGGGGCGCGTGCCGGCATCATCGAAGACGCGATTGGTCAGGCGTACGAGGGTAGAGGGAAACCATGCTGCCGTCAGTCCCTTGAGGAGCCCCAGCCACGCCACAATGCGGATGAGACCCGCAGCATCCGTTCCGATTGTGTAATTCAGCTTTAACGTGAGGACCGTGATCACGACGATCACCGCACCCATGCAACGCAGGTGCAGTTCGTTTCGCATGAGTTCCTGCACAAAGGCGAAGGTCTTGTCACCCGCGATGAGCAGCGGCAGAGCGAGTAAAAGCATGAAGAGGCCGATGATGATGGTGAAGGTTTGAAGTTCCATGACCGTGCAGTGTACACCATCCTTCAGCGGTTCAACCACGTCACACTTGCCTGCAGGACGGTGGCGAAGCCGACCCACAGCAGGTATGGAACCTGTGCCCACGCGACAGAGCGCGAGAGAGGCCACGCAACGCGGATCATCCAGAGCAGAGATCCGAGTACGACGAGGATGTCGATGAACGCCAGCAGATTATTCTTGAGCCCGAATTGAATGGGCGTGAACGCGATGTTCGCGACAATGTTAATGAGGAACGGGACTGCCACCCACGCGGGCCACCTGCGCATCAGCACTTTGTAGAAGACGAATCCGAACGAGAGGACAATGAGCACGTAGAGCGCGGACCACACGGGGCCAAAGATCCACGCTGGCGGGGCGAACGGGGGCTTGATGAGTGTTGCGTACCAACGGGCGGTATCGGTTGGGACCATGAGGAGAAAGGGGGGACGAGAACTATTGCAGTTGCCGCTTGATCGCTTCGGCCCACTTCTTACCCGGATCACCGCCCCACAGGAACCATGCGATGATGCCATTGCTGGGGTGATCGGGATTGCCGAAATTGAGGCCCCGCTTATCCACCTCGTGCCGCGCGAAGTAGCTGACCATGCGCAGGATGGTGCGCTTGCTGAGCGGACGGCGGTTCTTTAGGTCCCTTGCCCGCGCCACCCCGACCATCGTGCCGCCGCGTTTCCACTTTCTGCGTAGCCGCAACCCTTCCCCGGCATAGCGGGCGACTTCGACAGGGGGAATGAAATGCTGGGCGGCAGACATCACGTTCCATGATAGCAAATCGGGAGGGCGCGATAAACGATGACAATAGCAGCACCCCTTCGCGGGTGCGGCGACATACGGAGATGTGATTTTTCATTTGCCCGCAGCCACGGAGGGCTGCTGCTATCTGGTTCTTGCCATCGGTGTACAATGCAAAGTTGCGATGAATACTCTCTCCCCCCACACCACCGGCCTTGCCCTTGGCGGGCTTCTCGGCTTTATTCATCTGCTCTGGGCCCTGCTCGTCTTTGCGGGCGTGGCACAGGGTGCTTTGAATTTCGTCTTCCGCATGCACATGCTCACCACGGGCATCACGGTCGACGCCTTCTCCTTCACGCGGGCGATCGGCCTCATCGTGATGACCTTCGTCATCGGCTACGTTGTGGGCTGGCTCTTCGCCAAGGTGTGGAATATGGCGCAGGGATGAGCATCCATGCGCAATCTTCATCATTCGGGAAAGGAAAGGAATATATGCACTAAGGCATTGCCTGAAAGTGAAGGAATATTAAAATGACGCGCTATGGCTTTCACTCCCCGTGAAGACGGCGATGCGACACCTCTCCCGAAGAAGTTTGGATCTGAATTGCGCCTAGAAGCACTTCTCTCAAAAGAATTTCTCGTCGAAACAAAAAACCGTGAAGAATCGAATCTTCTTGATCGTTGGAGGATGCAAAAAGGGAAATTGATGCATGAGCTGACATCTATCGGGCTATGCAAAGAAGGCACATGGCCCAGCGACAGGTCATCCGTTGCCCGATTCCATGATCGGCAGCAGCTCGTCGAAATGCTCCTCAATCTGGTTGCATGCAATCGATTCAATCCTTCCTTTGGCGATGAAATACTGATTGATCGCGATGCGGTTGAGAACGCATGTAACATTCGTTTGGGAGAAATGTTTTGGAGAATGCGCGAACCCTTTTCGGAATATTGGCAGGGAAGGTATCGGCGGGATCAGGCACGATTTGAAGTCATGCGGCAGACCATTGAAGACATTCATATACAGCCGGGGGAGGGACGGCTGGAGGATCATGCGTGGCAATGGGTGGAGCAATATTTCTTGGGATGCTGCCCACAGGAGATTGAAGTGCCGGAAGATCAGAATCCAGAGGAGGTTGTTACCGCATTTCACCATGATGTGAAGCTTCTCGAGGGATTGCCGCTCTCGGACGAGGATTATGCAGAGGCATTGAGGATTCTGACGTTGGATTTCGTCGGAGGCGAGTATCCCATTGTTCTGGGGAATGTGGATGACGATTCCGAAGAGACTCTCCTCCGCTACGCGGGAGACATTGCCAAAGCACCTATCGAAGAAGTTTCTTCAGGAGATATGGATCATCGTGCCATTGCGATTTCAGAGGTATTCAGGCGCTATAGAGTCGCTGTTGCTCAAGGATTGAACTTTGAGTCGGAAGAAGAGAAGCGCATGGAGGAAGCACAGGCAGATCATGCCATGCACATGCGCGATTTCGAGCGCAGAAGACAGGATTATCAGACAGAGATGGAATTCTTATCCTCACTGACGCTCCCGGAATATGAGGCAGAGGATTTGCCACGCATGCTTGGACAGATTGCTCGTTTACCATCATTCAAACCTTGCGCTGCCTATCGCGAACAGGTGCACGCTTATGTGGGTTGGCTCATGGAACATATGCCGGAAGAAACATCATCGCGTGATCCATGGGCGACCGTCTTCGCCTTGCTCATGGCGTACTGGCAGGGGAACTACCATCCTGATCCTCTGCGCTGGCATGTGTTACAGGATGTTTGCCAGCGTATTGCATCAGATCAATCTGAAGACCCGAGGCAAACGAAGAATGAGGTCTACAAACGCCATGCCCAGTTTATTGAGGGCGGAAAGCAGGATGTCGCAAAGCAAATGTGCGCACAGAATGAAGACCGCCTACTCGCTGCTTACGCGGATGATAGAAGAATGATTCGTGAGGCGGGGCTGGATGAGGAAACATGCAACCATACTATTGCCGAATATACTCATTGGCTTCTCGGTGCGGGGATGGCGATCATGCCAGATCGAGAGCTACCGGCTGATCGAGCGAAGCTGGAGAAAGCAATTCGACTCTATGTAGAAGAGCGCAAGATTTTGGAGGAGCCTGTAGGTCACACCAACATCGTTGAGATGATTTTTGATCACTGGAGAGCTATCTCTCAAAGACGGGCACCACCGTCAGTTCACTGATTCCCTCCCTTTATGGATCTACACGAAACGCTCGATTCCGGCCGCATCCTCCTCTTCGATGGTGCCATGGGCACGGAGCTCCATAAACATGGCCTGCAGGGCCAGTGTGACGTCAATCAGAGACATCCCGGCAAGATGATCGCCATTCACGATGCCTACCTCAAGGCGGGGGTGCAGGCCATCACCACGAACACCTTTCTCTTGAACGGGCTCACACACGCAGCCGTGCGTGACAAGCCTGATCTGGATTTCTTGAATCGTGTGGGAGTGGAGCTGGCACGGGAGGTTGCCGGCAAAGACCACTTCGTGTTGGGAGGCATGGGACCCACCGGACGGCTCTTCGACATGGATGATCCCCTGATGACCGATAGCGAAGTAAAGGCGACGTATCTGGCACAGGCGCAGATTCTCGCCGAAGAGGGAACGGACGGTCTCATTATCGAGACCATGACGAGCCTGCGCGAGGCGTTGCTCGCCCTCGAAGCATGCAAAGAAGTGACCGATAAGCCCGTGATCGTCTCGATGTCCTACTACACCATGAACAGGGGCATCCGGACGATGAATGGCGACAGTGCTGCGGAGTGCGCACAGCAACTGGAGAAAAGGGGAGCGGACTGTGTGGGAACCAATTGCAGTAAATTCCTGATGCACGAGATGGCGCAGGTGGTCGCGGCCATGCGCGCCGCTGTAGAGAAAGTGCCCATCATCGCGCAGCCCAATGCCGGCCAGCCGCATGGCGAAGCCTCGACCTATGACATGACGCCCAAGGAGTTTGCGGATGGTGTGCAGCTTTGTATCGATGCGGGGGCGACGGTGGTGGGTGGGTGTTGCGGGGCGGGGCCGGAACACATCAAAAAGGCAGCACCCCTTCGCGGGTAAAGTAGAGCTCAAATGATTGCAGATAGGTGTACAATCGTACAGGTGAATAACACTGTGAAGAATCATTGGCGACAATTTCTTCAGGCGAGGAGTTTGAAGCAAGAAGCCCAAGAAAAACTGAAAGATTATGATGCGATCATTGGAAGGGCGTGGAGGGATTACGAGAAATTACGTGAAGAGGGCATACCCTGCAAAGCATTTGTCGAAACAGATGGTCAGCCGGAAATTATTCAGGTCACGCGCAGTTGCTGGAATCACGTCTTCAAGCATCACCACAAGCGAGGAACGAAATTGGAAAAGCTGGAACGCGCTCTTTCGTTGCCTCTGGCCATGAAACTCCTGAAGCGCACAACGACCTATCAAGAGGTCTCGCGCGAAAAAGATCGCGGCGGCAATACCTGGCTGTATTTTGGAATCGTGGGCTATGTCCGTGGAGTACGCATGAAGGTTATTATTCGAAAACAGGAAAAATCTACCAACCCCCAGAAGATTCTCTTTTCATTCTTCCAAATGTCTTCTGCACCGGCAAAAGTACAACAAAAGGACGAACTCATTGAGTAGCCCTGTCTTCGACTCCGCTCGCTTGCGCGTAGCTGGCCGGATCAAGGTGCTCCCTTGCGGGAACGAAACCTTTCAGGGCTGCTTCTATTGTCTCACGTTCTCTTCGTGATCTCAAGACCGTAGAAAAGCATTTCTTTGCCAATTGAGTGTAAACCAGCAGCAACCACATAGCATTTATCATTGATGCCAATCGGCCCAACCCGTCATAGCAGCAGCCGCCTGCCCTGAGCCTGCCGAATGGGTTCCCGGCTGCGGCTTCTTCGTGGGTGCGGATTTAGTGATGTTGCTTCAGGTATGCGGCTATTCTCGCCTGATCTTCTCGGTCCTTTTCATTCTTCGGATAGAGCTCGATGACAATGAACTCAATCGATTGCTTGTGACGCGCGTAGACCAAGCGCAATTTGTTCCCTCTCAGTGAAGCGCAGGGAATGCGTGCCTTATACAAAGAGAAGGATTCCGTTGCTTTGAGCAGGCAATAGTTCTTGTTCGAAGCAGGAAAACCCTTCTCCTCCTCCAACTTCAGCGTGAATTTGCAGAAGCGATCCAGATCAGTAGAAAGTGTCCGGTACTTCTTCTGTAGCCTGTCAAAATCATGCTCCGCAGGGCCGAAGAAACTATAATTCGTCATCATCACGAACAGAAAATGCCGCATCGCGGAAGAAGACGGATTCGTAATCGATGATCTCGTGCATATCGTGCACCTTCCACGGGGTATCCCTGTGAGCGATATCACTGATTTCTGTTGCTGACTTTCCGCCGTATTTCTTCAGCACTTCATCAATGGTCTTTGTCTCATTTGCGTTGAATCCATCGAGGTTTGGCTTTCGCAACGGCAAGTATTTAATTTGTTCATGGTCAAAATACTTTCCACGAATCTCCTGCAATTCTCCATCCTTGATCATGCGCCCTACGATGACTGCGAATTCTACCGGTAGGGGACCGTAGGCCTCCTTTTGGTACGTAGCTCCGATGATCTGCTCTTCGTATTTCTCGTAGTGATCGAAGTCGATGAAGTAGAGCAATTTGAAGAGCACGGTTTTGCCCACATTGGGAAATGCCCCGACTTTGCCCAAAACATAGAGAAGGACTTCTTTGAACTTCTCTACATTTTCCGGCTTCACGGTGATCTGCGGACGCGGGTCGCGTTCCTGGGGCACATCCTTTCCCAGTTCTTTGGATGGTTTCTTCAGAACCACATCTTTGGCAGCAGGGAGTTCTCCGAGTGAGAGAGCATCCACAGAAATGCCAAAGAGCTCTGCACACGCACGTGCCTGTGCCAGCTTGAGATCCGCTTCTCCCTGTTCCACCTTGGCAAGGTGCTGACGCGATACTCCGATGGCCTGAGCGAGTTGCTCCTGCGTGTAGCCATGCTTTGCCCGCAAAACGGTGAGGATGTGAGGCATGTTGAGAGATGGGAGGAAGTAGCTTCAGTATAGAGATGTCATTAATTTAGTCAATACTTTGTTGCAGATTCTAACATGCAGTGGCCGTTGCGGGGCGGGGCCGGAGTGTATCAGGGAGGTGGGGAGGAGAGTGGGGAAGTAATTGAGCTTGGATCAGATTCTCTGTCTTGTGGGGATGCTCTCCATCAGTTTCTTCAATGCCATGAGTCTCACCGAATATTGTCCGTTCTTCGGACGCTTACGTCCTTTCACTTGTTGCCATACAAGATGCCCCGGACCGTTGTAGATCTCTGTAAAAGAGCCATCGCGGGAAAGTTTGAGAACGAGGAGATACTGAGGTTCACTAGAAATCCCGATGTAATCCCCCTGTGTCGTTTTGATCTGAATAAGTCTTTTGCCTTTGCGTGCATCGTGTGTCTTGTTTGAAGCAGCAAAAAGCTCATCGAGCTTGTAGCGCTCCTTGGCATACACCTCGCCCAAGCTTCCCACGATGTGGCCATCGAGGGTTAAATGTCTGCCTGGATGGCGTTTCTCTAACCGGTCAACAAGTTTCAGGAGTTGGCGGACGGTGCCAGAAATAAAGGGTTCCATTAACGAGAATTGTACTCTTGGCAGAGAGCAACCACCCCTCGGTGGCTACTTCGAGGCGTGGGCGAAGTGTATTAGGGGTGGGAAGGAGATGTTAGAAAATACTGTCCATTGTTGCTGATTGCTTACAAACTCTTCTTCGAGCTACTTTTGAAAGCTATAATAGGGGTTTACAATAACCACATTATGAAAAAACCACTCTCCAAACTTAATAAAGTTGAACTTCGTGATGTTTGGGGCCATGAAGCACTCGATTTTACAAATTGGCTCGCCCAACAGGATAATCTTGATGCCCTGAGTGAGGAAATTGGCGTTGATATTAAGCTTATTAAAACTGAGGCAAATGTAGGGAAATTCAGTGTCGACATTCTTGCCGAAGAAGAGGCCTCTGGTAGAAAGATCATTATTGAAAATCAACTGGAGGATACAAATCACGATCACCTTGGAAAAATCATAACGTACGCTTCGGGATATGATGCAGAAATCATTATTTGGATTGTGCGCGATGTTAGAGATGAGCATCAAAAAGCTATTGATTGGCTGAACGAGCATACCGATGAGAATATTGGTTTCTTTTTGATAAAAATTGAGCTTTGGCAAATAGCTGGATCGAATCCGGCGCCAAAGTTTGAAATAATTGTTAGTCCAAACGAATGGGCAAAAGCAATCAAAACAAGTCCAACCAACGGGGAACTCACTGAGACTAAACTGAAGCAATTGGAATTCTGGAATAAGTTTAAGAACTATGTACGAACAAATGATACGCGCATTCGTTTACAAACCCCCCGTCCGCAACATTGGTATGACGTGAGTATGGGGAGCTCCGATGCTCATGTTGCGCTTACAGTAAACACAAGAGAGAACTTGATAGGCTGTGAGATATATATTGGCAGGAATAAGGATCTATTTAATTTTTTACGTAACCATATAGATGAAATTGAAAAAGAGGTTGGCGAATCAATTGAATGGGTAGATGCGGCTGTGGCCTCCAGAATTAAAATTAAAATGAGCGTTTCAGATATTTTCTCTGAAGTTAATGCGGAAAAGTATTTTACCTGGCTCTATGAAAAAACTGTTTTGTTCCAAAATGTTTTCGGTAAATATATTAATCAATTCAAAAGCTAATTATGGCAAATGGAAAAGAAGCCCAAGCCCGTATCAAGATCAATAAGCTCCTCGAAGAGTCAGGTTGGCGATTTGAGAAAGACAAGCATGGCCCTGCAAACATCCAGCTTGAGGCAGGTGTGAAGTATGCAGAACTTGGCGACGATTTTGAGCATGCCGAAACACGTGACAAGAGACGCGGAGCAATTGATTTTCTTCTTCTCGATAAAGACGGACGGGCATTGGTCGTGGTGGAAGCTAAGAAGGAATCCATTGAACCTCTTTCCGCGAAGGAGCAGGCCCGAACCTACGCACGTAACGTCAACGCGCGCTTCATCATTCTCTCCAATGGGAACATCCATTACCTCTGGGATACCAAACACGGTAACCCCGAGACCATCTCCCGCTTCCCGACACAGGAATCTATCACGCAGTACGAAAAGTACATTCCGAATCCCATTGAGCTTGCGGATACCCCAGTTGACGAAAATTACATCCTCGAATCGCAGATGCCTGGCTTTGCCAGAGATCCGGCATTTATCGATCCATCGAAGAGGCCGACATTCCTCAGGGATAACAAGCTCAAGCAGATGCGGCCGTATCAGGTGAAGGCAGTAAAAGCCTTACAGGCTGCTGCGCGTGAGAACAGGAGCAGGTTCCTCTTCGAAATGGCCACTGGAACCGGAAAGACACTCATTTCCTCGGCCGTTATCAAGCTCTTCCTCAAATCCGGCAATGCGCGTCGCGTTCTCTTCCTCGTCGATCGTTTGGAGTTGGAAGATCAGGCGCAGAAGGCATTCCGTGCACACCTTGGACACGACTTCGCCTCCGTTATTTACAAAGAAAATCGCGATTCGTGGAAGAACGCACAGATTGTGGTGTCCACGATCCAGACGTTCCTTGCCGGTGACCGGTACAGGAAAGAGTTCTCGCCAACGGACTTCGAGCTTGTGATTTCAGACGAAGCACACCGCTCTATCGGAGGGAATAGCCGCGCAGTATTTGAATACTTCGTTGGATACAAACTGGGCCTTACAGCCACACCGAAGAATTACCTCAATGGATTCGATCATGAGGGTGCAGATACGCAGCGCGAGTTTGAGCGTCGCCTTCTTCTCACTACTTACACCACCTTCGGATGCAAAGCAGGAGAGCCTACGTTCAGCTACGGCCTGACAGAAGGCGTTGCTGATGGGTATCTCATCAATCCGATCATCGTGGATGCACGGACGGAGATCACGGCACAGCTGCTTTCGGAGGATGGGTATGCCGTGCATACCGTTACCGATGACGGCGAGACTGTCGATGATACGTTCAATGAGCGTCACTACGAACGAAAAATATTCAACGAAGAGACGAACATAGCCATGTGCAAGGCATTCTTGGATAACGGATTACCCGATCCCGTGGCCAAGGATTGCGGGAAGAGTCTCTTTGGAAAGTCCATTATCTTCTGTGTGTCGCAGCGACACGCCGCACGCGTCACAAATATCCTCAACAAACTTGCGTTGGAGAAGTGGCCACAGGATTACGGATCATCCGATTTCGCCATGCAAGTGACATCCAACGTGGCAGACGCCCAGAAGATGACCGTGAATTTCTCCAACAGGATGCTCGGGGGAAAGGTGAAGAATCCCGAGGGCTACGACTCGGATAAAACCCGGGTCTGTGTGACGGTGGGAATGATGACGACAGGGTATGACTGTGAAGATCTTCTGAACATAGCCCTCATGCGTCCAGTGTTCAGTCCTTCCGAATTCGTGCAAATCAAAGGACGGGGAACACGGAAATACCTTTTCGAGTGGTTCGATCATGAAGCGAAAGAATCCCACACGAAGCCAAAGGAACGCTTCAAGTTCTTCGATTTCTTTGCCACCTGCGAATATTTTGAGAAGGAGTTCCAATATGATGAGAAGATTAAGCTCCCGCACATCAAGAAAATCCCTAAGGCAGGTAAAGAGACTGCCGGAGAAGAAGTTCAAAGCGAGTTTGTGGACGAACAGGGAAAGAAGATTTTCAGAGGACCAGTTGACCTCTCAACACCGGACTCCATCCAAACCGTTGCGGAAACGCAGGTCGGTACCGAGGGAATGCGAATTGATCGTGAGAGATTCAAGCATGCAGTGGAGGAAGATGTACTTGGAAATATCGAACTGACGACACGCTGGAATAATGGAGACTTCGCAGGAGCAGAAGAATTCACAAAATTGCATGTCCTGGAGAAGCCAAAATACTTCCTTACGTTGGAAAAAATCCGCAAGGCATTCAACATCGATCGTCGCATCTCCGTGCGAGAATTTCTTGAAGTCGCCTTCGGGCTGAAAGATGGTTTTGAGATGAAAGAAGAGCTTCTGGAGTCTGAATGGAACAAGTTCCAAGAGGTCCACGACGTGGATCAAGAACACTTCGCGCCGGTGAAGAGCTTCTTCAAGGCATACATCGTGGATGAAGACGTACGCAATATCGTCCAAAGCCAAGAATTAGCCCGTTTCAATACTGAATCATCGTTCAATGCGGACGAATATCAGAAGCTGAACGGATTCAAGAGTATCGTCCCCCAGTATGTGAAGGACTTCGTGTCTCTTAATACTTTCATGAACTGATCTATGCTAACTTCCGAAACTAAACGTCACATTGATGCGGCACGGCAGGTGCTGGTTGGCGTGGTGCCAAATCCTTCTTCGCAAATCGACCAGATCACCAATGCACTCATTTACAAATTCATGGATGACATGGATCAATCTGCTATTAAAGCAGGAGGTAAGCCATCGTTCTTCATAGGCGAACTTGAGCGCTATGCGTGGACACGCCTTATGGAGAGTCGCATGGGTAATCAGGAACGGATGAACCTGTACGTGGAAGCACTTCTCAAGTTTTCGGAAGCCAAGCAGCTCCCGGAGCTCTTTCGTGGGATATTCAAGGCTGCCTTCCTTCCTTACCGTTCGCCGGAGGTACTCGGTTTGTTCCTCCAAGAAATTTCCTACTTCGACTACTCGCACTCCGAAGAGTTGGGTAATGCTTACGAGTACCTGCTTTCCATCATGAGCAGCCAAGGCGATGCGGGACAGTTCCGCACGCCGCGTCACATCATCGATTTCATCGTGGATGTCGTGGACCCGACCAAGGATGACAAGGTGCTCGATCCCGCCTGCGGTACAGCAGGATTCCTCATCAATGCTTACAAACACGTTATTGCGAAGCATGACGGAGTAAATGCAGACGGTTCCAAGAAAGAAGAGAAAACCTTCACCCCCGACCAACGTAAAGCTCTTCTGAGCAACTTCGAAGGTTACGACATTGATCCGAGTATGGTGCGTATCGCGCAAGTTAACATGTACCTTCACCAATTCAAGAATCCGAAGATATATAGCTATAATACACTTACAGATGATGACAGATGGAATGATAAATTTGATGTAATACTCGCCAATCCTCCTTTTATGTCTCCGAAAGGTGGTGTGAGTACGCATAACAAATTCAGTATTGATTCGAGTCGTAGCGAAGTACTCTTCGTGGATTACATCTTGCAACACCTCAAGCCCAAAGGCCGCGCCGGTTTTATCGTGCCTGAGGGTATTATTTTTCAATCTGGTAATGCACATACGCAACTTCGAAAAAAACTTATTGAAAATGGACTTTATGCTGTGATCAGTTTGCCCTCAGGAGTGTTTCAGCCATATAGCGGAGTAAAGACCAGCATATTGTTATTAGATTTTGAGGTCGTAAAGAAATGCACTCAGATTTTGTTTGTGAATATCAAAGATGTTGGAGTAAGTTTGGGAGCGTCGCAGATGCCAATCGATGAAAATGATTTGAAGCCTGCAATTTCAATTATTAATAAATTCAAAGCTGGGGAGGCCATCGGTTCAAGCAAACTTGCTTTTGTAACTGATAGAAAAGAAATCCTACCTCCGTCATACGATTTTTCACTGGCTAAATATTATAAAAAAAATACGACCAATTCAGAAACCATTTTTGTAAGACTTTCAAAAGTATGCAATATCTCAAAAGGGAAGTCGTCTAGTACCAAATCTGAACCCGGAGTTTATCCTCTGCTTCTGACGGCGGAAGAATCCAAAACTGCCGACCATTTTGACTATGACGGTGAAGGTGTGTGCGTACCACTTATTTCTGCAACTGGGCACGGCAAAGCAGCCATAAATCGAGTACATTTTGCAATGGGGAAATTTGCTCTGGCTAACCTGCTCGCATTTGTTGAGCCCAAAGATCGAGAGGTACTTCATCCTAAATATCTTTACTACTGTCTCAATAGTTCAAAAGATGAAATGGCAAGACTCATGAAGGGCGCAGCAAATGTTTCTATGAAGGTCGATGATCTTGCGATTTTTGAAATTCCTCTTCCTCCCCTCGAAGTTCAGGAGCAGATCGTGGAGGAGTTAGATGGCTACCAGAAGATCATCTCTGGTGCGCGGCAGGTGGTGGAGAATTGGAAGCCGAGAATTGAGGTTGATCCGGAGTGGGAGAAGATGAAGCTGCCTGCTATTTCTGAAAACCATGATCGAGAACGGAGGCCTGTAACTAAGTCCGACAGAAATAGTGGCTCATATCCATACTACGGGGCATCAGGAATCGTTGATTATGTTGATGAATATATTTTCGATGGTGACTATCTACTTGTTTCAGAGGATGGAGCAAATCTCCTTGCGAGAAGTACACCAATTGCCTTTTCCATCTCGGGCAAAGCTTGGGTAAATAACCATGCTCATATTTTAAAGTTTAATGACCCATTCACACAAAAATTCGTTGAGCATTATCTAAACCAAATTGATTTAAGTAAATTTATTACAGGGATGGCTCAGCCGAAGCTCAATCAACAAGCCTTGAATTCGATTGATATTCCTCTCCCACCATCAGAAATCCGGAGACAGATTGTTGAAAGAATCGAGACTGAACAAGCATTGGCCGAGGGCAATAAGAAGCTTATCGAGATCTATGAGGAGAAGACGAAGGAGACGCTGGCGAAGCTGTGGAATTCGTAAAATCACTATGGCCAATCCTCTCCCCACTACTACGCATATTGGAACGCTCGGCGAGCTGCTCGTACAGTTGCGACTACTCGAATATGGCATTCAGGCAGCGCCGCCAATTAAGGACAGCGGGAATGACCTCATTGCTATCAAGGGGAGGGTGGTGAAGTTTGTGCAAGTGAAGACCTCGATGGGTCGTATCTCTAGCCACAGACGTTTACCAGAAATTTTCGATATCGTTGCGCTTGTTGAATTAATCCACAACACTGACGGTCACATTCAATTCGACCAATCGAAAGTATTTGTATACAAGAAAGGGCAAAGGATAGCCGATAAACAAGAACTGACGCGTACTGTCGTCGACTCTCTTTGGAGTGAATAACTCTTGAACTATGCAGTACGAGAACGCCATTGAAATATTCGACTACCTGCCGCGTGAAGCGGGCGGGCTGGCGCGCTATGTTAATCATCTTTGGGGGGCATTTGAGGCACTGATGGAGAAGGAGGACCCAGTTAGCGCGTTTGCTATTCTCCCTTTTCACCTTCTCTTTATGCTGTCGGTACAGGGCAAGGTGTATCGCATCAGTGCGTTTGATCAAGAGCAATACCTAAGGACGCTTGGTTTGTGTCGTCTCTATGGCGAAGAGTATCGGGGAACACTTGAGAACAATTCCCCGATCCCAGATATTCATGGCACCATTCCGGCCAGATGTTCCGTGCGCAATTTGAGTCTTCTGCCCGAAAAGCAGCTATTTGCCTTCCTCAATGTCATAGGCGCTGATAAAGCAACCATTGACAAGGCAATTGAATTAATTGAAATACGTGGAACCTATGCCCATGCGAATGGCAACATCGAGGAGGATATTGAAGAGCGAATTGATATATATCTTCATATTCTCCGCATCATTCAAAAGGGGATGAATAAGCTAAATGATGCGATTGCGAATCAGTGGATCTCAGAATTATCGGAGGAAGAAGATCTGAAAGAATTTGTAGAAAATAGATTGATTGCGAGCATGCTAAACCCAATTGATTTTCGCAGTGGAGAGCTGACTCTATTTTCACTGGATGAAGATACCAATATTGATGACTGGAAAGCTGCTGTTTCGGGAGCGCTGGTTCGGAGTCCTGTGCAGGCGACTCTTTGGCTTAACTATGTTGCCAACAAACATTCCGAGAAGGAACGACGTGAGTATGTGGCGAAAATCTTAAGACAAGAAAGAAAAATTGACGGTAATTTCCCCTGAAACCTCCTCCGCTTCACCTCGCCGCACTCCTCTCTGAGCTGACATCAGCCAGCACAGCGACAATGAGGATGATCACGCGCCACGTGTTCCACTCCCCGTGGTACCAATGCGCGACGACGCTGTACCAGAGCAGGGTTAAGGGCAGGAAGAGGAAGCCGAAAAGCGGCCAGAGCTTTGTAGTAAAAACGCCCTGAAACCATGTCGTCATAAACCAGAGCAAGACGATCACGAATCGTGGTGCAATGAGGCCGATGAACCCGAGAAGGAGGGGCATTGGGGGTCAAAGAGGGGAGCATCGCTCATCATCATCATGATCATTCTTTCTCCAGAATGTCGTGCATCATCCCTTTCGTCGAGGAATACCGCTTACCATGTTTCTTGGTCTGCGCGAGATCTTTGAGTAGTTTCTTCTCCTCTGTGGCAGACAGGCCCTTCTCTACGCCGATTTTCCACACTCCGGCCTCACGGAAGGCAGGGATGGTCTGTCTGCGTGCGGCATTGCTCAGGGTGTAAATGGACTTCTTCTGCGACTGTGCATACTCCGCAAGTTTCACGATGGTCTCACCGCGCATGTAGGTGAGGCGTTTATGAAGTGATTCCGTGAGAGAAACGGCGAAAATCTTCTCCATGGTCTTGGTGCGCTTCTTCTCCTTGTATTCGTTAAATGCCCGGTAGTAGATTTGCTTCTCCTTATCGCGGAGAATAATAGGGGGGTACCCCCAGCCCATCAGTTGTTCATTGATGAGCACCCGCCCAATCCTGCCGTTGCCGTCGCAGAAAGGATGAATTGTCTCGAAGTCGAGATGGAACCGCGCGATCTTGTCCACAAAGTAGGCGTCATGATCGCTGGAGTATTCGATCAGGATCCCTTCGAGCATCCTCTTCACATGTTCAGGAGCCGGAGCGATGTGCGTGCCCACACGGACGTATTCCCCCTTTTCCCTTATGCGTCCGGCAATATTGTCATTGATGTTTCCAATGAGCATCTGATGAAGCAGCAGAATATGCTCAAGTGTTTGTTCCACCTTTGCGCCTTTACCTTCGATATACTGCATAACACGGGCCAGATTTTTGGCTTCAAAGACCTCGCGCATGGAAATATTCCGCGAGACCTCCATATCCAGCAGAATGCGCTCCGTTTCTTTGAGCGTGAGAGTGGAATTTTCAATGGCATTGGAGTTGAAGACGCTCTCGGAGAGCTCGGCCTCATCAATCATCTTCAGGAGCGACGTTTTGCCTGCCTTGAGCGCGTCATATTCTGCCTTAAGATTTTTAAGCCGGTCCCTGATGGGGTTGGTCGTTGCCATGAAACAAGTATATATTATTAACGTTATTTAGTCAATTTATCGTTAAAACTATTGAAAATTTCGATCTTTTAACGGTATTTTGCCTACTTCCCGTGAAACTTTCGGTGCACTTCCTTCAGCTGCGGATTCGTAACGTGTGTATAAATCTGCGTGGTCGATAGATCCTTATGCCCCAACATTTCCTGCACACTCCTCAGATCCGCTCCGTTGCGCAGTAAGTCCGTCGCGAAGGAGTGGCGCAGGGTATGCGGAGAGGGGTCCGAGACAATGCCGGCCTTGAGGGCATACTTCTTCACGATGTTGTAGATGGAGATTCGAGATAAGCGATATTCCTCACCCGGAGGCATGACCTCCAGTGCCTGCTCGTGATTGCGGATGAACAGGGGAGTGAGGTGATCCATGCGGCTCTCCAAATACGCCTTGAGGGCATCGGTTGCCCGATCAGAGAGAAAGACCACGCGTACTTTGCCCCGCTTGCCTCGTACCGAGGTTTCCCGTGTCTGGAAGTTCATATCCTTGCGGTTGAGGCCCCGAAGCTCGGCAAGACGCAGCCCGGTCGAGAAGAAGAGCTCCAGAATCGCCTTGTCACGCTTGCCGTTGCGCGTTTCTGTATCGGGGGAGGCGAGTAGGCGCTCCAATTCATCGTGGAAGAGGACTTTGACCTTGCGCTGGTCCTCTTTGAAGCGCGTCACGCGGTCGGGCGGGTAGCAATCCATCTCTTCCTCCGAAATAAGATAACGCAAGAAAGCACGCAGTACCGTCAAGTAGTGGTTCTTGGACCGGACGGCGAGCTCCTGTTCGTGCGCGGTGCGATACATGTGCAAATTACTCTTGAACATGCGGATGGTGGCTTTGTTGATCTCGGCAGGGGAGTTGAGCTTCGAAAGATCCTGAAAGAGGGTCAAAGACCTCCTGTAAGACTCAATCGTCAGAGGGGACTTGTTCTGCTCGCTCCGGAGGAAGACTAAGTACCGCTCGATGGCGTTCTCGAGGGGGGTTTCGGCCGGAGGGGGGGACTTGGACATAGGAGTTAGGGTTAGGGTTAGGGTTAGGAGTTGGAGTTAGGACTAGGAGGAAATGGTGAGGGTCAGAATCGAGATTCGTTCCTAACCCAATCCCTATTGCCTAGCCCTAGAGGGGAGAGGGTTATCCACATCTCTCCCGATTAACATAATGCATTTTATGTTAACAAATCAATTGACAGACCAAATGATCTGATTTTGTGATCATAAAGCCAAGAACATCCGGTTCCACCTCATCGGGAATACCATGTTGTGCAATCTCATCTAACGGAAAGATGTGCGTAATCACCATGTAGTAGAGCAGTGCGACCACTTCCCTTCCCACACTCTTCATTTCGAAGAGCCAGGAGGGCTCGATGTCGCTCGGGAGGGTACGGATGTCCTCCCACCCCTGAACAGAGGCCAGATAGGCGATGCGTGCGAGGTGATAACGGTCCGAAATGCCGATCACCGTCGTGCAGGAGCCGGTGAGAGGCCGTGAGTACAGAAGGTTTTCCCACGTGGAACGGGCTTGTTCTTCAAGCGACAAGTCCCCTGCTGCAACGCCATATTTGAGAGCCACATCTTCCATAACTTTTGCCTCACTCTCCACGCCGGCATCACCCTTGCCACCGGTAAGGATGATGTGTTGTAATAAACCTTCTTGATACAGACGCGTTGCCGTCTTCACGCGACGTGCAATCCCGGGTCCGGGCAACGAACCCTTGTGCACCGCGGCACCAAACACCAAACCACACGTAACTCCCCTGCCCTCCGAAGTCCCGTCTAAGCGGGCGAAGGAGGGCCTGCCCTGCCGCACTGTCTCTTCACCGGCAGTGCCGTCAAAATGTGCGAAAACGTATGTTGTGAGTCCGATCAGAATAATCAGAACAAGGCTTACACAAGCCACAATCAGCCACAGAAAGATGCGGAGTTTTTTATGCATGCGGCACCTAAGAGGAAGAGGAGGCGGGGGTCGGCTCGATGTAAATATGCGTGGGGATGGGCGGGAGTTTCGGGCTCCACGGAGGCCAGATCGAGATTTCCACCTGATCCACCTCCGGCAGGTTTTTCACAATACGCAACGCCTCCTCTACCGGCAGCCCCGCCACATTCTCGCGCACTTTCTTGGCGAACTGCGCGCCCGTGGGACTTAAGGGATCCAGCACGTACTGCTCCGTACCCGAGAGGTCCACTGTGATCTTGATCCACGAGAGATCTTCGGCGTAGTCGATGACGTGCGCCACGAGACGACTGAACGTAAGACTCTCTTTGAGCAAACGCTTTTCGGACCGGACATGTGCCGTGAGCTCGGCAATCAGCAGATCCAAAACCGCTTTCGTGTCGTAGCTGAAGGCGGAATAGACGATCGTTCCCTCGACAGGAACCGACGAGACCGTCTGGCCCACAAAGTTCTCCGGCATCACAAAATTCTCGTAGCGGATCTGCGTGAGTTCATCATAGTAGAGAATATCCTGCTGTTCTCCGGCATGCTGGGCATTCCAGATGGTCTTCTCTTCATCCACCATCTGCTTGGCCATGAGCAGAAGCTCGCTCTCCAGCTGCTTGCGGGCCAATTTGAGATCGTCTTTGGTGAGGACGGTGCGCGAAGAGGTCACGCCTCCCGATGCCGTGACGACGTTCTCGGCGTAGATCAGCGATTTCTCTTCCGGCGGCAATCCCACAAATTCCCATTTGCGTCCGGCAGGCACGTTGCCGCGTTCCCCCACGATCTGACCGTAGAGATCCAGAGGATCAGCCGCTGCCATCACGGTTTTGCGCTGTCCCGGCTCGAGCAGCACGGATTCCTGAATGCGGAAGACGATGCCCGCCTGATTCGAAAGTCTGGTTCCTTTGCGGAAGGAGAACGGCTCTTTGGTCGTATTGACCACCGTCATCGGCACACTGGCCCCCACCCCGCTGAATTCCTGACTGATGCGGTCGAAGGTGATCGTGCGCGTGATTTTCACCTGAATGGGCTTGAGGGGCATGGTGCGCACGCGATCGGGAATCTGCGTGATGGCACCCGTCTGTACGAGAAAGATATTCACCGTGTGCGTGACGGTATCTTCGCGCGGTTTGATCCGGATATCGGCGGAAGGCAGCAGGCGGAAAAGCACGAAGAGAAAGAGCCCCGTGCTCACAAAAATGAGCAGCCAGATGCGCAGCTTGGGGAGTGACAGAAGTCCCATGGTCTGCAGCTGTGAGCGAAGGGTCTGGCGCCACAGATTGGGCGAGAAGACGCGGAGTGCCTCTTCGCGGGCGGGGTGCCCCTCGAGGACGAACTTCACCTCCTGCGTACTCACGAGCACGCGAAAACCGTGCAGGCGCGCGGCGGCAATCAGTTGCGAGCGTTTGGTGGCGACACGCACGCGGCTGCGGATGGCCTGCAGCGCCTCATAAAATTTGCGTTGCTCGGAACGGTCTTTGAGGAGTGGAACCTCAAGAGCGGAGAGCAGCAACAGGAGTTCGCCGTTGGTCTCGGTGGCACGCCGGACGAACGCACTCGCAGACTCCCCTTCCGTTGGAATGAGAACAATGAGAGGTTCCATGAAATCAGAGGCACTCCATTGTGACATTGTTGGGAGACGAAGGCCATCCCTGC
>Ga0172381_10001072_pt1 | contig 33582 bp, 53 predicted proteins | sample Leawel6488metaG_FD_119754 | JGI IMG/M metagenome (GOLD analysis project Ga0172381, IMG submission 119754) | Leachate microbial communities from a municipal landfill in Southern Ontario, Canada - Leachate well 64-88 metaG | ecosystem: Engineered > Solid waste > Landfill > Unclassified | place... | reverse complement strand
CTCCTCGTACATCTGTGGATTGGACACAAGGGGGGCATGATCTTGTTTATCCTCTACTTGTTCCTAAGAATGAAGTTTGGATTGATAGAAAATTAGGGTTGATAGATGCTAAAGCAACTTTATTGCATGAATTACGGGAGCGTAGGGCTATGGCGGATGGTACGATATATGGTGAGGCACATGCAGAAATAGCTAATCCATTAGAAATTAAAGCTCGTCAAAATATTAATGAACTAGATAATATGATTAAAGAAGAATTAGCTTATTATAATAAAGGAAGATTAAAGCCTCAAAGACAACGTAAAGAGAAAGAAATTGTTGAAGAACCTGTAGATATGAGAATTAGCCCTACTCCAAAGAGAGTTTCTAGACCACAAGTTTCGATTAGCGAACCAACATATTTAGGACATAAAATACTCTCACCTAATATGGGTGGAATTAGTTTATAGGTTGACAATTTAATAATAATATGATAGTATTAAATATAATAAGATTAGGGGAATTATATTCATGGAATGTAAATGTTTAAGATGTAATTATAAATGGGTAGCAAGGGTGAGAAAGCCTAAAGAATGCCCAAAATGCAAGGCTTATGATTGGGATAAACCAAAAGGTAAATAAATGAGAAAACGAAAGTTAATTTATTCGATAGTTGTTTTAATAACTTTAATAGCGTCTTTATTGTTTGGTTCTTTGCCAGTTTTTGCAACTTCTACTGCGACTTTATATGAAAGTTATACGGCTGGTGGCGATGGTGATAGTGATGCAATTTATGGTTCAAATTTAAATGCACAACAATTTACTTCTAATACAACTGCTCATAGTATTTCATTAATTCATTTAATGTTAAAAAGGGTTGGTTCTCCTGGAACTGTAACAGTTTCACTAAGAACTGCAAGTGCAGGATTAAGTACTGGACTTGATATAACAACATCTTCTTTAAATGGGAACGTATTTTCAACTGCCTATACTTATCAAACTTTTACATTAGCGGTTGAAACCTCAATTTTAATTAGTACACAATATTCTATTGTAATTACAGCACCAAATGGAGATGGTTCTAACTATGTAATGTGGCAAAAAGATTCTGGTGGCGGTTTGGCTGATGCAGTAGGAAATAAATCTACAGATGGTGGTATAACATGGGCAAGTACCACACCTGCGGATTATTTATTTCAAGTTTATGGAAATCCAATACTAGATGTAGTAAGTGCAAAACAATTTGATAGTTATTTAGTTCAAGGGGATATGTTATTTACCTTTGAGTACATTAACTTATATTCGACAAATGCAGGAATTACAGACCCAACAAAGTATTTCTATTTTCAATTATTAGATACTGATGGAACTACAATTATAGCCCAAACAGTTATGAAAGCATGGGGTGATAGACCTGGTTCTATGTATATAAATGAAAGTTTAGCTTCCACTTTAACTTCTGGAAGTGCTTTTTATATTAAGATGGTGGGAATTAGCGGAAGCCCTTCTGATAGTTACCAATTGCAATCAGACGATTGGTTAAGTGAAGCAAGCCCATTATCTACCCATGTTGATAATTATTTATTGAACATATATGACAAAGTAAATTATGAAGATTATAGTCCATTAGATCAATGGATTAGGGCAACGGCAAATAGTATAGATGATTATTATGGATTTTCTGGAACTACAAGTTTAACAACTTATATACAAGGTAAAGGACAAGTTTTAGCGGCAAATAGCGAAGGTGATTCGATATTTATAAATGGGATTCCTTCACTAAATTATGTTAGACCTAGTGTATTTGAAGTGGTAACAACGGAATTGTCAATAGATACAACTACGTTTACAAATGCTTATAATACCTCGGCTGATTTTGATACGATAGTAGGAACTACAATATCAGGGGATATGACAGCTTTAGGTACTTTATTTGGTGGAATGTCCAGTCAAAATGTTATGGGAACTTTATTAATGGTTGTTGCTGTGTTATTGGCTTTATTCGGTTTGATGGCGGTTGGTTCTGGTTTTGCTCCAATTTCCTTGTTTCTTTCTATGCCTATTTTATTTTGGGGTTCTCAGATTAGAGCTATTGATATTAGATTAATTGGACTTATTGTTTTTATTCTGTTCTTTATTTGGGTACGTAGATATATATGGGTTGAGGGTTAATTAATGAATAAATATTTTAGAATCTTATCATCGTTATTGTTAGTATTTATTTTACTTTTAGTAAATGCAATACCTATTTTTGCACATGATAATCATGAATTAAAAATTGGCGATACAAAAATAATAGGTGAAGGATATAGTTCAACTTTTAAAGGTTGGACAGATGATGGTAAGCAAATTTGGGAAGCGGTAGTTTCACCTAATATATATTCATCTGCTAGTGATGGATATTTTTATAAGTCAGATAGTTCATATTTAATAGCACATGATTATAGTGGCGATTCTTATTTTAATAATAATAATTCGTATGCGTCAATTGGTCAGAGAATTCTTTTGGGTAATTATTTGATTGAGAGAGCTTTCTTATTTTTCGACACATCCTTTTTAGGGGAGAGTACTATCACTGGTGGTTCTGTTAAAATATATGGTAGCCGTGATACTAGTGATACAAATTTTAATATAACAGTAGTTAATGGGCAACCAACATATCCGCACGATCCTCTCGTGGGTTCTGATTATTATTATGCTAATTATTCTGGTAGTGGTGGGACTTTAACGACAGTAGGGTACTCTACTTCTGGGTATAATACTATAACTTTGAATGCGACTGGTTATGGTTGGATAAATAAATCAGGGACTACTAAATTTGGTTTATTTAGTTCAAGGGATATAAGTGCTACTGCCCCTACTGGGAATGAATATGTTCAATTTTATTCATCAGAAAAAGGAACTGGCTATCAGCCATATTTATCAGTAACCTATACAATAAATGCCCCTGCTATAACAACTAGTAATGCAAGTAATATCTCAAGTTCTACGGCAAGATTAAATTCATCAATTACAACAGATGGTGGAGATGTAGGTGCTTGCCAAGTTAGTTTTGGATATGGAACTACAACTCAAACTGCGGCAAATTTTGCCGCTTATGATACAGTAACCGCATTTGCAGGTTCTTATAGTACTGGAAGTTTGCCTTATTTAGATGTATCTGGATTATTAGAAGCTACAACATATTATTATAGAGTACAAGTAAAAAATTCAGCTTCTACGGTAACAAGTGCTAATGAGATATCGTTTACTACTTCAACAGGTTTACATTATCCTACAAATGTTCAAGCATTTCCTTTAAGCGATTCGATTTCTTTAAATTGGACAAAAGGGGCTGGTTCAAATAATACCTATGTCTATCAACAATCCACACCTTATCCAAGTGCTGACCCTTATTTAGTAGATGGAACTGGTACTGCAACTGGTTCACCTGTAACTTTAGTTCTTGGTTCAAATACTGTAACTGTAACAGGTGCAGGAACTTTTTACATCGTTGGGGCTAATGGAACTGCTGTAAGCGGGGCGGCAACAATATCAGGAAGTCCTGTATCACTTACAGGTGGAAATAATTTAATAGATACTGGAGCAACAACGGGAACAATAACGATTAATGTAACTTCAATTAATCAAAATCCTAATTTACTTTATAATCCTAGTTTTGAAACTGGCGATCCGCCTACGGGTTGGGTTTTAGAAGGGGCTGGTGCTTCTACTGCAAGAAGTAATACACAATTTAAGATTGGAAGTTATTCAGCCTCATTAACTAGAGTTGGTACAGATTGTCGTATTTATCAAGATTTACTTTTACCTACTAATTTTTCAAGTAAGCCTATAAATTTGGGTGCGTGGGTATGGTCAGATACGGGTAATACTACGAGGTTGCGTATTTCAGATATAGGGGATGCTGGTTTTGTCCAATATAGTGCATATCATACAGGTGATTCTACGTGGCAATATTTAAGTGTAAGTAAATTTGCGACTACAAATGTTACACTTATTAGACAAAGTTTATATGTTGAGGCAAGTAATACTACATCATATTTTGATGGCGTAGTTTTAATGCAAGGTTCTGCTTATCCTGCAACTGGAACGCTAATCTATTCAGGAACGGGAACAAGTTATATTCAAACTGGATTAACTTTAGGAACTACATATTATTATGCCTTAGTAGGTGAAGGCGGTGGACTTTATAGCGATGGATATTCTAGTGTTGCTATGACAACTACTTCATCTGGTTTAACTTCTACGGGATTTGGGACAACAAGTAATCCAAGCGATTATGATATTACAGACCCAAATTCATATACCGTATTATCTAACTTAGAACCATTTTATTCATTGACGAATAATTTTGTAGATAGTTGGGGGATGCAAAAAGCTGATGCGTGGGCTGGAATTATTGCGTTTATAGTTTCCCTACTAGCCTTATTAGTCTACGTTAGATCAAGAAGTATTCAAGGTGCTTTAATTGTCTTGTTGGTTTGTTTGATTATCACTTATTACTTAGGTTTGACTTCTGGTTGGTGGATTTTATTTTCGTTAATTGGTTTTTTGGGTTCAATGGCTTTGCCCAAAAGAGAGGTATAATAAAGTATGAGAATGAGCCTCGTAATGTGTCTTGCGATGTTATATATTGTAGGAATGATGATTTCTAATACTTGTGAACAGCAACAATTATTAGGAACAAATGATACGACTTTGCTTCATCAATTATTGACTCCACCTATTACAGATTGGTCTAATCCTATATCTGGAATCGGTTCGTTAATTGCAATTCCTATCTATTATGTGGGATTAATTTTAAGAATAGCCACTTTTGATTTTGCTATATTTTATGGTTCATGGGTTTATGTCAGATATCTATTTTGTGCAATTGGAATTGGTATGATTGTTGGTTGGATAATAGTATTGAGGGGCGTTCACTCTCAATAGGGGTGTTAAATGTATAAGGCTTCTATGGTAATGGGTTCAATTTTAATAGGTGGTGTAATTTTCCTTGCCATGTTCCCTGGATTAAGAACAGCTATGATTGGCGTGGATACTACTGGTTGGCTCTCTTTATTTGCGGTGGTAGTTAGATTTTTACCTTATGCTTTGATAATTATTTTTCTAATGTGGTTGTTAAGCAAGGCGAGACAAGGATGAACCTAAACGAAGAAAATTATAGGCAAAGTCTCCGTGATGAACTTTCAAAAAGGCGGTTTTCACGCAAGCATTACTCTCCAAAACAAATTTCTAAAATGAGAGAATTAAGACGAAAACAATTAGAGGAATGTATTAATGAAAATAAAGAATCTATTGAACAAATGAAACCCAAAGGCGTTTTAAATAATATCCCCATCATTGGAAAACATCTCCAAAACTTCCACTTGTAAACCACATTTATATATTGATTTATTTAATTAATTGTGTTATACTATCTTTAAATAAGTAAGCGAGGATTTTATGGATAATAAAACAATAATGTTAGCGTTTGGTTGGATTCTTCTTGCTATAACGTGGTATTCTCTTTACAATATGCAGGGAAAAATTAGATGTCAATTTCATCGTAAAGATCGAACTGTTATAGATCGAACTATAAAAATGACTCAAAAAACAGTTAAATTTGATGGAGGTACTTATGACATTAATCCAAAAAGATTCAGCATAAAATGGGTTAAAGTATTAAGTTTTTTCCCCTTACCAATGTTATTTCAAGAATGGAAATGGGACACAGATCAACCTATAGACCCTACCACTTTTAAGAATACGGCTGATTCACCTGAAGCTAGACAAGCATCTGATTCAGAAAAAGATTGGAAAGGATTCAATCAGGGTGTAGATAATCAGTTGGGTAAAAAACAGGGTATGTTTGAGAAATATTTACCCTGGATTACAATTGGATTAGTAGCTATTTGTCTATTCTTTGTTTATCAACAAAGCGGAAAGATGAGTATCATAGAACAGCAAATTCAAAGTTTAGGTGGAATGATTAAGGCGATTAAATAAGATGGTAGAAAGAAATAATACAGAAGATTTATTCAACGAATTAGCTACAGAAGCACCAACCAGAGATACAGAAGAAACAATGGGTTATGGTGGGTATGATGACAATGGAGATAAAACTCTTGATGATTACGAAAGAAGCAACCCTAACTTAACAGATTTACAGTATCTTATTAAAACACTATCGCCTGATTTTAAAGATGAAGTCTATAATTGTTTATTGGTTGGAAGATTATCCCCTGATACATTCAAATCATTTTTTAGATTATTGGTTAATAATGAAATTAGAAGACAATCTGGTAAAAGGATAGATGTAGTGAAAACTGCGGCAAAGATTTATACGATTTTAACGATTGCACTTGATGGAAAGCATGTAATAGATATTCTTGAGGCATTTGGTTCTAAGGCGGATGTAACTGAATCAGATTATAATAAAGGCATGGGGCTAGGTTAAAATGACAGTACAAAAACAGGCGGATATAACAATTTTATTTGGAGAACCTGGGGCAGGAAAAACAACTACAGCAGTTAAGAAACTTGCTGATAAAGCTGGATTAACCACTTCCCCCTTTAGGCAAAAACCAATTACAGGTAATTATTCAAAAGACTATCATATATTTGCCAATTTACACCTGTTTGGGATGCGTTATTTATATTTGCCCTTGGAAAAATTGATCGAATATATGAATACTACCGTAAATGGACTTCCCATTAATCATCCTGATGCAATTCCATTGATAGGATATGGAATTTATCTTTATGATGAAGGTTCTCAAGGTGCTAATGCACGAGAAAGTATGAGTTCTGATACAATGGTAATCCAAAACTTGATTACACAAAGTCGTAAGAGGCATTTAGCTATTATATTTGTAACTCAGGATACTCGTTTATTAACATGGGAAGTAAAAAAATTAACCCATGAATGGATAGAATGTGAACGCAAGGATAAAAACAGTCCAATTATTACATTAACTGTTAAAAAAGATGGCATTCCAAAGCATTCTTTTGATTTTAATGGCTCTAGAACGTGGCGATATTTCAAAAGTGACGAATTACATCCGTTATCTAATGTAAGATTATCAAAAGCCTATGAACGTGCAAAGGCAGGGGGGTAAAATGGAACTTTACGCATTAACAAGTAAGGGGTCTATCGTGTCTCGTAGCACGAACGGTATTTCAGACCCACGCCATCCTGACTATTCTAAATGGCGGATATTATATGCTTTGCGTCGACTACACTATAGTGACAAAAATAAACTTATTAATGAATGTGGCATTAGCCCTGCAAGTTTTTCTTTAGCAATTTCTGATTTAAAAAGAAATGGTTATGTTGTTGATACGAGTCAGACACAACCAAATATAGGAGGCGTAAGTGGGTATATTTAAACGGGACAAAACATTAGAGGAATTGGAAACTGAAAATGAGGAACTTGAAATAGAAGAAACCAATATGCGTCATAAGGCTCAAATTGCCAAATTAAAAAAACAAATTGATGCACAGGGTGGTCAAGGATTCTGGAAAAAAGTAGTGGGGGATTCTAAAGGAAATGGTGCGTTACAAAAAATGACTAATTGGTTTAAATCTCATTAATGCTAAGATTAGTTGATGGTATCTCTAAATATAAGGATTATTTTTGGAAATTTTGTATTATAGGTTTGAGTGGTGTAATTATTCAGCTTATACTTACAAGATTTTTCTTTTATTTACTTACAGTATATCTTTCAATTGATGGTGCAAATGCTAATACGATTTCGGTATTTTCGGTTATTCCATTTACTACTGTGTGGAATTTTTTCTGGAATATTAAGTGGGTGTTTAAAAAATGAAAAGAATAATTAGTAGTGTTATTAGTATTCCATTTGTAAGTATGTCTGCTAGATATTTTTGGCAAATTTATGTTACAGAAAATCTTAGTAAAATCAAGTCTAAAAATATTAACGAGTTAATCAAGGATATAAAAGATAAAAATTTAGATATGCGATCAGATACAAGCGAAAGAGATTGTAAAGCCTTAGATTTATTAACTAAAAGAATATTACATTATGGTGTTAAAATAGTGGAAGTTGGCAGTTGGAAAGGAATGACTACATCAGTATTGGCTAAATCAGCTAAAGATTTTAATGGTGATGTTTTCGCAATAGATCATTGGAAAGGACAACAAAACGCTATAGAGCATATTAACCAAACTAAATCATTAGATGTACTAATGGTGTTCAGGGATAATATGCAAATTTTAGGTTTAGACAATGTACATCCTTTTGAAGTATCTAGTTTAAAAGCAGTCGATTTATTTAAAGATGATAGTTTGGATATGGTTTTTATTGACGCAGATCATATTTATGAGTTTGTTAAAAAGGATATTCAAGCGTGGTACTCAAAGGTTAAAAAAGGTGGCATCCTTTGTGGGCATGATTGTGAGTTAAAATATACCGATGCTGGTAAATATACGCAAATTATTAATGAGCATTTAAAGGATATAGTAATTGCTGGTGTTTGCCATCCTGGTGTTACCAGAGCTTTATACGATGTGTTTGAGGATAGGTATGAAATAATGCCCAATAGTTCTATTTGGTGGTTGCGAAAATGAGTAAAATAAAAAATAAATGGATAAAAATTGCATTGTTTTTATGTCCTTTTATTGCATTAATTCCTCAATTATTAATAGGGGTTAATGTAAATCCGTTGTGGCAAGATGAGTATACATTCTATCGAATTACTCAAGAATTGCCCAGTACTGCAACAAGTGATACATGGTTTTGGATAGATAATCCAAAGACTACTTATAATAGTGAACAATACTGGCCTGATTATGTTGACAGGCATGATATATTTTCTAAAATTTACAATACTCCAATTTATGTGCATAGTCCTATTTGGAATTATGCTATGTGGCCTATTGTAAAATTTGCGGATTGGTTAGCGGATAAAGGTGTTGTAGAACATATAGAAACTGATCAAAGTAGGGTGCAATCTGCTGAAACTATGACAATTGGATTTAGGATTATTCCAATTATTTTATTTATGGTTACGATGTGGTTTGTATTCCTAATTTTACAGAGAAAAGTTGGGAATTATGCTTACTTTTTTTCAATACCTCTATTTGTTAGTTATGTCATATTAAATAACGTAGCCTTTTTTTATTGGGATATGTTCATGTGGTTACTTGTAGTCTTGACTTTATATTTTCAGGAAAAGAATAGTAAATGGGCTTATTTAACTGGATGTTTATTGGTCAATACTAAATTACTTATTGGAATTTTGTTACTTATTCCGTTTATGATAAAGAATAAAAAGATGGTATTCTGCATCTTATCCTTTGTTCCATATTGGATTGCTACTGGTATTGTAACGGGGGATATATGGTGGTTATATTTCCATGAAAAAGCTACGGTTAATTATGGTTGGCTGTACTCATTTTTATCTATGGATACATTATGGTTGTTTAATTTACCCTGTTATGCTTTGGTAACTTTACCGATATTTTTTTACGCCAAGAAATACGCATTGTACTGTGTTTTATTAGTTATTACGATATTTTATGGTTGGGGTTGTGGTATTTCTGCTAATAAAATGCAAGGTATGTTAATATCTGGGGCTTTGATATTTCCAATTATAGCGTATGAGTTTAATTTAATAGGTAAAGTTGGGAAATTATTAGAAAAATTAGGCATATTCAAAAAGGAAAAAGAAATTGAGATCGAAGATTAAATTATTAAGCATTGGCTTGCCTCTAGTTTTATTCGCTGTAATTATGATGATGAATAGTTTTCGTACTCCAATGTGGACGGATGAATATGTATTCTATAGATTATCCAGTGGATTACCTAATTATTCATCGACTATTGATTGGATTTATAATGATAGACCTGATTTATTAAATAATTCTATTGCACCTTTCGAAGAAGGGCGTAAGGCTTATAGTGCGATATACGATAATAAAGTTTTCGTGCATAATCCATTAGCCCCCATATTGGTTTATCCAGTGGTCAAGACGTTAAATCTTATGGCTGAAAATAATGTTATTCCTACGATAGAATCAGAACCTGGTTATCCTAAACTTGCTAAAGATTTAACCCAAGATGAAATTAATGCAGTAACTAAAAATATGCAAGCTGAAACCATAACTAAGATTTTAAGATGTATTTCAATTGCACTCTTTATTCTTTCTATGGTTCTTGCTTATAAGATATTGTCTAAAAAGGTTGGCGATAGTGCCGTATTTTTAACAGTACCATTGGCGGCAAGTTTACAATTATTAACAGGTGCTAACTTATTTTACTGGGATGTTTTCATGTTATTCTTTTTTGTTCTTTCTCTTTATTGCTTAGAAACAGGACATCGTAATTGGGCATTTTTATTTGCTTGTTGTGTAGTAAATACCAAAATGTTTATTGGGATGTTGTTCTTAATTCCTTTAATCGTTAAAGATAGGCGTATGTTTTTTGCCGCATTTTCCCTAATTCCATTCTATATCATTTTAGCGTATTCATCTGGAAGTATATTCTATCCGTTTGTTCATTATTTTTCTGGAAATGGTATGGCAACTCATAATTTTGTTTATACTTTATATGGAGTTGGTGGGTATCTGTTACTTTTTATTAGTTTGGGTATTCCTTTATTCTTGGCTATGACAGTTCCTTTGTTTTGGAGAATTAAAAAATATCCTGAATATATTGCACTTTGGATTTGTGGAATGGCTTATGCGTGGGCATCTGGACTGGCTATTACGCATTTATCTTGTCTATTGTACTTAGGGGCTTTGATATTTCCTATAGTTGTTTATGAGTTTAAGTTATATGAGAAGTTGAGTGGGTGGTTAGATAAATTAAGTGGAAAAAAGATTCAAAATAATAGTTGATTTATTGATATATTTATGGTATAATGCAATTAATAAGATAAAGGAGTAAACGATGTTAGTAGAATTGAGTGATAAAGAAGTAAAAAGAATTGGGGAAATCAGATACGGAAAAACTCAAGACAGAAAACATATTACCATTAGTTTGGTGGCACTCATTTTAATTATTGCTATGATGTTTTTGGATAAATTTATTTACTGGATTGGATATGAATATATAGTTATCGGTATTGGATTAAGTTGGTTGGGGTGGCTATATTATATGTTTGGGAAATCTGGAAAGGCTGGTAAGGAATTTTTAAAAAAGATGCAGGAGAAAATATAAGTGGAAAAGATTACAAAGACTATTCAGGTAAAAAGACCTTTAACCCCAGAAGCAAAAGATAATTTATTAAAGGAAATGTCATCTTCTAAAAAAGAAGTTGAAGAATTAGAATTGATGTTAGCTGATTTAAAAGAGAAAGAAAAAGAAAAGAAAGAACAAATATCTGCCCAACAAAGTAATATCCTATCTCTAATTGGTCAATATGAAGTTGGTTATACAATTGAAAATTCAGAATGCTTGGTTTCTTATGAAGGAAATGTTGTTAAATATACCGATGTTAATACTGGTAAAATTGTTGACGAACATAAGTTGTCGAATGAGGAACAGCTCCAACTTTCTGAGCATAGAATAGACGCTGAGGATATTATAAGGGCGGATAATGAAAATCAGGATAGCTAATTAAGGATAACAAATTGGAAGAAACAAAGGTAATCTGTAAAAAATGCAAGTCTGAAAATGTAGTAAAATTTGGCAAAGTTCCTACCGTAAATGTAGGGAAGAAACAAAGGTATCGTTGTCAAGATTGTGCTACTACTTTCTATGGTGAAGATAAGGAATAGTTATGCAAGTAAAGTTATTAATAGGAAAATCGTGTGCCATATGTTTATTTATTTTAGGTGGGATAGGTGTTAGTTATCTAACTTGGTATGTAACAGGTAAATTTAGTTTAGATACAGCAACACGAATTGGCGAGACTATTTTTATTCCCATTACTTTATATCCCTTAGTTGTTGGTATGTTTATTTCATTAATAAGGACTAATCCTATTGATTGGTAGTTAATAGTAAGGAGTAATTTTATGCAAGCAAAAGAACTTTCAATTAAAGTTAAAAAGATTGTTTTTCGTGGTGATAGATATTATAAGGTAGACAATATTTCTTGTTTCTCACACGAAGAATTACCATTAAAATATTTTGAATGTTTTCCCTATTGTGCTATGTGTTGTAGTGGATTGTCAGTAGTTTCCAGTAATAATGTAAAAGATAATTATTATATTACAGTGGGTGATATAATTGAACAAGAAGAATTTGAAAAAATGATGAAAGTTGTAAAATATTGTGGAGAGAAACTGCATAATATTAATCAAGAAATCAAAGAGATTAAGAAAACGTGGCAAGGTGATGAGGTATTTAAAATATAATGGTTAAAAATATTATAGTAATGTTTAATGGATTGATAACTTTGATATTTGGGACAAGTGTATTGCATTCTGGTTTTAAGGGTATTTTTGTAGATTATAATAGGTGGATAGTTGGAATTGGTTGTGTTTTAATGGGAATCATGTGTATTTATTATAGTGGGATATTCCAATTAGCATTTTCAAAATCAAAGAAAATAGATACGGATTTAGGTAACGTCTTATGAAAATTATTGAGAAGATAACGATAATATTTGGATTAGGCTCTTTTGTTGTTTTTATGGTTTACGCATTTACTGATTTAAGACATTTAGCACCACACATAATACTGCCATTTATAGTTATTTTGGTTATGTTGTTGTTTATTAATTTAGTTTTAATGTTTACTAATTCCACGTCCAATGTAATGAAACAGACTAAAAAGATTAAAGATATTCAAGAAAATTGTGATAGTTGGGATGATAGTTTAAAGGGTAAAAATTAATAATGGTGTCACTTGTTGTCCCAACTATTAACGAACTAAATGGTTTAAAAACTATAATGCCTCAAGTAAAAAAAGATTGGGTTGATCAGATTGTTATACTTGACGGAAAATCTACAGATGGTTCTTTAGAATGGTGCAAAAAACAAGGTTATGATATATTTATTCAAAAAGAATCTGGAATGTGGAACGCTTATCGAGAACTTTATCTATCAGGAATAGTAAAAGGTCAAGTGGTAGTTACTTTTAGCCCAGACGGAAATTCCGTTCCTGAATCAATACCAATTTTAGCACGTAAAATAATAGATGGCTATGATATGGTAATTGGTTCTCGTTATCTTAATGGAAATAAAAGTCCAGATGATACATTTATAACAGGAATAGGGAATAAGATATTTACAGGGATGTGTAATTGGTCTGGGAAATATAAGTATGCTGATGCCCTAGTTATGCTACGAGCTTACAATATTAAGATTATAAAAGAGTTAGGATTTTTAGATGAACCAAATTGGCTACAAAAACAGTTAATTAAAATGTCTCCTCTCTATGGTTGGGAAAGTTCTATGTCTATTCGTGCCAATAGAAAGAAAATGTTAGTCGGTGAAGAATATTTTATTGAACCAAAGGCTTTTAGGGAACGTAGACAGAATACTTTAGTGCATGGATTTGTAATCGGAACTCAAATTTTACATGAGTTAATAAGATAAAGGAGAATCGCCTTGCTTTTAGCAGATTATATTCTTGAATATTTAAAAAGTGTTGGAATTAAACAGGTTTTTCAGGTGTATGGTGCGGCAACTGGTGATATTGTAGACGCTTTTTCAAGAGTAAAAGATATACAATTTATATGCCCTATTCACGAGCAAGCTGGTTCGTTCATGGTTGAAACCATCGCTAAAGTTACTGGTAAAATGCAGTGTTTCATGGCTACTTCTGGACCAGGTGGAATAAATACCCTTGATGGAATAGCGAATTGTTATTATGATTCAGTTCCAGCTTTATTTATTACAGGACAAATTAATTCAAGGTTTATGCGTAAAACTGCCGAACAAAGACAGATTGGTTTTCAAGAGAATGATATTGTTTCTATGGCGAAACCTATTACTAAATTTGCTGAAATGGTAAAGAATCCAGAGGATATTAAGTATTTATTAGATAAAGCGGTATATTTGGCTAATCATGGTAGAAAAGCACCAGTTTTATTAGATATTCCAACTGATATTCAAAAAATAGATATAGACCCTACTAAATTAAGGGGATATACTCCACACGAATTTGTAGAAAATCCTCAATGGTATGATTCAGATGCAATAAGCCTCGTGGTTAAGGCTCTTAAAAAGGCAAAAAGACCTGTATTATTAATTGGCGGTGGTGTTCATTGGTCAAATGCCGAACAAGAAGTAAGGAAATTAGGGGCTTTGTTAAAAATACCTTGTATTCCTACGTGGAACGCCTTAGATATCATTACTTCAGATTATCCTTATTATGCAGGAAGAATTGGAACGTTTCCTGGTGCAGGGCGTAATTTTACAATTCAAAATACGGATTTGGTTATTGCAATTGGTTCTAGAATTTCAGGGCGTATAACAGGTGGTCAAGTTAAGTTGTTTGCTAGAGAAGCATTTAAAGTTATCGTAGATGTAGACCCTGCGATGTTAGATATTGAAACTCAAGAAGTAAAAGGTGATCTGAATTATTGTTGCGATGCAAAAAAGTTTGTTGTTAATTTAATGAAAGAATTGCGTGGTGAATCTTTGCCACGTTGGGATATGTGGGTTAGTTTGGCTTTAGAATGGCGAGATAAATACCCCGTAGTTCTACCAGAATATTACAAGACTTCCTATGTTCATCCTTATGCTTTTATGAAAGAATTATCTAAGGAATGCAAAGAAGGTGATATTATTGTAAGTGATTCTGGTGGTAACTGTGTAGTTGCTTCAACTTGCTTTGAAACTAAATGGGGACAAAGATTATTGTCCTCAAACGGAAATTCTACTATGGGATATTCGTTTTCTGGTGCGATGGGATTATGCTTCTTGCCTGAATATATCAAAGAACAAAAGGGTAGAATCATTTGTATCATCGGTGATGGTGGTATGCAAATGAATATTCAGGAATTACAGACTATTAAGCATTATGGATTAAGATTAAAGACATTTATTTGTCAAAATTTCTCATATGGGATTACAACTCAATTTCAACGTACGAATTATGGTAATAGATTATTGGCTAGTGGAAATGGTGACGATATTTGGAAGTCTGGTTATAGTGTTCCAGATTTTTGTAAAGTTGCGGAAGGTTATGGAGTTTATTCTACTAAAATAGATAATATGGATGAATTAAATCTTAAAATACAGACAGTTTTACAGGCTGATCAAGCTGTTTTATGCGAGGTTAATATGAAAGGTCACACTACTTATGAGCCTCGTATATTTGGGTGGAAAACTCCGATAGACGATGTATACCCCTATACCTCAAGAGAGGAATATAGAAATAATATGATTATCAAACCTTATGATGGATGGGAACATCCTGCCGTTCCTGGTAATGGTGAAGTCGGATTAGGGTTAAGTTAAATGAAACAGTTATCAAAATTATCTAATAACCTTGTTGGTCAGTCTATGTTTAAGGTTCTTGCTAAAACTCAAGAATTAGAGGCACAAGGAAAACAAATATTCCATCTTGAGATAGGTGAACCATATTTTGATACGCCTAAAGAAGTTTTAAGTGCAACTTGCAAAGCATTACATAGCGGTAAAACTCATTATACAAATTCAATGGGAACTAATGAGTTAAGGGATGAAATAGCAAAATATTCCTTTAATCAATTACAATTTATTCCACATCGAGAAAATATTGTAGTTTTACCTGCTCATTCGATAATCTATTTTACGATAGCTTGTTTGGTAAATCCAGACGAAGAAGTAATATATCCTGATCCTGGTTTTCCATCTTATTTGGCGGCAATTAAATTGGTAGGTGCAAAACCTGTTCCTGTCCAACTTAAAGAAGAAAATGGTTTTAGATTGCAACCTGATGATGTTGAAGAAAAAATCACTTCAAAGACACGTTTAATAATTATGAATTCGCCATCTAATCCTACTGGTGCGGTTATGACTAATGTGGAAGTATTCAAGATGGCTCAAATAGCGGAAAGACATGACGTTTACTTATTATCAGATGAAACATATTCAAGAATGATTTATAAAGGTTTACATTGGTCTCCTGCTAGATTAAGTGATGGATGTTATGAAAGAACTATAGTTTTAAATAGTTTTTCAAAATGTTTTGCTATGACAGGATTCAGATTAGGTTATGCAATTGCACCAAAAATAGTAGCTGAAAAGTTAGGTTTGATGGTTCAAACGACCATATCTTGTTTACCAGATTTCATTCAAGAGGCTGGAATAGTTGCCTTGCAAAAATGTGATTATTATAATAGAAGTATTGTAGAAAAATTAAGAATACAAAGGGATTGGGTGATAGAAGAATTAAACAATATGGGATTACCTTGTATTATTCCAGATGGGGCGTTCTATTTAATGCCTAATATTTTAAAAACTGGCATGACAAGTCAAAAGTTTTGTGATTTTATGTTAGAGAATGGTATAGCCTTACTCCCTGGTACGGATTTTGGACAATATGGAGAAGGTTTTGTTCGTATAAGTTATGCTGGAAAACCAGAAAATTTACGAGGTGCTATTAATAAAATGAAAGAGGTTTTAAATTGACTGAAATAATTGAGTGGATTAATAAAAATAAGTATTCTAGTTTTAATTCTGATTTAAAAGGAATGGCGTACCACCATCAATATAAACAGATTATGGATTGGATGAATGGTAAAACTAATTATCTTCCACCGCCTATCGAATGTAATCTTGATCCTTACGCTGAATGTAACGCTAGGTGCGTGTTCTGCAACTCTCAAAGATATTTACGTAATCATAGACAAGAAGTTGGTGAAATGAGAAAACTTCCTACGGATTACTGTTTGAGTTTAGTGGACTTTTTAGCTAATTGGAAAACTAGCCTATGTATTTCAGGCGGAGGTGATCCAAGTTTACATGATGGTATGCCGCAAGTTTTGAATTATGCAAAAGAAAGGGGCGTTCAAACTTCTTTTGTTACTAATACTATTAAAGTTTCAGATGAATTAGCTAATAGTTTAATGAGTTGTAGATGGGTGGCAATGTCTGTGGATGCTTCAAATAGGAAAGATTATAAAATAATCAAGGGTGTAGATAAGTTTAATAATGTACTGAATAATATTGATATGCTTACTACGTTAAGGGATTCTACTCATTCAAAAGTTGATTTAGCCTTTAAAATGTTGGTTCTAGAAGATAATTACACTACAATCTTTGATGCGTGTAAATTAGCTAAAGAATTAGGTGTTGGTACTATGCAAATAAGACCCTGTAATTACGAAAGAGAAGATATCGAAGGGCATAAGCCATTAAATATTGATATAGATGTAGTTAAAGAACAATTTGCGAAGTGCCACGAAATAGAAACCGATTCTTTTAAGGTCTTTACAACTGTTCATAAGTATTCATCTGATTTCCACGTGAAACAGGATTTTAAGAGATGCCTTGCATCCACTTTATTAATGCCACTTTTAACAGATGGGGGGCTTTATGCCTGCGTAGATCATAAACTTAAATCGAGATTTAAAATGTTCGATGTTTATCCTAATATTAGTTCAATAAAAGAAGTTTGGGGTAGTGATAAACATAGGGAATTTTTAAAGAATATAAATCCATGTGTTGAATGTAAAGATGTAAGATGCACGACATCAATTTACAATTCCCAGATTGAGCATACAGTTATAAATGACGATATGTTTTTAGGATTTCCATAGGATTTTAAAATGGTTTTACAAAGATTATGTAGAGGGTGTCGTTTTTTGTGGACTCATAAAGGAAATACAAGATGTATTCGTGTACTTAATATGCTTTTATTACCCAGTGGAGTTTTAAAAAATGAGAAAGAAACCACTATTAGATCACAGAAGGGAAACTTATGATAGGGCTATGCAAGTATTTATAGATAGAGTAGTTGGTAAAAGAAGTAATACTTGTGATAGATTAGATAAATCTAGAGAACATGTAGAAATTAGATTAGAAAAATTAAGACAGATTAGATAAAGATCATTAAAAGGAGAAGATAATGGTTTTAAATGAAGAAATTAGTAGGGTATTAGTTATTAATATGGCGTTTAGGGAAGAAATGACGCATGGTGGATATTGCAATAGATGTAAAAAAGTTCATTCTGTTTGGGATGGTGATTTCTGTTCTAAATGTGGTACAAAATTAATTAGTACTCCAAAATGTGAATGTGGAATATATATAAATCCTAGTCATAATTATTGTTGTAATTGTGGAAAGAAAAATGAAAAGTCAGTTTAAATTTATTTTTATGATTTTTGGAATGGATATATTGATGAGTATAGAGTGCGGCTTTATTTACAGAGATTATAGATCAGGGGTGATAAGTTTTATACTTATGTTAATATTAAATTTATTTGTAGTTGTAATGCATTTACATAGAAAAGCAGGAAAATGGTTTTTGGATTAAAGGATGGTAATTAGGTTGACGCAAAACCTATTAATTGGGACTCATAGTTTACTGTTGGAGGTTCTTTTATGTACTTATTGGGAGAAATAGCGGTATCAATAGTATTTATATTAATGATAGTAAAATTATTTTCAAAACGTGATAAATCAGATGATGAAAGTTTAAAAGTTTTAAAAGCTATTGCAAATCATTTAGGGGTAAAAGGGTACGAGAATAATCCTAAAAGTAGTTTACCCGATGGAGATAAAAAGGATGGACAGCCAACAAAACGAAAATAGCGTAGTTTGTAAATATTGTAATTCAAAAACAGTAGTAAAATATGGTACTTATGAGAGTAAACAGAGATATTGGTGTAAATCTTGCAAGCGTAAATTTATACCTAATGACTCATTATTCAGAATGAAAACCACTGCAAGTCAGGTATCTTCATCTTTGAATATGTATTATATCTGAATGAGCATAAATGATATTAGATAACATCTACAATATGAATAAAAATGAGTAGGAGATGAGAATAATATGTGGGAGTTAATTGTTTTGGGTATTTTTATAATTATAATATGTGTAGTTTCTTTAATGGAAATATATCATGGATGGAAGATTAAAAAGTTTAAATTATATGTTAAAAGTTGTCTGAATAGACAAAGAATTATTATTCATAGTATATTTGCGATGTACTTTGGTACAATGTTAGGGAATTTTATAGTTGTAGTTAATAGATGGTCTGAAAATATAAATGCCGTTCAGACGAATGAGATATCTATATTTATAGTAGCAACTTATCCGATATGCTTTTGTATTATTGGAGTATGGATTATGTTCTTAATTGTTAAAAAGGGTAGACAGAATTGGTTTGAATATTCAGACGATGAAAAGTTATGGTTAGATAAAGAAAAACGGAATACTGCTATTTATAAATTCTTTCAAAAACCGATTTTCCATAAAAAGAGTAGTAATAGAATTATTAGATGGTTACAAGAGCATTAAAAATAGATATTAATTAGTCCATTTATATATTGATTTATTTTTAATATTGTGGTAAAATAGTATAAATAGTAAATGAGGTGATCAATATCAACAAAGAAAAAACAGAGATTAATATTTGTTGTAATTATCTAAATATTGTTGATTGTGATGATACTGAAGAACATGCCCATTTATTTTGTGATGCCTTATCAGGTATTGATAAACAAGGTATCTTGAATAATGAGCATGTTTGTTTAGTTTGCGTAAGTAATGAATTTAGTAAGTGTAAGTTTTATCCAAAGGTGGGGTAGTTTATTTATGGCAGATGGTGATATTTTAGTAATTGAAAATAAAAATAAAATTGGCGATATTAAGCGTGTCGGTGAAAATAAATATTTTTGGGCAGCTTGTACTAAATGTGGTGCTGAACGATGGGTTAGAAAATTTATTATTGATACTAATCAATGTAGAGCATGTTTTCATAAGTCTAGAAGAGGGATATCTATAAATACTAAGGAGTATATAGTTTTACCTAATAGTTATGTACCCGTTGTTGGTGAAATAAGATGTGGTCGTGAGATAGGTCAACATAATTTCGCTAATTTTATATGGCAACTTTGTATTGGTTGCGGTAAAGGTAGATGGGTGCATTTTATAAAAGGTGAAGCTACTAGTTATAGGTGTATAACTTGTAATGGTGCTTATAATAAAAAGAATGGGTCTAATAGAGCGGAAAAGAACTATTTTTGGAATGGTGGAAGAATAGTAAATACCCAAGGATACATTTGTATAAAATTAAGTCCAGATGATTTTTATTATCCTATGACTGACTCCAGAGGTTATGTAATGGAACATCGATTAGTTGTGGCTAAGAAACTAAATAGATGTTTATTAAGATGGGAAATAGTTCATCATAAGGATGGTATTAAAAACCATAACGAGATTGAAAATTTAGAGTTGTTACCGCATGGGAGGTTTCATTTAGTGGATAGTATAACCAAGTCGCACATTAAAATGTTGGAGGAAAAAATTAAAACCTTAGAGGCAAAGATAGTAGAATTAGAGGGTAGATAATATTGATAGTTACAAAAACAAGTTACCGTCTAAGTTTGGCAGGTGGAGGTTCGGATTATCCATCGTTTTTTTTAAACAACCCCAATGGTGGAATTGTTATTACTTCTACAATTAATAAGTATTGCTACATTTTTGCTCGTTATCTTCCCCCATTCTTTGAACATAAAAACCGTATTGTCTACTCTAGAATTGAACTTCCACAAACTTTTGATGAAATAAATCATCCATCAGTTAAAAATTGTTTAAAGTTTATGTGTATACAGCAAGGTGTAGAAATACATCATGCAGGGGATTTACCTGCCAGGTCTGGGATTGGTTCATCATCTGCGTTTACTGTAGGTTTGCTTAACGCATTACACATTTTGAAAGGGAAACAAATAGATAAATATGAACTTGCACTTGAGGCAATCCATGTAGAACAAGATTTAATATGTGAAAAAGTTGGTTCTCAAGATCAATGTGCTGTATCAATTGGAGGATTTAATTATATAAAGTTTGGAAACCATAAACCTAAAGTTCAACAATTAAATATAACCGAAGAAAGAATCAAGAAGTTAGAATCTTGTTTAATGTTAGTATTTACTGGTTTCCCTCATATGGCAAGTGAAATTGCAAAAACTTATAATTTTAAAGAACGTGAATCAGAAATAAAAGAGATAATGGAACTAACAAAAGATACTTATAAAATCTTAACCTGTGGTGAAATTTTAGATTATGGTCAAATTTTAAAGGAAACTTGGAATTTAAAAAAGAAATTGTCTAAAAGTATATCATCATCTTACTTAGATTTCTTAAATAATGAAGCGATAAAATATGGTGCGACATCTTGCAGGATTATTGGGGCTGGTGGCGGTGGATTTATGTTAATCTTTTGTACTCCTGATAAACAAATTACATTAAGAAATAGTGATACCTTTAAAAATATGTTGTTTGTACCTTTTCGATTTGAAACAGATAGGGAAAATTGTGGGAGTAGGATAATTTCAGCAAATGGAGACTAAATTGATATATCTGATTGATATTGATAGTACGATCTGCAAAACGATAGATAATGATTATTTTCATAGTGAACCTATTCAGGAAGTCATAGATGAAGTAAATAGACTTTATGATAAAGGATATACAATAAAGATATTTACTGGTCGTGGTTCAAAAAGTGGGACAAATTGGAAAGGATTAATCGAATATCAATTAAAAGAGTGGCGTGTAAAATACCATGAGTTGATAATGGGGAAACCTGATTGCTCGTCTATAATAGACGACAAGGCTGTAGATTTTGTAAAATGGAAATATGGGTTTGGTAAAAGGATTGATGAATTATCTGAAATAATAGCCACGTGTGAAAGAAATGGTAAAAAAGTACTGATATGTGGGAATGGGGGACTTGATGCAGAAAGTTTACATTTTAAGACAGAATTAATAGGCAAATATGCGTTTGATGTTTATATCCCTTGTATAGCATTAGATGGGAATACTGCCATAGCTAATGACATGGGATTTGAAAATGTATTTGCCCACCAAGTAAAAGTGTTAGGAAATATAGATGATATATTTATAGGAATGACAACTTCACATTCGGAAAATATCATAAGAGCTTTAGAAGAGGCGAATAAAAAAGGATTAACTACAGTTGCTATTTGTTCGACTAAATATAAAGAGTTTGAAGCGGATTACATTGTTGATATAGAGGGGAAAGATACTGCTGAAATTCAGGAAAATATATTAAAGTTTTTGCACAAATTGGCATATAAAGCAAAGGAGAAAGTAGTTGAGCAATAGAAACTTCATTAATATGCAACCAGTATCTAATTCAGAACTTTGGTGTACTAAATGTTCTCATGTCTATGACCCTGAATTTAGGATATGTGTTTGCAAAGAACCAGTAATTGTAAAATTTAAAGATTATATAAAGAGTAAGTAAAATGCGTGAACTACTTTTATTAAAATTAGCCGTTCCTTATATGAATCCAGAACAAAAAGATGGGTTAAGGATTAAAACTGTTGAAGGAATTGAGTCTGAATCTGCAAGATGCCATAAAAAGGGCATGAGTATAGACCAAATTTTAGAACCATCTTATAAAAATAAAGACTTTATGTTTATTCTTAGTCATTTAGGAATTGATGCAAATAAATTAAGGGAAATTGTAGAACAATCTATTCTGGATTATAAGGTTAAAAACGGAGAAAATATATGAAAACATTTTGGTATAAATGGCATAGAGAAAAATACAAGAAGATAGTAAATATTTTAACGTGGTCTATAATTTTATGGGCTGTAGTCTATTCTTTATTTGTTATTTTATTATCTTCTAAGATTAATTCGGATATTTTTGCAATTGTTATGATTGTTTTCACTATGGTTATTGGTCTATTAATGGGTTCAATGTTTACGATTAGATGTGTAGATGAATACGAAAAGAAATTAGCCAATAAGGAGAATGTAAATGCCAGAGCCAACATCTAAAGAAACTGCCGAGATATTTAAAAAGGGTGCAAGATTAACTGCTATCAAGAAAATGCCTTTTGTAAAACGTGAAAAGATATGGGATGAATATAATAAATTTATAAATTCATTAGAACAATCTACTTTTGATAATAATATTATCTCTTTAATTAAAATGTTAAATTATGGGGAAAAATCTTGTAGTGAATTTCCAAATGGTGATGCACAGGTTGAGGTTTCTTTGAAGCGATGGCCTAGATTAGTTCCTTATCGTGGGGCTTTATTAGAATGGATAAAAGAAAATCGTAAAGATCATGGATTCGAGGAATAAATAATGATAGATTATCTTCTTGTGAACCCAAATAATAAAGTAATGTCTCCATTTGCAGGACAAGAGCAACCGCTCTGGGCATCATTATATGCCTCTCATTTAATAAGTCGTGGCAAGAGTGTCCAGATTCTCGATGCTGAATCCTTAGATTTAATGTTTGAAGAAACTTTAAATACGATAAGACAGATATCCCCTAAAGAGATCATTTTCTTTTTAATGGGAAATAATCCGAGTACATCTAGCTCGATTAAAATGCCAATTACGGATAGATTAGTCAAGTCTTTAATAGGGGATTATAAGGTTTCAGTTGCAGGATTGCATGCTACGGCCTTACCACAACAAACTCACGATGAATTAGGTGTGGATGTTTTACGTGGGAAAATATTTGAAGGAACTCCAGATATTCCATACAATTTATTACCGATGGATAAATATATTGCCCATAATTGGCAGTGCTTAGAGAATCCAGATAATAGGAAACCTTATGCAGTTACGTATTCGTCTTTAAATTGTAGTTTTGGATGCAAATTTTGTTTACCTGAGAATACTAAGGTACTAACTGCTGATTTATTATGGAAAAATATACAAGATATAAAAGTAAATGATAGGTTAATTGGAGTAGATTCTAATAATAGGAGTAAGTTTATTGAAACTACTGTAGAAAATACAATTCAAAGACAAAATCAGAAAATATATAAAATTATGACAGAAAATGGCGATGTTTACTCAACTTATGAGCATCCTTGGTTAATGGATAATAGGTGGATGTCTATAAAAGAGATTAAAGAAAGTCATTATTTCAAATTGGGTTCTACCCGTTCCGTATTAAGGAAAGTGTCAACTCCTGTTAATTTTATAGAAAATAGTAATTATAGAAAGGGTTATCTTGCTGGTGTGGCATCTGGTGATGGCTCTTTTCAATCTCAAAAAAATAAAGGTCATAGTAACAAGTATATGTTTCATTTCAGATTGGTTGGTGATACAGATATGTATCCTGTATTTATGGATTATGCCAAAAAAGAAGGGATAGAATCTCATATTGGAAATTATAATTCAGGCGTTAACAGTATGTATAAGTTTTTAAATAAAGGCGTATATATAACAAAGAATGGTTGTGCTAATAGGTTGGCTAGTTTTATCAATAAAGAGATAAATTCCAAAGATTATAAGATTGGTTTTTTAAGTGGCATTTATGATGCGGAAGGTTCTTTTAGTTGCAATATCTTAAGAATATCCAGTAAGAATGTAATTATAAAGATAAGAGTATCTAGTTATTTAGAATCGTTAGGTTTTAATAGCATATTAGAAGAAGATTCAGTGCGATTGTTAGGAAATTTTGAGGATAAGTTAAGATTTTTTGCATTAGTACATCCGAATGTTGTACATAAAAAGAATATAAGAGGAATTAATTTAAAAAATAGTAGTAAAATAAAAGATATAGCTGAAGTAGGGCTTGCTGATGTTTATAATTTACAAACAAGTAGCGGTAATTTTATTGCTGATGGTTTTGTAACACATAATTGCAACGTAGGTGCGGCCTATGGATATACTAATAAAGTTTGGTATAGAGATATAGATAAATTTATTTCTGAAATAGATTTATTAGTTAATGATTATGGAGTACGGACTTTTAAATTATTTGATGAACATTTTACCCAAAATAAAAAACGAGTAAATGATATTTGTGATAGACTAATTGAAATGAATGAAGATTTAAATATTTGGGCATATGCTAGGGTAGATACGATTAATCCTGAAATGTTAAAGAAAATGTATAAAGCTGGTATTAAATGGGTTGGAGTAGGGTTTGAAAGTGGGGATAATGAAGTATTAGGGAATGTAAATAAACGAGCTAATATTAATCAGGCATTTGAAGCGGTAAAAATGATACATGATGCAAAAATTAGCGTAATGGGCAACTTCATCGTGGGGCTACCTAAAGATAATTTACAATCTATGCAAAAGACTATGGATTTAGCAAGGGATTTGAATATTGAGTTTATCAATCTTTATTCTTATGAGCCTTATCCTGGTAGTGAAGCCTTTAAAGAGAAAGAAAAAGATTGGTCGGAATATGGTCAATTCTCTAAAGTTAAAAATCCCATAAGAGAGTTTAGAGACAAAGCCTTTAATGATTATTTTACCAATCCAAAGTATATTGAACATATCAGATCATGGTTTGGGAATCAAGCGGTTAATGAAGTGGAAGCTATGTTGGCATTTGGTAAGCCTACAACGAGATATTAAAGGAGGGAGAATGTCTAAAACTAATAAGTCCTTGGTTATCTCAACTAAAAAGAATAGATCGGTTAAGAAAGTCCATGAACCATCTTATTGCCATTGGATTAAAACACGTCATCATATTAAGAGGGAATTGAGATAAAATGAGAAAAGTAGAACAGTGGTTTGAAATAAAGTATAAACAGAATAATAATCCTAATACAATGATTTTAAAAGATAAGGATATATATTCAGGTTGCCCACTTCCATCTGAAAAAGATTTATTTAGAACTGTGCATCATTTGGCAAAAGATAAAGAATCTGCTGAAAGATGGGGTGAATCTAAATTTGGGAAAATTTACGGAGTCCAGAAAGTTAATCGAGATGATCTATTTAAAGATAGAGAAGCTAAAAATAACCGTATGATTGCCAATCAAAGACCTCTAGGATTACAGATTGCACGGAATACTTATGAAGTAGATGTTGATTTAACAAAGATGTTATTTGGAGAACCTAAGAAAGATACAAAGGAAAAGAAAGTCGAAAGAAAGAGTAAATGGGATATGATTTCCGAGAGTGAATAGTTGACGACAATAAATAAACATGGTAGTATTTAATTAAATAAGTTTGGAGGATTTTAAATATGCAAGACCCATCAAGACGTAGACAAGTAGAAGATGATGATGAAAATGAGGGTGGTGGACAACCACAAAAATCTAAATTTAACGGATTAATACCTATAGTTGTATCGGTGGTTTTATCTTTGATTATGGTGTATTTTTTATTTAATCCTACTGATAAGGCATCTAGTACTATCTTAGATTCTAAACTATCAACTCAAAATGAAACTGTAACAAAACAATTAACAGATTTAACTACTAAAATGACCACGATGCAAAATACTATTACAAATAATAATAGTCAACAAATTAATAATGCTTTAGCAAATATCCCTACTCAATCATCTGTTACTCAGGTGCAAAATTCTGTAAATCAAATACAAAGTGATATAAGCTCTTTAAAGACGCAAATAAATAACGAATCAGATTTAGTTACTAAAAATGCAAACGAGTTGGAAGTTTTGAAACAACAAGTTACGGATTTAACTACAAAAGTTAATGCAACGCCCACTCCCACACCTACCCCCACGACTACAACCACAAATTCTAATACTGATTTGACTATTAAACTTGAAGATAAAGGGAACGAGATATTAGTAGGCGATGAATCATATGAAGGTGAAATTAAACTATCTATAACAAATAATACAACTGTGAATATTCCTGATTTAAGATTATATATTACCATGTTACCGAGCGAGGATTTAGACCCTAATTCTTTTATGGACGAAGATAATCCTATTAGCATGGCTGGTAGTGATATATCAATGACATTGAAAAGAGCGACGATTAATAGTTATAAATTTGAAACGGCTAAAATATCCATACCTGCTGGAAAAACTATAGTTAAGTATTTATATCCTAGTGGAGAATTTAGTCCATTGGCGTATAATAAATATTATTTTGAATTTGATAATCAAACATATGTTACTTCATTAAAGTATCATACTATTAGTGGCGAAGCAAGTAGTTCTTCTGGTTCTGGCAATATACCAAATTTGCTTAATTTGCTTAGTGATTATTATATTAAGAATGATATAACTTTTAATTTTGAGTATGAAATACACGATTATATTTTAACACCTTAGTTAAATGATGAATTAAGAGGAAATATTAGGGAGCGTTAAAAACTCCCTAATTTGTTTAAGATGTTAGATAAATTAGGATTTAATTTTAATATAAATATATTCGATATTCTCTCTAAACAGTTTGGGAATTGGGCTATTCCTTTGCTTGTTATCATGGGATTATTAGTTCTTTATATGGTTATGAAAAAGAAATGATTGACAGAATAAAGATATGGTAGTATAATATAAGAAAGTAAATTTAATTAAGAGTGAATTATATGATATGTAAGAAATGTGGTAGCAAAGAAATACAGAAATTCGGAACAAGAAAGCTACGAGAAAAAGGCAAGGTCATTCGTAAGCAAGCCTTTCGTTGTTATAATTGTTTATATCAATGGGTGGGCAAATAATGTTTATTGTAATTATATCTTTGATAGTTTGTTTCTTATTAGGTATGAACTATGGTAGATGTATTGAACGCAAGAAAATGCGTGGCATAAATATAAAGAAACCTATAGAATGGATAAAATGGTAGGATAATTTTATGGACAACAATGATGGAATGGGAAAAGAGTTAAGAATACCTATTATAGTAGCCATTGTAGTTATCTTAGTAATGGTTACTGCGGTTCTTCCTGCTATAAACTTTGGAGTAAATGGGGGGAATAACTGGAATTTAACCTCTGCCTTAACTTATATAAATGATTCTGGTTATGTAGCATGGGCTACAGGCGGTTTAACCCCTGGTGGCGTACCAGTCGCACAAGTTGATGGGAGTTTATCAACGGATGCAGGACTTACTTATGACTTTGGAACTGCAACTTTAAATGCTACACATTATACAGGGGATGGTTCTTCTTTAACAGGATTAAGTACTGGTGGGGCTACATCTATAGGAATGAATGATGATGTAGCTATTACTTATGGTACGGGTGGAACTTCCTCAATACTATTCGAAACGGCAGATGCCAATGCTAATGAATTGATTATTGGATTGCCTGATGGTGGGGCTACAGATGTACCAGTTTTAGCAGTTGGCGACCAATCTATATTAAATAAAGACCTTACTTTATTTAATGGAATAACTGTTCCAACTGTAGCAATATTAGATGCTACGGAAACTAATTATTTAAGACTAGATGGCACTCCAATGATTTATTCAAATACTTCTATCCCTCTCAAGCCCTCTGGAGATACAGACGATTACTTTACCTTTGCTACAGCTAGTAATATTCCTACTATCTATGGTACTGGAGGATATGTAAGAATTGGAGATGCAGGAACTACAGGACATTCACTAGCGAGTGAAGATGACCTAATGGTTAGTGGAAAGTTAGAAGTTGATGGTTCGGCATTTTTTGATGTATCTACTACATTTGGAGCTGGTTTTACATCATCAGGAGGGAATTCTTCTTTCTCAGACACAGATTATGGTGTTACGTTTAATGATAATGTTCAACTAAAGTTTGGTTCAACTGCACACTATACATTAGAAGTAGATAATCAAGATGCAAATGCTATTAATATGCAAATAGACTATTTTGCTGCTACTAACTATGTGCCAGTAATTACATTTAGTGTAGTTTCTGGAAATTTTGGCTTATTTGATGGTTTAACTCAACCATTATTTACAACTATTGAAAAAGGTGGGCAGCTCCATACAGCTACAGATGGTATAGCTAATGCAGGTGGAGCAACAGCAATCCTTAATCATGTAGGTGGTTTTACCAATGCAGTAGTAGGCGATATTGTTCGCATAACAGCAGGAACTAGCTGTACTGTTGGCTGGTATTGGGTTACAACGAAGACTTCTAATGATGTAGTTGTACTTGATCGTAACTACACCTCTGGTGATACTACTAATGTAACCTTTGTAACCTTCCATAACTTCCCTATGATAGGTGCAGATGGTGTTTGTTTAAAAGTATTTGATGGAGCACCAGATGATAATTCCGTAGAGATTGATAGGGATGGATGGTTAGCTCTTGATGCAGGAACAGATGCAAATGGCAGGCTTTATTTTAGATCAAATAACGCATGGCATTACGTGGCAGCTACAGCAGGCGTAACAATTCCTGATTTTGAAAGAGTTGACCCAACTGGTCATAAATTTGAAATTGGAGACACGGTAAAGTTTGTAGTAGATAAAGTGTTTAGCGATGGCTCGGTTCATGCGTTACCTTATTATGATTACGATGCAGGAAATTATAATCCAAATTAAAAATAGAATAGGAGAGATTAGGTAATTTGAAAAGGAAAATCATTATTGGGGTTGTTATTGTAGCATTGTTAGTTGGTATTGTAAGTCCGTGGATTTATATGTGGCAAAAAGATAGAACCACAAAACAAACTACGATAGAACAAAGTATTCAATCAGGGTTTTTATCAAAGTATGGGAATACATCAACCTTAATGAATGTTACTAAGCCAGAAAATATTTATTTGGTATCATGGAAAGATAATGAATATGGGCATATATCTTTATGGATTGACGGTGTTTGGGCTGAAGTTTATAGAGTATCTTTAACGGCACCAACCCCTACTCCAACGCCTACCCCAGTTCCATAATATGAAAATAAAAAAATAAAATAGGATGGTGATTTAATTGAAAGCGTATTGTGTAAAAGACAGACAGAAAGTAGAAATTAAGAATCCCAAAAATGTTACTATGAAAAATGGTCGCAAAGCGGTATCTGGTACGTGTCCTAAGTGTGGTTCAAAAGTATTTCGCATAGGCGGATAAAGTATTGAAGAAAAAACTTCTTATAATCTTGCCACTTATCATAATAGTGGTACTTAGTCTTATAGGATGTGATGCTGTTAATCCAGCCGTAATAGATGATTCACCACCTATAAATGCTTCATTATATGGCATTAATGTTAATGAGGGCGGCATACAAGTAATGCCCTATTACTACCAGATAGCAGATGGAAAAGTTGCAGGACATATTCCTTGGTCAAAAATAGGATATAATGGAGCATTAGTCGCAGCCACGGAAGCGGATGTTTGGAGTTTTACTGGTTCATATGTATATCCAGTTGGTCAAGCTGGAATGGAAGTCTTATCATCTGACAATACACAAGATATAGGGACTGTGATATTTTCAGGTACTTCTTCTGGTGGTTCAACTACTTCATTAATAGATGCCACAAAAAACTTTAATGGTGGAACTGCTGTAGCGGTAGGAGATTGTATTGTATTAGATAAATCGGGGGCTGTCCCAGAATTTGGTTATGTTTCTGCCGTAACTTCCAATACTGAATTGGCGGTCTCTGGTGGATTTAGCGTTGGTGGAACTGGTTCTGTGCGAGCTTATAGTATTATAGATAGATCAGCTTATACTGGTGCACAAGCAGTTAGAATACAATATCTAGATGGTGCTTATGTTGAAAAGTTTGAGATAGTTATCTTAAACGGAACTACTATAGTCCCAACTGTTAATCTTGACTTATTCAGGATTAATTCTTTTGTGGTGGTTGCCACAGGAACTGGATTAAAATCAGTTGGCAATATAACAATTAGAAACCTTGCAGATACTCCTACTTATTCATATATATCGGCTGGATATACGAGGGCTAGAAATATAATTTATACTGTTCCTGCGGGCAAGACGTTATTTGTTACGTCTGCAACTTTTGGATATGCGTATGCTCAAAATAGTACGCATTATTGTAGACTTTACACAAGGGCGAATGTTGACCCGATTACAGGGTTTCAAACTGATGGTGAAATGTTTGCTTTTACAGAAGTTGTTTGTTCTAATAATACTATAGTAAGAGAATTTGAAATACCGGCTAATCGGCAAATCATGAGTATATTATACCCCCTTCCCTGTTGTTTAGGGTATTGACAAATCGGCAAATAGCGTGTAATATATAGGGGAAGGTTAAGAAAAGACGGTGAAATAAGGACGGTCAACCAATGATGAAAGAATTAATAAACCATAAACACCCATGTGTATATTGTGCCGGACGCTATTGGTACTCATGCGTAGCAAAAGAAGATCGCTGCAAGCATGCCCATGCAAACCGTAAGGAATGTTTAGACCTGGACAACCAAAAAAGGTTGAATGATAAATACCCGCAATTTAACGATGGTAGTGTATGGAAACAAAAATGAGCAACAAGCGTGTTTGGATATTAATAGCCGTTTTAATCCCTGTAGTAGTGGCTCTTTACTTTTGGATATCACAATTACAGATACCACCTCACGTATGGAAGGACGTTGTGAAATGAACTGTCCTAAATGTGGCTCCAAAATGTACCTTTTCAGTACCATAGACGATAACTGGAAGGTATATAAATGCCCGAAGTGCAAAGAACAGACCATGAGACATAAACACGGAGGTAAGCTTAGTCAGAAATGAGTGATAAAGAAATGATTATGGAAGAGTGGTTCAAATATCACAAGGCTAAAATTATTCAAGAAGAGGACATAAAAGTATTGGAGTGGCGAAAGCCAGGTTCTGGTTATTACGGCGTTACCTATATCTTCAATGGTTATTATATGTTTGTCAGTGGCGACCTGGGGGATGCTGTATTCAGATTTTCCGAACAAGCTAGACCTGAAAGAATAGCTAATTATCCACTCAGTTACTTTGAAGAAAAGATGACAGCCTACCATGAACCAACAAAGGATTTTAACCCTGATAAGGCCAAGAAATATCTGGAAGAGATGAAACAAGAGAATGAAGGACTCTTCCGGGATGATACCTATGAAGAGCTGTTAAAACTTGCGGACGGCTGTAATAGTGTATCAGGTTGGTTAGAAGGATTAAGTTATGGTAATTACTTGGGTGATATTGATGATTCATGGGAGTGGCTCCCTAAAATCGGGAATGAAACTCCCAGCCGTGTAAAAGCTTATCTTATCGGGCTAAAGATGGCGAATGAGCAATTAAACGGAGTGAAAGCAAATACTTAGAGTGTTTCGGAGGGTTTATGGAAATCAAAGATTGTTGCTGTAAAGATGTTCATCGAGATACTTGTTATGCAATCCGGTATCCGAATTACAATTCTGATCCGCTTAGCACAGACAGGCCAGAAACTTGCGAATGCCCATGCCATGACCAGTACGATGAGGATGAATGTGATTGCTACGATTGCAACGATGAGAGGGTAGTTTAATTATGCAAGGCTTAATGTTTAAATTTGAAATGACTATAGCTAATCTGAAAGGTATTAAAACCAGAACTAGCCGGACAAAAGGACTTGATAAGATTAACGAACATCCTGATGAATGGGAATGTTTGGATATGGAAGGTGATAATCCTGAATTTCATAGTGACCAAGATGGTCCTTATTGGCTGTTCTTTAACAAAACTTCTAAGAATGATAGTTATATCACTGTCCGCTGCCCCTTCGGCAAAGTAGGTTCTGAACTCTATGGTAAAGAGACGTATTATCCATGTATAGATGCCGATCAAAGGCAACGTGGAGATTTTATTTATAAGGCATCAGAATTTGGACATTTGGTGGTCAAAGGTGAATGGAAATCCCCCATGATGATGCCAGAAACAGCCAGTCGCTATCACGTCATCCTAAACAAAATAATAGCTCAAAGAATTAACGATATATCAGAGGACGATTGTATAAAAGAAGGCGCAGATTTACATTTTATGCAGGGTAATAGTGTTACATGGAAAACTTACAAAATAGCTTTTCAAAAGCTGTGGGACTATGTGAATTATAAGTCTGGAAACGGTTGGGATAAAAACAAATGGGTGTGGGGATTGTATTACGGAGTGAGGATTAAGTAAGGGTTGAGATATGAGTGAATTTAAACCAATGATATGCCCAAAAACTAATTTACCTGCTAAGTGCGGTAAATATTCCTGTGATGAGGATTGCCACCTATGGACTCAAGCGGATATTAAAAGGGAGATAGAACGCTGGCAACGTGACCAGTTGATTTATGGGAGGAAGTTCTAAAGATGAAGCAATACAAAGTGACAATAACCCTTATCCTTGATGCTGAAGATGAGAATGAAGCCTTAGAGGGAGCCGGGAACTATTTAGCATTAGGGGTGATACCTGAAGATATTTATGCAGAGGAAGTGAGGGAATGAACCCTTTAGAGAAAGAGGTTTTAAAAGGATATACCGATAAGGCTCGGAAAGAGACAGCGGAAGAAATATTCAAAGTTATCGATAGTATAGGGGATTTTAAAGTTGTTGAGTTTGGATTTTCTGTGTACCAAATACCTTACGGTGATTATTTAACTTTAAAGCATAAATATGGAGTGGGGTAGTAAATATGGATAAACAGGATATTGTAAATGCTATCCGAGAAGTAGAAATAACTTCCACTTTTAAGATGGATGATAATACCTTGAGACTTCCACCACTTCAGGCTGAAAAGGTTTACAAGAAGCTCCAAACTTTAGGGCTATACGTCATGCATGAAAATGATAAAGCTTGTTGGGAGTGCCGAATGGTTTTGATTTGCAAGTCCGCTGATTGCCATAAGAGATTCAAGTATAAGCCATTATCGGAGGTTAATTAAATGAAATTCTGGATT
>Ga0172381_10001071_pt1 | contig 33622 bp, 47 predicted proteins | sample Leawel6488metaG_FD_119754 | JGI IMG/M metagenome (GOLD analysis project Ga0172381, IMG submission 119754) | Leachate microbial communities from a municipal landfill in Southern Ontario, Canada - Leachate well 64-88 metaG | ecosystem: Engineered > Solid waste > Landfill > Unclassified | place... | reverse complement strand
TCAATTTCTTGCACTCGCTCGTAGCCAACTTTCGCTAGCCAGCGTTTAAAGGGTTCGGCTTTGGGCGATGGGATTGACTGGATAATACGGAAAATACCTTCGGTATTGGCGCAATCGGTTTCGCGCATTTTTCCATCTGGCGCCAATAATTTCAACTGGTGACAATTTGTCACCACTTCACTTCCTTCCTCTCTCAACCTTTGCGACAATTTATTCCAATATTTTCTGGCGGTATAGTCATCCAGCTGGTCGGTGAGAGCCTGTACTACATCAACAACCGAAAACCACCACTCTTTATTGAAAAGTGTTTTTCTAATTGCCTTACCTTTGAATAGGGCAATTTGGTGAGTTTGGGGTTCGGGCATATTAAAATTATTTCAACCCAATTTTTGTTTTGATAATATCTATTTTCTTTTCCGCAATCGTGCGGGCGCGGGCGGCGCCGGATTCTAGTAGGGCACGGACGGTGGAATCATCAAACGCTTCAAATTTTTTCTGGAATTCAAACAAGAATTCACTCACCACCGCAGCTAAGTCCTTTTTAAAATCGCCATAGCCTTTGCCGGCGTATTGTTTTTCCAATTCTTTGATAGTTTGCCCGGAGAGTAGAGAATAAATGGTGAGTAAATTTGTCAGCGCCGGTTTGCTGGCACCGGATTTGATTTCGGATCCGGAATCAGTTACCGCGCGCATGATTTTTTTCTCGGCTACTTCGGGAGAATCCAGAAGGGCGATGTAGTTGGAATTGGAAGCGGCGGATTTACTCATTTTTTTATCTGGGTCATCGAGCCCCATAATGCGTGCGCCTTCTTTTTTAATTATCGGCTCCGGCACCACAAAAGTTTCGCCATAGAGGGAATTAAATTTTTGCGCCAAATTACGCGCCAACTCCACATGCTGTTTTTGATCTTCGCCCACGGGCACTGCTACCGTATCGTAAAGCAAAATATCCGCCGCCATGAGCACGGGGTAATCAAATAACCCCAAGTTAATATTTTCTTTATTGGTTTTGGATTTGTCTTTGAATTGGGTCATGCGTTCCAGTTCGGAAATTTTGGCGATGGTATTTAAAATCCAGGCGAGCTCGGCATGTTCTTTCACATCGGATTGTTGGAAAATTATGGATTTGTCTGGGTCAACGCCTAGCGCCAAATAAGTTTTGGCGACACTCAAAATATTTTGACGCAACCGCTCCGGTTTTTGATAAACGGTAAGCGCGTGTAAATCCACCACGCAAAAAACACAACTGCAATCAGCTTGCATGGCTACCCAGTTTTTCACTGCGCCCAGATAGTTGCCGATATGTAAATTGTTAGTTGGCTGAACGCCAGAGAAGACGATGGGTTTGGACATATATATTAGCTTTGAGCTTTTAGCTGTTAGGCCTGCCTGTCGGTAGGCGAGTATTAGGTGGTGGTATTTTATCTTATTATATGGAAAAAGAAAAGAGGGGGTGTGTTGTTGACAATTTGTTTGAGTAGTGGTATTTTTTGGAGCAGAACAATAATAAGGAGATGAAAAAATGGTAGGAAGACAACTTTCAAACGGCGAGCGAGCGCTTCTTTTGGAAGCATTGAGGGGTAAAAATGCCCTTGATGTAAAAAGGGTTTACCTGGTTCTTCAAATGGAAGATCGGGAGTGGCTTCTTAGCCACCTCTCATGGCGTCGACGCCAGACTGTCGAGATGGTGTTATCTGGGGAGAATTTGATTCCTTCCCATAGTTTTACCATCAAAGACCCGGATCGTTTTGTCCGGGCGATGGTTTACGGACCCTCCTTGTGAGGGTCTTTTTAATAATGATATTTTCTTCCCGTGCTAATCATGAACGAGCGGTAGAGTTGTTCCCACAAAATTATCCGCGCCATTTGGTGGGTGAAAGTGAGCGAAGAAAGTGAAAGTTTTAGATTGGCGATTTTGATAATTGATTCGTGTAAGCCAAGCGGACCGCCGATGATAACTGTTAAACTGTTAAATTGTTGAATTGTTAAATTGCTGGCAAGTTGCCCGGCGAGTTGTTCGGATGAAAAATTTTTTCCTTTTGAATCCAAGATTATTATATAAGAATTTTCGGGAACGGATTTTAAAATTTTTTCCGCTTCTTTGGCTTTGATTTTTTCCGGCGTGTCTTTTTCGTCAAAACTTTCTTCCTTGAGTTCAATAATTTTTATTTTAGCAAAAGCGCCGAGGCGTTTAAGATATTCCGCTTCGGCTTCACGCCAATACGACTCTTTTAATTTTCCCAAACAAATTAAATTGATGTGTAACATACGCGAGTATAATAACAAAGTTTATAAAAAAATGCCACCCATTGGGTGGCTAATTTGGTGCGTGGGTTGACTTCTTATTTTTTAGGGGCGAATCGCCCACCTCCGATCGCTTCTAGTTCACGGTGGTGGGTTTCTTTTAGCCACTCATATTCTGGTCCGAGCTCTGCGAGTGTGTTTTCCAACGAAAACATGAGATTCGATATCCATTTCTCCCATGGATCACCATCTGGGAGACAAAGATCGGATTTCGCAGTGGCGATAATAACGCCGCTGTATCTATATTTTTGGTCATCTCTTAAAAATCCTAAGCCCCATGACCACAGGGCATTTATCGTTACCCCATAAGCCGCCATGAATTTGGCGACCAGCTTTTGGGAGTTTTTTTTCTCCTCAGATGTGAGGTCTCTTCGCGATCCACCCAGCATCCAATTTTGAAAAAATTTTTTCAGCTCAAACAGGTCTCCCTGTTTAAAGCTGCCGGCACCCTTTACCCAGTCAGGGGATTCGTCATTGACAACTTCAAGGATTCTCTTTAAATGTCCTTTAAAGTCTCTGTTACGAAACCCCCAATCGGAGGCGGACAAAAAATCCATTTTATACTTCTGCGCCAGTTTGTTATCCAGCGCAAACTTTGTCCACTTCCGCAACACCTCTTCCGGTGTTGCCTTTTTTGATTCATCCATTTTATCCTCCATTTTTTGGTCGTTATTTCAAACGACCGTTTTTTTAAACTATACTAATAAAACACTAGCATTTATCTAATTAAATGTCAATATTAGTTTTTTAAAAATGTTTCAAATTTGTCTTCTAAAATCGCCTGCCTCGCAGTGCGCATCAAATTAAGCATATAATGAATGTTGTGGATGGTGGCCAGGCGCATGCCGGTGATTTCTTGCGCCATAAAAAGATGATGAAGATAAGCGCGAGAATAATTTTGGCAGGTATGACATTGGCAAGTATCGTCAATCGGGTGAGCGTCGGTAGCGCAGGTGGCGTTGGTGAGGTTGAGGCGGCTCCCACTCCCCCTAACCCCCTCTCCGGCAGAGGGGGACAAATAGACCATCCCATGTCTCGCCAGTCGCGTGGGGGCGACGCAGTCAAACATATCGGCGCCGTGAGCCACGACTTTTAATAGATCATCGGGGTCCAAACCAACCCCCATCGTGTAATGTGGCTTGTCGGCCGGGATTAGAGGCATGACCCAATCCAAAATTTCGGTAGTGGCTTCCATGTTGTAGCCGATGCTTTCGCCACCGATTGCGATGCCATCGAAGTCGAGCGCGGAAATAAATTTAGCGGACTCTTCGCGCAGGTCTTTGTGTTTGGCGCCTTGAATAATGCCAAATAAAAATTGGCGATAATCATGATGGGTGTTTTTTTGGTGTTCGATTACGCAGCGTTTCGCCCAGGCGTGCGTGCGAACCATTGCTTCGCGCGTATATTTTTCATCAGCGCTGTCGGGGGTGCACTCGTCAAAGGCCATGATAATATCTGCGCCGAGTTTGTGTTGGATTTCGATTGCCGACTCCGGTGAGAAAAAATGTTTTGAACCGTCAATATGCGAGCGGAATTCCACGCCATCGTCGGTGATTTTTACCAGCGCGCCTTGTGTTTTGTCATTCTGAGCGGAGCCACGAAGTGGCGTAGTCGAAGAATCTAGATCCTTCGGCTCCCTTCGGTCGCTCAGGATGACATTTTGTTTTTTATTTTTTTGTTCACCAAGTGAAAAAACCTGAAAACCACCCGAGTCGGTGAGAATCGGATGGGGCCAGTTCATGAATTTATGCAATCCGCCGGATTTTTCAATCAAATCTTCGCCCGGGCGCAAATGCAGATGATAGGTATTCCCCAAAATTATTGGCGCGCCCAAATTTTCCAAATCTTGCGAATCCAAAGTTTTTACCGTGGCTTGCGTGCCGACCGGCATAAAGCAGGGGGTTTCAATATCCCCATGATCGGTATGCATTACGCCCGCTCGCGCGCCGGTTTTCTTGTCGATGTGTTGTAGTTCGAAAAATGACATATTGTGCTTATCCTACGTTATTTGGCGAGAAAAATCAAGGTATGATATAATATGTATGTTTTCAATAATATTAGCTTATGCCCCCAATAAATTTAACCTATGTTGGTCCAATAATAGCGATAGTGGTGGTTTTGATTTATTTAGCATTAAAAAATAAAAAAATTGGGCTACCAAAATTTGGCGGTGGTGGTAATACGCCATTTTTGGATTCGTATGCTACGGATTTTACACAAATGGCGCGTAATGGTAGATTAGATCCAGTAGTTGGGCGCGAAGAAGAAGTGCGCAAGTTGGCGCAAATCTTGTCTCGCCGGGAAAAAAATAACGCGATTTTGATTGGTCCGCCGGGGGTGGGCAAGACCGCGATTGTGGAAGCGCTCGCATTGCGTATTGTGTCGCACAATGTTCCAGACGAACTTTGGAATAAGCGTTTGTTAGCATTAGATGTAGCTACTCTGTTATCCGGTACTAAATATCGCGGTGAGTTTGAAGAGCGTGCCAAAAAAATTGTGCAAGAAATCATCAGCTCCAACCGCACGATTATTTTATTTATTGATGAAGTGCACGCGGTGGTGCAATCGCATGGCACCGAAGGCGCGGTAAACTTTTCCGACATTTTAAAGCCGGCTCTGGCGCGCGGAGATCTTCAGATGGTGGGCGCCACGACCACGGTTGAATACGAAAAATACATCAAAACCGATTCCAGTTTGGAGCGTCGGTTTCAGCCAGTAGAAGTGAGCGAGCCGACCGAAGAGCAGACCCTGCATATCTTGCAAGGAGTCAAAGACAAGTATCGCGATTATCACAAAGTGGAGTTTACCGATGCGGCATTGGCGATGGCCGTAACGCTGTCTACGGAATTAGTAAAAGATCGAAAGTTACCAGATAAAGCTCTGGATGCTTTGGATGAATCCGGCGCGATGGTTAAAGTTTCCCATGTTCATACTAATGTGCCGTTAATCTTATATCAAGTGGCGGTACAAAAATATCCGGAGGCTGCGGAAATTTGGAAAAAGATTCAAGAGCTGGATTTGAACGGCGCCGCGGAAGAGCGCGAAAAATTAGAAACGCAACTGGAAAAATTGGGCGTGGTAACAGTAGATAGTGCCGACGTGGAAAAAGTGATTAGAGATTGGAGAGAATAATTTAATATATTATGTCGACTATATTAGCAAAAAATACCGTCACCAAACTTGATACGCGGTTGGGTGTAGCCGTTGGTTTTTTGGCTATAATTACCTTTTTCGTGTTTACTACTTTGCCCATTGCCCGGTTGTTTTCTTTTAACAAGTCGACAAATTTAAATTTATCAGTGCGTTGGACAGTAGAAAATATTAGCGGTTCGGCTATTGGTAAACCGGTAACGGCATGGCCGATAAATTCTTCTGGCGTTAATAATATCAATTCTCCATTTGGTCCGCGCCTCAAGGCGTCTTCTAATTTTAATTATGATTTTCATCGTGGTATAGATATTGTTCAGCAGGCAGGCGCGTCGGTAAAGGCGATCGCGAGTGGTAAAGTTTATGGCGTTTATAATGCGGATGATTCAACTAGTCCATATTTCATTGATGGTGGCAATACGGTGGTAATAGAACATACTTTACCGAATGGGAAATTTATTTTATTTCACGGCAAGCAATATACTAAATACTATTCTCATTATTTACATTTGCAGAGTTATAACGTAGTTAAAGATCAAATTGTGGCACAGGGCACGATAATTGGTCGGGTAGGCCATACCGGCACCACCGAACTTAATCATCTTCATTTGGAAATTCGGGTGGCGACGCCTTGTTCTTACGAGTTTCAAGAAAATAATCCTGAAAGATTTTGTAGTCGTGTTTTTGGCACCGATGCTAATGGCAATTATCTGCATTATGATCCACATATTAATCCATTACGGGTTTTGAATTATACCGATACTTATCGACCGAGTGTGAGTGTGGTGGGGGACAAACCTTTGAAGATAAAAATCAGTCAAGATCGTAGGGAATTGGATATTAATGAAATTTCAGTTTACGGAATCGCTATCGGGACAAAAATTGTAAATTTTGACGAGCGCGCTGGAATTGATTTAAACAATTTGGACTCCGCCCTACAGGATAATATTTTGATTGAGCCGGAGCGATTTAATTCTTCTACTGCCAAATATGAAATTAATTTTACATTTAATAATTTAAACTCCGGACAAATTTCGGAAATTATCGTCAAAGATATTTGGGGCAATGGAGTTAAGCTTAGGAAATAGCGGGGGGTAAATATTTATTAATAAAAGCCGATGGTCGAGCGGCCTAAATAATTTGATAATCAATCAATATGAATACAACCACTAAAACTAAAACGTCGTCTATTACCAATACAAAATTATTAGTTGCTGTCGCTTTTTTAATGGGAGCGATGGCCGCTGCTGCCGGTTTTACAACTTTTAAAGGAGAGAGTGCTACAGCCAGTGATTCCAAAACTTATATTAGAGAGTTAAAGTATCTGGATGTTTCTAGCAATGATAATAATTCAGCGGTTGCCAATAAAACACCAAATGCAATATGTAGGGGTAATGGCTATAAAGGAGCAATATTTGCTAGAGTGGCAGAACAACTATATTATTATTCCAGTTCTGACAAGAGCTGTACCGGTTTTAAATTTTCTGATGCGTATTCAACTTATCTTGGCCCAGATGGTAAGGTTGGCTCATCTGATATGTCATGTAATACCATAGGAGGTATTACTGCAGAAGACACATTAGATGCAAAGTCATATTATAAAATCCACGAGATTCTGTGTTATAAATAGCTAATTTTCCTATGCCACCTCGCCACTCGCGGGGTGGTTTTGTTTTTATTTATATTTTGTGATAGAATGCGAAAGTAAAAATTAGAATCAAAAATATTTTTGTAGTTAAAAAAGCTCGGCTATCAAATTTATTGATTACCAAGCTTTATTGGATACCTCCTTTCCCCCCTAAGCCCACCTTACAGAAAGATGAACCCTATTATTGTCGCCGTCGCGATGACGGCTCCAATAATTAAGGTGGCACAGCCACCTCTTCCGGCGGCACTGTCCAGGATTTTTTTCATCCCGGGCGTAACATAGTTTCCGTTGGCGTCATGTGGCATTGTCCTTCCTTCCTTTCTTTTTTTGATTTGAACAGTTGATAATAACAATAAAAATTTAGCATATCTTAGTATTTTTGTCAATAGTTTGTGGATAATTATGAATAGTTTTTTAGTAGAATGCGAAAGTAAAAATTATGTCAATCAACTACCAAAAAGAATTAAATAGTGAACAATTAGATGTTGTCATCCATGGCGATGGGCCATGTTTGGTGTTGGCCGGAGCGGGGAGTGGAAAAACCCGCACCATAATTTATCGGGTGGCGTATTTGCTTGAGCAGGGCATCAAGCCGGAAAATATTTTGTTGGTTACTTTTACCAATCGTGCGGCCAAAGAGATGGTAGAGAGATTGGATAGTTTAGTCGGCACTGGCGTACAACTGCCTTGGGCGGGGACTTTTCACAGTATCGCCAACAAAATTTTACGTCGGCACGCGCGTGAGCTGGGCTTGCCCGGCGAAGCGGGAGCGAAGACGGGCTATCAAAGCAATTTTACCATTTTAGATGAAGATGACGCCGAAAGTTTTATTAAAATCGCCAGCAAAGAACACGCCCCAGAAAGTGCTGGCAAAAATCGGGGTGGCGGTAATAAATTTCCTTCTTCCAAAGTGGTTAAGGCCATTATTTCTTTTGCTCGCAACGCGCAAATAAAAGTAGGTGAAGCGATCGAACGCAAATTCGGCGCGCAAGAAATGTGGGCCGATGAAATTACTTTAATTGCGCGTGATTATGACAAAAAGAAACGTGAGGCCAATGCCATGGATTTTGATGATCTATTAACCAATTTTTTATTTTTAGTTTCGGGTGCGGTCGGTAAAACTTTTTCTCAGCAATTCCAATATATTCTCGTGGACGAATATCAAGACACCAACAAAATTCAAGCCGCGATTATCAAAGAATTATCACGCGCGCATAATAATGTGCTGGCCGTAGGCGATGATGCGCAAAGTATTTATTCTTTCCGCGCGGCCGATATCGAGAATATTTTAAATTTTGAAAAAACCTATCCTAAGGCGAAAATTTTTAAACTCACCACCAATTATCGCTCTTCGCAAGAAATTCTTTCTTTGGCTAACGCGGTTATTGCCAATAATCCCAAACAATACAAAAAGAATTTAAATACCATTCTCAAAACCGGCGTTAAGCCCGAGCTTCACCCCAAAGGCGACCAAGGCGAAGAAGCGGAATTTATTGCGAGCAAAGTTGAGTCGCTACTGCGGGGCGGACTAGAGTGTCCGGATGTGGCTGTGCTTTTTCGCGCCGCTCATCATAGTCAGCGTTTGGAAATGGAGCTATTAAAATGCGGCATTGATTATGATTATCGCGGGGGTTTGCGTTTTTTTGAACGATCACACGTTAAAGACGCTTTGGCCTATTTGCGTATTTTGAATAATTTGGAAGACACCATCGCTTGGATGCGCGTGCTGATGTTTGAAGAGGGGATTGGCCCGGGCACGGCCGGGAAAATTATTGACATGGTAAAACAATTTGTCATCCTGAGCGTAGCGAAGGATCCCTCAAATTCGAAACAAGAAGGGATTCTTCGCTTCGCTCAGAATGACATTGCGGGTAAGTTATCCGACAAAGCGCGGGGCGGTTGGCAAAATTTTATGAATATTTTTTCCGCGCTATCCGAAATTGGCAAAAGTCGCCCGGCGGAGTTGGTAAGAGCGATTATTGATTCACCATACCGTAATTATGTGGAAGCGCAATGGACCGATGCCAGTAGTCGTTTGGATGATATTCGCCAGTTAGCGATTTTCGCCGGCAAATTTTCCAGTTTGGAAGAATTTTTGGGCGAAGCGGCTTTACAAGAAGCTTTTCATTTAAAAAATCAAAAAGATAAGGCGGCCAAAGCCAAAGCCGGTAAGATTGTTTTGTCCACTATCCATCAGGCCAAGGGATTAGAGTGGAAAGCGGTGTTTATTATCGGGCTTACTGACGGCGGATTCCCACACGAACGCGCCATGAGCGAAGAAGGCGGACTCGAAGAAGAACGCCGGTTGTTTTATGTGGCTGTTACCCGCGCCAAAAAATATCTTTATCTTACTTATCCCATGTCCAAAGGCGGCGGTAGTAGTTATGGTGGCCTCGCTAGTCGTAGTTATAATAATTCCAACTGGGGTGAATCATTTGCCTCTGCGCCCAGTATGTTTTTGGGAGAAGTAGATGAAGCACTACTGAATGATAAATCACTTTTAATAAATCCTTCAACGGCGCTAAATCAAGAACTTACTTACGAACCGGACGACCCAGCCTACGTTTTGCAAAGCGAAGCTACGGCGGGCAAGCCAATCAAATTAAAACCGGGGAGTTTTCTGCGGAGTGTGGAAGATTTATAAATTAAACGGTAAGGAGGGAAAATTGATCAAAGGTAATGTGAAATTAGCCGCCGCTATGTTGGCGGTAGGGATTGCGGCAGAGTGCTTCGTATGGCTCAGCTATCGGGCCGTGTCGGTCACTTTTCATGATGTCACCGCTATTGTGGGTGGTATTGTCTACGGCATAGTTGCCACATTGGTGGCGGTGTCGCTTGTCGAGACTTACAGGTATCTAAGATTAAAGGAGTAAGGTACCTTAAAAGGAGAAAGGAAGGCATACGGCTCACTCATTGGTGAGCCGTTTTTATTTGGTAATAGAAAGCGCAGCTTATGCTGCGCTTGAATGAGTTTCTTGAAATTTGGGTTATTTTTTATCCCAGTTTTCCAAAATTTTTCTCAGATGAAGGGTGGTCTTAGAATAGCCTAAATTTTCTTTACAACGTTCGGCCATCATTCCTTCATCCCAGTCTTTGTGATATTTGTAAAATTCCTCCACGAGAAATTTGTCTGTTAGTTTCTCGTAGTCAACCCCGATACGGAGGGCTACATCGAAAATTTCTCCTTTCCATTTCGGGAATTCACCCTTGTTTATCACGGTCATTTTCATAATGGCCAATGATTCATGAGTAACTCCGACTTCCAGTTGGCATGCATCGCCAAACGAGAAAATCATGTTACCCTCCATGGTGACATTGGTTTTATCAAGATCCGCAACTATGTTTGCCAAGCGGCGGAGTATGTCTATCAGGGTTTCCGTTGGTTTCTTTTTTTTACTCATTTTCTCTTTCTCCTTTTGTTTATGGTTCTATGGTTAAGGGTATATAATAACTTTGCTTTTGTCAACCCTCTTGACAAAACTTTGCCCATCATATATACTATCCCCAGAATGTAATTCCCCAAAAGTATGAGTTGCATCAATACTTAGGGGAAAGATGGCTGATTTAGGTCAGTCTTTTTATTTAATAAATAGTTCACAGCCAATAGCCAACAGTTCATAGTCGTGAACGATTGGCGACCTATTGGCTCCGAACTATTGGCTTTGAACTAATTACATCGTATGCCTACTATTGGTCAAATATTGCGTAAGGGTAGACACCCTAAGACGCAGAAAAGTAAAGTTCCGGCTTTGCAATTTACTATTGATAATTTGCATCGTCGTAAAACTGAGTTTGCTAAGGGTTGCGCGTTCAAGCGCGGCGTGTGCACCAAGGTGTATACCACTACTCCCAAGAAACCGAACTCAGCTCTTCGTAAAGTTGCCAAGGTTCGTCTTAGCAATGGCATGGAAGTCATTGCCTATATTCCGGGTGAAGGTCACAATTTACAAGAGCACTCCATTGTGCTTTTGCGCGGTGGCAGGGTAAAAGATTTGCCAGGTGTGCGTTATCACATTGTGCGTGGCGTTTACGATACCCAGGGTGTTGAAAAACGTCGTCGTGGTCGAAGTCTATATGGTAGCAAGAGACCGAAAGCAGCCAAGAAGTAGTTATAAAGTTGAAAGTTATCAAGTTGAAAGCGCTTGAATTCGAGACCTTTATAACTTTACAAACTTTATAACTTTATAACTAATTACTATATGCGTGGAAAACAATCAAAAAAGCGTTTCATTAAACCCGATTCTAAATACGGCAATGTTACTTTGGCTAAGTTTATTAACTGTGTAATGCTTAACGGAAAGAAAACTACAGCTCAAGAAATTGTTTATCTTGCAATCGAAAAAATGGGCGCTAATCTCAAAAAAGATCCGGTAAAAACTTTTGAAGAAGTTATTCGCACTATTGCTCCGCAGGTAGAAGTGCGTTCTCGTCGCGTAGGTGGCGCTAACTATCAGGTGCCGATGCCGGTTAGAGGAGAACGTCAGAATGCTTTGGCATTTCGTTGGATTATTGGCGCGGCCCGTGCCAAAAAAGGCGCTCCAATGGGTGAAAAGTTAGCCCAAGTACTTACCGATACTATTAATGGTGTTGGCGATGCAATCAAGAAACGCGATGACGTGCACAGAATGGCAGAGGCCAATAAGGCCTTCGCTCACTTTGCGCGCTTCGCCAAGTAGTTAAAAGTTTAAAGTTATAAAGTTGAAAGCGCTTGAATTCCGGAACTTTATAACTTTACAAACTTTATAACTTTATAACTAAATATATTATGCCTCGAGAATATTCATTAGAAAAAACTCGCAATATTGGTATTGCGGCCCACATCGACGCCGGTAAAACCACCACCACCGAACGCGTACTTTTTTATACCGGTAAAAAACACAAAATTGGCGAGGTGCACGAAGGCGCCGCCGAAATGGATTGGATGGAACAAGAAAAAGAACGCGGTATCACCATTACTTCCGCCGCTACTACTTGTTTTTGGAAAGACCATCGTCTCAATATTATCGACACTCCTGGCCATGTAGATTTTACCGTTGAAGTAGAACGCTCTCTGCGTGTACTGGATGGTTCTGTTACTGTATTTGACGGCAGTCAGGGCGTGGAACCTCAATCAGAAACAGTGTGGCATCAATCCGACAAATATAATGTGCCACGTGTTTGTTATATTAATAAAATGGATAAAATGGGTGCGGATTTTTATATGAGTTTGGCATCCATTCATGAACGTTTGGCCAAGTCTGCCGTAGCTATTCAATTACCAATTGGCGCCGAAGGCACTTTCTCCGGACTGATTGATTTAATTGAACAAAAAGCTTACAAATTTGAAGGCAAAAATGGTGAAACTGTTATTGAAATTCCTATTCCTGATGATATGAAAGATAAGGTCGCTGAGTATCGCGCCAAGATGATCGAAAAAGTGGCCGAAGCCAACGATGATCTCATGACCAAATTTTTGGAAGCGAAAGAATTTACGATTGATGAAATTAAAAAAGCCATCCGCACTTTAACTTTAAAGGGTGATATGTATCCGGTAATTTGCGGATCATCTTTGGCTAATATTGGCGTGCAACAAATGTTAGATTGTGTGATTTGGTATTTGCCAGCTCCGACTGATTTGCCGGATATCAAAGGCATTGATCCCGATAATGAGGATGCGCCGATCACTCGCAAAATTAGCGACGATGAAGCGTTTTCTGCCTTGGCTTTTAAAGTGGCCACCGATCCGTTTGTTGGTAAATTAATTTTCTTCCGCGTTTATTCCGGTCATATTTCCGCCGGTTCTTATGTTCACAATTCCACCACCGGCGAAAAAGAACGTCTCGGTCGCATTGTGCGCATGCATGCCAATCACCGCGAAGATGTAACCGATGTTTATGCCGGCGAAATTGCCGCTGCCATTGGTTTTAAGAGCGTCAAAACCGGCGACACTTTGTGCGACGAAGATAAGCCGATTGTTTTGGAGAAAATTATTTTCCCCGAACCGGTTATTTCTATCGCCATTGAGCCCAAGACCAAAGCCGACCAAGAAAAAATTGGCATGGCCATGCAAAAACTCGCCGAAGAAGATCCTACTTTTAAGATTCATACCGACGAAGAAACTTTGCAGACGATTATCTCGGGTATGGGCGAATTACATTTGGATATTATCGTGGATCGCATGAAACGCGAATTTAAAGTAGAAGCCAATGTAGGCGCTCCGCAAGTCGCGTACAAAGAAGCTGTGCGTACCAGTGCCGAAGCCGAAGGCAAATACATCAAGCAGTCGGGCGGACGTGGTCAGTATGGTCATTGCTATTTGCGCGTGGAACCGAATGAAAAAGGCAAGGGTTTTGAATTTATCGACGAGGTTAAAGGTGGCGTGATTCCGCGCGAGTATTTGCCGGCTATTGAAAAGGGTGTTAAGGAAGCTGTAACGCGCGGTATTTTGGCTGGTTATCCAGTGGTAGATATTAAAGTTACCGTATTCGACGGTTCGTACCACGAAGTCGACTCTTCCGAAATTGCTTTCAAGATGGCCGGTATTATGGCCTTCCAATCGGCTTGTAAAAAAGCCAGCCCAGTAATTTTGGAACCGATTATGAAAGTGGAAGTTTTGACTCCGGAACAATACATGGGTGATTGTATCGGCGATCTCAATTCCAAACGTGGTCAGATTCAAGAAATGACCGAACGCGGCACCATGAAAGTGGTGAAAGCGATGGTGCCTTTGGCCAGTATGTTTGGTTATGTCACTTCTCTGCGTTCACTTTCTCAAGGCCGCGCCTCTTCGAGCATGGAATTTGATCACTACGCCGAAGTGCCGAACAATGTCGCCCAGCAGATAATTGAGGGGAAGAAAAAGTAAAATTTTATTTTAAATTTCCTCCCCCTTTTAGGGGGAGGATAAGGGTGGGGGTATATCGTCGGTTGCTAATACCCCACCCCTGCCTACCGGCAGGCAGGCTCTGTCCCTCCCCTAAAAGGGGAGGGAGACGATTCTTCTACAACAAAAAAACACCCTCCGGCGACGGAGGGTGTTTTGTATGGTATAATACTATTATGTAGTTTTTAACTAGAATTTATGCTTAAAGAAATTGCGCTTTTATCGTTATTTGGTCAGCCCGTTATTATGTATGGTGGCATTTTTACCTTATTACTTTTTTTAATTGTCGGAATCATTGGCTTGGTTATCCACAGTGGTAAATCAAGAATTTCGATGAGTTGGCATATTAATTTAGCGCGGCTGGCTCTGGTTATTGGTTTAATCCATGCTATTTTAGGAATTTCATTATTTTTTTAAATATATGCAAAACTACGAAATTTATGCCAGTTGGATTCGTCCTTCTTGGGCGCCGCCATCGTGGCTGTTTGGCCCGGCTTGGACCATTTTATATATCCTCATCGCCATTTCGTTTGGCTATGTTTTGTCTTTATTTTTAAAAGGCAAAATTTCTTGGCTGATACTTTTACCCTTCGCGCTTAATTTATTTTTCAATTTAATTTTCACCCCCATTCAATTTGGCCTAAAAAGTTTTTTGCTTTCGTCCATAGATATTATTTTGGTTTGGGGCACGATTGTTTGGTTAATGCTCGCGATTTTTCCAGTCGCGCGCTGGGTGGTATACATTAATGTTCCATATTTGCTCTGGGTCAGCTTTGCCACGGTTTTGCAGATTACGACGGCGTATTTGAATCGATAATTTTTTCTTGACTATTTTTTATCCGGTTGTTATAATCTAAGGCGTAAATAATTTGTCATCCCTGTGCAAACGGGGGGATCTGACTGGGTTTAATCTATAGATTCCCGCTTTCGCGGGAATGACACAACAAATATGCACAATTCCCAATTAAACCGTGTATTAAAACTTGTTCGACGCACTGGCGATAAACTGGTGATTTTTGATAAAGAAAATGATTCTGGTTATGCTGTCATGAATTTGGATCAGTATGAAAATTTATTAGACGAAGCTAATTTTAATCCGTCGGATTTTGATTCAGACGATGACGAAGAATTTTTTGCCCCGCGTCCTTCCCACGGCTTTGAGCCGATCAGTTCGGTAATGAAAGATCGTTGGCATGATGAAGAATTTACCGCTCCGACAGAAGAAGAAAAAGCGCCATGGGAAAATGGTTGGCAAGAACAAGAGTTGGGTGAAATAAAATCAAATATCAAAAATCAAATGTCAAAAATAAATGCTGATGATAGCGAAAGTGAAGTTGAGTTGGTAGAAGAAATGGCGCCGATAAAAGAAGACGCCGGTGAGATTGTTCCGCTCAACGACGTTCCGCATGATGAAGAAGAGGAGACGTTTTTGCTTGAGCCGGTAGAATAAGTTATCAAGTGACAAGTTATAAAGTTGAAAGTCGAAAAACGCGGTCGGTGTCGTCTTTATAACTTTATAACTTTCAACTTTTTACTATCCACATTACCGCTCTTGACTTATCTGAGCGGTTTTGTTATAATGATGTTTGCCTAGTAATTACTATTTGTTAATTGCTACTTGCTTTTTTAGTTATATATATTTCACACGGCTGGACAAAAATCTTACCCGACCACTCGGGAAAGTGCCGTGAACATTTAATTCTATGGCTGAGTTTCTCAGAACTAAGCCTCACGTTAACGTAGGTACCATTGGCCACGTAGACCATGGTAAGACCACCCTAACAGCTGCCATTTTGCAGGTGTTAAATTCTCGTGGTGGCACTGCCCAGAAAAAGGGCGTTGATGATTTGGACAAAGCTCCCGAGTCCAAAGCGCGTGGTATTACTATTTCTACCGCTCACGTAGAATATGAGACCGACAAGCGCCATTATGCTCATGTGGATTGTCCAGGTCATGCCGATTATGTCAAAAACATGATTACCGGTGCGGCCCAGATGGACGGCGCCATTCTTGTCGTATCGGCTGCTGATGGTCCAATGCCGCAAACTCGCGAGCACATTCTTTTGGCTCGTCAGGTTGGCGTACCTTATATTGTTGTCTTTTTGAACAAAGTTGATCAAGTTACCGATCCGGAACTTATCGACCTTGTAGAACAAGAAGTTCGTGATTTATTGGATAAAAATAAATTTCCAGGCGACAAAACCCCGATTATCCGCGGGTCCGCTTTGCAAGCTTTGCAAAATCCTTCGGATGACGCCGCTGCTAAGCCGATTATTGAGCTTCTTAAGGTTTTGGATGAATATATTCCAGATCCGCAACGTCCAGTTGATAAGCCATTCCTCATGCCGGTAGAAGATGTGTTTTCTATCGAAGGCCGTGGTACTGTAGTAACCGGTCGTATTGAGCGTGGCATAGTGCATGTAAATGACGAAATGTCAATTGTCGGTTTACGTGAAGAGCCGATGAAGACTGTTGTTACTGGTATTGAAATGTTTAATAAGTCCTTAAAAGAAGGTCAAGCTGGTGATAACGCCGGTTTGCTTTTACGCGGTACCAAAAAAGAAGAAGTTGAACGTGGTATGGTTTTGGCCAAACCGGGCTCGATTACTCCTCATACCGAATATGAAGCCAATGTGTACGTCCTTACCAAAGATGAAGGTGGTCGTCACAAACCGTTTTTTTCCGGTTATAAACCGCAGTTTTATATACGCACTACCGATGTAACCGGCGAAGTAACATTGCCAGCCGGTACCGAAATGGTAATGCCGGGTGATACTGTTAATATTACCGTCAAACTTATTGCTCCAGTTGCCATGGAAGACAAAATGAACTTCGCTATTCGCGAAGGCGGTCGCACTGTAGGCGCGGGTGTAGTAACCAAAATTATTAAATAATTCTCGGATCGTAGGGGCAGGTTTTAACCTGCCCCTACTTAGTCCGCGTTCCTTATTGTTCATTTATGACCACTCAAACTCACAACCCAGTTGTTAAAAAAGAAGAAGTTGGCACCCGTATTCGCATCAAGATTCGGGCTTATGATAATCGCATTATTGACCAAGCCACCAAAACTATCATGGATACTGCGCAACGTAATGATGCCAAAGTGGTAGGGCCAGTACCATTGCCGACCGAAAAAACTAAATTTACTGTCAATCGATCTACTTTTGTGCATAAAGATGCGCGCGAGCAGTATGAAATGCGTGTTCACAAGCGTTTGATTGATATTTTGAATGCTACCCCCAAAGCAGTAGACGCTTTAATGAGTTTGAGTTTGCCAGCCGGTGTGGATATCGAAATAAAAATGTAGAACCACTAATTAGTGAACGCGAATCAACACGAATTTGTGAAGATTCGCGCGTAAATTCGTGGTCCCCCTTGACAAGTTTCAGCATCTGTGCTATACTAGGGTCAAATTAAAAAGAATCAACTAGATTTAGTCAGTCAATGTCATCAAGATAAATAAGATCCAAAGGAAAACATTTATCGGGTAGGCGTTTGACTAGGAGAAAATATTTGAAAATTGAAGATAACAAGTCATTCTTTCGCTTTATATAGCCAAAGTTAGACCAGTTGGAAGCGATCTATAAGAATGCTAGAAGCAAGTTCATGAATTAATTTCGTGTTTTTGCTTCTAGTTTTTTGTTAAGTTAATTTCACCAACTTCGCGCAATCAGGGATGGGACCTGCCTGCCGGCAGGCAGGGCGTGAAGCAATGGTATATAATGTTATGAAATTCATTTTAGGACAAAAAATTGGCATGACGCAGGTGTTTATGCCCGATGGCAATGTGGTGCCGGTTACCAAAGTAAAAGCTGGTCCGTGTCCCGTTGTTCAAATTAAAGATGGCGGTAAAGATCAATCCAAAGCATTACAAATTGGTTTTGGTGTTACCAAGGCTTTCCGTTTAAGCAAACCGCAGGCTGGTCATTTAAAAGATTTGGAGCCAGTTCGACATTTACATGATTTTAATGTTGATAAGGTTGATAATATCAACCGCGGGGATTTAATTACTGTAGAGACTTTTTCGGTTGGCGATAAGGTAGAAGTGATTGGTGAAAGCAAAGGCAAAGGTTTTGCCGGTGTAGTTAAGCGTCACCATTTTCATGGCGGTCCGGCTTCGCATGGTCACAAAGACAACTTGCGCGCGCCCGGTTCTATTGGTGCCGGTGGCGTGCAACGCGTATTCAAAGGAATGCGTATGGGTGGTCGTATGGGTGGAGATAGAGTAACTGTTAAAAATTTACAAATTATTGAAGTTCACCCCGAAGTTGGTGAAATCTATATTAAAGGCGCGGTTCCCGGCGGTCGCAATGGATTACTCATGGTTATTGGAGAAGGTGAATTGAAGGTACAAAAAAAGTCTACAGCTCAACCCGAAATTACCACTGATGCCGTTGTTAATGTTGTATCGGAAGAAAAAGTGCAGAATTAGTTCACAGCCAATAGCCAACAGTTCATAGTCGTGAACGATTGGCGACCTATTGGCTCCGAACTGTTGGCTAAGAACTAAAATATAATATGAAAACTAAAGTATATAATTTAGAAGGAAAATCAATCGGTGAAATTGAATTATCGGAAAGAGTTTTTGGTGTTAAGATTAAGCCAGAAGTGGTACACCAAGTTTTTGTACAGCAAACCAATAATCAACGTGAGCCTTGGGCTGACACCAAAAGCAAAGCCGAAGTTTCTGGTGGTGGTAAAAAACCATGGAAACAAAAAGGTACCGGTCGCGCTCGCCATGGCTCTTCTCGTTCTCCAATTTGGAAGGGCGGTGGTGTAGTTTTTGGTCCCAGAACCGATCGCAATTATGAAACCAAAATCAACAAAAAAACTCGTCGTTTGGTAATTAAGATGTGTCTTACTGACAAAGCTAAAAATGATAATTTAATAGTATTAGAAGATTTTAAATTTATTGCTCACAAGACCAAGATCTTTGCGGCACTTTTAGCTAAATTACCCAAGCATAAATCTTATTTGGTTTTGACTCCTGGCAAAGATGATTTGGTTTTAAAAATGACTGGTAATTTACCAAAAATAGAAACCATGCGTGCCGAAGATACTAATGCCATGAAGCTTTTAAATATTGAAGCTATTTTAACAAGCAAAGACGGTGTTAAAAAATTGGAAGAAGTATTTGGCAAATAATTTTTATTGAAGTTTTAGAAATTTAATAATATGGGTTTACTAGATCGCTGGGCAAAAAAACAAGATGCCGAAAAATTAAAATCAAATGTTTCGGAGAAAACCGGTGTTACCAAATCCAAAAAATCCGTGGTGGTAAAAAAGGCTGATAACGTAAAATCCGATTCCACTGCAGTGATTCCTAATTTTAAAAGTAAAACCGGGGGTATTTCTTATAAAATTTTGTCTAAAGCGTTGGTTACGGAAAAGTCCGCTATTGCCGAAAGTAATAATAAGTATAGTTTTGTTGTTAGTCGTTTTGCTACCAAGGGTCAGATTAGCCAGGCAGTAAAAGAAGCGTATGGTATAAAACCCAAAGCTATCAATGTTATTAATGTAAATGGTCGTAATGTTCGTTTTGGTAAATCTAAAGGTAGACGTAGTGATTATCGCAAAGCGATCGTTACTCTACCCAAAGGGCAAACTATCAGTATTCATAAAGGAGTTTAAACCACAAATCTTTCATCATCAATCACACGAATACAATTAGTGAGATTAGTGAAAATAAATCAGTGTTTCTATGGGAATTAAAGTTTATAAGCCAACTACCGATGGTCGCCGTAAATCCAGTGTGGATGATTTTTCTGATATTACCAAATTTGAACCGGAAAAATCATTGACTACTATTTTAAAAAAACATGCCGGACGCAATAATCAGGGTATTATAACTGTGCGTCATCAAGGGGGCGGCGCCAAAAGATTGTATCGTTTGGTTGACTTTCGACAAAATAAATTTGATAGCGAAGCCGAAGTTTTGGCTATTGAGTATGATCCCAATCGCAGCACGCGCATTGCTTTAATTCAGTATGTAGATGGGGTTAAATCGTATATTTTATCTCCTACTAGTCTTAAAGTTGGTGATAAAGTTATGTTTTCAAGCGGTGCCATCGAGGCCAAGTTGGGTTGTCGCATGCCCTTGCAATATATTCCGGTTGGCTTGTTTATTCATAATATCGAAATGACTCCCGGTAAAGGTGGTCAGATTGTGCGTAGCGCCGGTTTGGGAGCGCAGTTAGTGGGCGTGGAGGGTAATTATGCTCAAGTTAAACTGCCATCTGGTGAGATTCGCTTGATTCTCAAAGAATGTTTGGCTTCCATTGGTACCATGAGTAATTTTGAACATAATTTGGTGCGTTATGGTAAAGCTGGTCGCCGTCGCCATTTAGGAATTAAACCGAGAGTTAAGGGTAAAAATATGAATCCAGTTGATCACCCACATGGTGGTGGTGAGGGTCATAGTCCAATTGGTCAAAAGCGCGGTCCGCGTACTATTTACGGTAAGATTGCTTTGGGTCACAGAACTCGTAAGCCGGGTAAATATAGCGATAAATTTATTATTAAATCACGAAGAAATAAAAAATAATTAAGTTGATAGCTTTACTGGTTTCTTTAAACTTTCTTAAAGAAAACCAATGAAGCTGATAAAAATTATGTCTAGAAGTTTAAAAAAAGGATTATACGTGGATGAACGGGTTTTAAAGAAAGTTATGAAAGTTAAAGCTAGCGGTAAACGTGAAGCGATCAAAACTTGGTCGCGCGCTTGCGTTATTTCTCCCGAAATGGTCGGGGTTACTTTTCAAGTTCATAATGGTAAAGATTTTCTTACTGTGTTTGTAGAAGAAAATATGGTTGGTCATCGTTTGGGGGAGTTTGCTCCTACCAAGAAGTTTGTTCGTCATGGTGGCAAGATGGCCAAAGAACAAGAGGCGGCAGTAACGGCTAGCACAACTGCCAAACCAGCAGCTGCGGCCGCTCCTAAAAAATAATATTTTTCTAGAAAAGTATGTCTCAATTAGTCACAGCCAAATTAAGATTCCTACGTGTCGGTCCGCGCAAAGTTCGATTGGTGGTAGATTTAATTCGCGGTCGCAAAGCTTTGAAAGCCGTCGATACTTTGTCGCTTTTAAATAAAGGCGCCGCTCGGCCGGTTTTGAAGTTGCTTAAATCCGCTTTAGCTAATGCTAAACATAATTTTAAATTAGAGCCAGAACAATTGCGGATTAAGGCTGTTTCGGTTGATGGTGGACCAGTTTTAAAACGTTGGATGCCTCGCGCTCAAGGTCGCGCTACTCCAATTCGGGAACGTACTAGCCATATCAATTTAGTTTTAGAAACTTTAGCTGTTAGAGAACCAAAGAAAAATAAGACAGCTGCCGCTAAGAGCAAATAATAATTTATATTATAATATGGGTCACAAAGTCCATCCGAAAATTCACCGTACGCCTTTCGTTTTTCCTTGGGATTCACGCTGGTTTGCCAAAAAAGAACTTTTACCTGCTTTCTTAAAACAAGAAGTGGCGATTCGAGATTTATTGTCCAAGAAGTTAAAGCAAGCCGGTATTGATTCGATATCAATTGAACGCAATCCCAAAGAGGTAAGTGTTACTATTTTGGCCGCCAAACCAGGTGTGATTATCGGTCGTAGTGGACAGGGTTTAGATACTATTCGCAAGGATATTGAAAAAAATATTTTACAATATAAATCTAAGGTTAAGTTAAATATTTTAGCGCTTGCCCAGCCGGCTTTGTCCGCTCAAGTGGTGGCGCAATCATGTGTGGAAGAGATTGAACGGCGTATGCCTTTTCGTCGGGTTATGAAACAAGCGATTGAAAGAGTGATGAACGCTGGTGCGCAAGGGGTAAAAATTAAAATGGCCGGTCGTTTGAATGGCGTAGAAATTGCTCGTCGTGAAGTATTGGCTGCCGGAAAAATGTCTTTGATTACTTTGCGTTCCAATGTGGATTATGCTTTGGTAGAGGCGCAGACGTTGTATGGCAAAATTGGCGTTAAGGTTTGGGTTTATCACGGTGAAACTTTTGGTCGTAAAGATAAATTTGCTAAAAAAGAAGAGCAAGAGGATAAAAATAAAAAATAAACTAATATGTTGTTTCCCAAGAAAGTACAACACCGAAAATGGCAAAAAGGCAAGAAGCGCGGTTTGGGTGTGGCCACCCGTATTAATTCTGTGTCTTTTGGCGAATTTGGTTTAAAAAGTTTGGATCACGGTTGGGTTACCAGTCGTCAAATTGAAGCCGTACGTCGTGTTATGACTCGTTATGTTCGGCGTAGTGGTAAAATTTGGATTAGAGTTTTTCCTGATCGACCGGTGACTCAAAAGGGTAATGAAACCCCAATGGGCGGCGGTAAGGGCGCTCCTGATCATTATGTAACTGTTGTTAAGCCCGGTACAGTTTTGTTTGAAATGGGCGGTATCACCAAAGAATCAGCAATGGAAGCGATACATTTGTCCGGTTATAAACTAGGTGTTAAAACTAAGTTTGTAGAAAAAGTATAAAATTATTTGATTTTCATTCGTTCGGAAATGTCTTTGTAAAAAAACCTATTTCCTTACCCAATATAATTATGGATTTTACTGATATCAAAAATAAAAGTGTTGAAGAATTAAAACAGCTTGTGGCCGATAAGCGTGAAGAGTTGCGTCATTTGCGTTTTCAAGCGCACAGTCGCGAACTTAAGCAGGTGGGTCAACTGGCGATAGTTAAAAAAACCATCGCGCGTGCGCTTATGGTTTTGAATGAAAAGAATAAAAATATTTAATATTATACAATAAAATATTCGGTTATTTTATAATTGTTTATATGACTGTTAAAACTGTTAAAAACGATACGAAAAAAAGTGACAGAGAATTTGTTGGTGTGGTAGTATCGTCTGCCATGAAAAAGACTATTGTGGTAAAAGTTGATCGTCGCAAAATGATTGAAAAGTATAAAAAAGCTGTGCGCGTGAGCCGCAAGTATCACGTCCACGACGAAAATGGCGCTGCCAAGGTTGGCAATCAAGTAAGTTTTATAGAATGTCGGCCGATGTCCAAGACTAAGCGTTGGAATTTAGTGAAAATTGTAAAGTAAAAGTTTATATTAGAGGTTAATGAAGTTATCAGCTAGCAAAGCTAATAAATATTTATATGATTCAACATCGATCCATGGTACAAGTAGCCGATAATTCCGGCGCCAAATTGCTCCAATGTATTCGTTTACACGGGGGTTATAAAAAACGCTACGGACAAATCGGTGATATTATTACGGCGGTTGTTAAACAAGCTGCCCCGCGCGGTTTGGTAAAAAAGTCTGATGTTGTTCACGCCGTGATTGTCCGCCAGAGAAAAGAGGTTCGCCGTCCGGATGGTACTTATATTCGTTTTGATGAAAACGCCGCGGTGATTGTAGATAAAGATAGTAAAGAACCGAAGGGGTCGCGTATCTTTGGTCCGATTGCTCGAGAATTACGTGTTAGAGGTTTTCAAAAAATAATTTCTTTAGCGCCGGAAGTGCTTTAAATAGTTCATAGCCAACAGCCAATAGTTCACAGCGCGAACGGTTGGCGACTCTATTGGCTTCGAATTATTGGCTAAGAACAAAAATTATATGAAAATTAAAACTAAAGACAAAGTAAAAATTTTAAGTGGAAAAGATAAGGGCAAAGAAGGCAATGTTATCCAAATTTTTAGTGCTGAAAAAAAGGTGGTAGTGGAAGGTGTTAATATTATGAAAAAACATTTGCGCTCCCGTAAGCAAGGAGAAAAAGGCCAAGTGATTGAGTTATCTGCTCCGTTAAGTGTTGGCAAAGTGATTTTACTCTGCCCCAAATGTAATCGTGCCACGCGAGTTGGCTTTAAGCTAGAAGCTGGTGCTAAGAAACGCGTTTGTCGTAAATGTAAAGAATTAATTGACTAATATGTCTGATAATTTACAAACACAATATAAAAAAGTTATCATACCCGCTTTGAAAAAAGAACTCGGGTTTAAAAGTGTTATGCAGGTGCCACGCATTAAAAAAGTGGTAGTTAATGTTGGTTATGGTCGCCATCTCAAAGAAGCCGGTTTTATCGACAATGTTGTTAAAACTCTCACCAAAATAACCGGTCAGAAACCTATTCTTACCAAATCCAAGAAGTCCATTTCCAACTTCAAAATTCGCGAAGGTCTGGAAATTGGTGCCGCCGTTACTTTACGCGGCGTTCGGATGTGGAATTTTTTAGAAAAATTAACCAAAGTTACCTTCCCCCGCGTGCGTGATTTTCATGGTATTTCCGATAAGAGTTTTGATAGGCAAGGTAATTATACTATCGGTTTCAAAGAAAATATGGCGTTTCCGGAAGTGAAAGTGGAAGAAATTGACAAGATTCATGGTTTAGAAATTGTAGTTAATACTTCCGCGCGTAATCGCGTCGAAGGCCTAGCTTTACTCAAACAAATCGGTTTCCCTTTTATTATCAAGAAGTAATCCATTGAAGTATTTATTATTATGGCTACGCAATCACAAATCGCCAAATCCAATCGTAAACCCAAATTTTCTACTCGCATTGTGCGCCGTTGTTGGAAATGCGGTCGTGCTCATGGATTTTTTCGTCGTTTTGGTCTATGTCGTATTTGTTTTCGCGAGTTGGCTAACGATGGTAAAATCCCCGGTGTGCGTAAATCTAGCTGGTAAGGAGAAGAATTTTACGATATTAATTATTTTAATATTAATAATCAATCCTAATAATATTTTTCAAACACTATGATGACCGATCCTATTGCCGACATGCTAACCCGAATCCGTAATGCCTCTTTAGTGCATAAAAAAGAGGTGGAATTGTCATTTTCCAAAATTAAATTGGCAATTGCCAATATTTTGGTAGAGGCGGGTTATTTAACCAAAGTGGAAGAGCATAAAGATGGCAATAAATCCTATTTGATTTTAACTTTAAAATATATTGGCCGTGAAGGAGCTGTTCATAATTTAAAAAGAATTAGCAAGCCCGGTCATCGGGTATACGCCAAAGCTAATGAATTGGACAAAGTTTTGAATGGATTTGGTATGGCGATTTTGTCCACCCCCCAAGGCTTACTTACCGATACGCAAGCCAAAGTTAAGAAAGTGGGCGGAGAAGTGATTTGTGAAGTTTATTAAAAGCCAATAACCAATAGTTCGGAACCGGTGAAATTAATTGTAAAAGAGTTTAGAACTAATGGCTATGAACTGTTGGCTAAGAACTAATATTATATGTCAAGAATTGGTAAAAAAATCAGAACTATTCCCGCTGGTGTAACCGCCGAAATAAAGAGTGACGAACTGGTGGTTAAAGGGCCGAAAGGCGAGTTGAAATTAATTATTCATCCGCGTGTTACTTTGGTTATTGCCAATGGTACGATTGCAGTACAAGTGGCGAATGAGAATTTAAAGAAGGACCGCGCTTTGTGGGGCACTTTTTCCAGTATTATTGAAAATATGCTGGATGGAGTAACCAAAGGTTTTAAAAGACAGTTGGAAATTAACGGGGTTGGCTACAAAGCTACTATGAAGGGTGTAAATCTAGTTTTGGATGTAGGGCTAACCAATGCGGTAGAAGTTAAGCCGGTAAAAGATATTAAATTTTTGGTAGAAAAGAATTTGATTACTGTTGAAGGCGTAGATAAACAGGTAGTCGGCGAAATTGCCGCCCAAATTCGCGCGGTTAAAAAGCCGGAACCTTATAAAGGCAAAGGAATTAAGTATTTAGAAGAAGTGATTCGTCGCAAGGCTGGTAAGACTGCCGCTAAAGCATCGGCTTAAACTATAAAATATATATTTTATAAATAAAATATATAAACTCATTCGCTCGGAAATACACAAATACATTTGTTTATTTCTCTCACTCACCTCGTTTATGAGACGATTAATCAATAAAACAAAAAATGCTTTGCGCCAAGTGCGTCACGCGCGGGTGCGAGCCATCGTTAAGGGTACCGCTAGTGTTCCGCGTCTTTCGGTATTTAGAAGTTTGCGCGGTATGACTACGCAAATTATTGATGACACAGCTGGCAAAACTCTTTGTTATGCCAACCAAGCCGAAGTCAAAGCCAAGACCACCGAAGGTAAAAAAGGCAAGGTGGCAATGGGCTATTTGTTAGGTGAACTTTTGGCGCAGAAAGCCAAAGCCAAAGGAGTAACTAAAGTCGTATTTGATCGTGGTGGATATAAATATCACGGTAGAGTACAGGCTTTGGCCGATGGCGCGCGCGCCGGCGGTTTGCAGTTTTAAATATGTTATCCCGGGCTTGATTCGGGATCCATAACTAAATAAAGAATTAGATTCCCGTTTTCGCGGGAATGACCAAACAATATATGCAAAAACCAAACAGAAAACAAGGCGGACGGCGCGAGCGCGAGAAGAGCGAATTTGATCAGCATATTTTGGATTTAGCGCGCGTTACTCGTGTTACCGAAGGTGGCAAGCATTTAAGTTTTCGCGCCTGTATTATTATTGGCGATCGTCATGGTCGAGTAGGCTATGGCGTGGCCAAAGGCAAAGATGTGCAGATTGGCGTAGACAAAGCTAGTCGTCAAGCTCGTAAAAATTTGATTACTGTTCCAATTATTAATGAAACCATTCCTCACGCGATTGTGAGAAAATTTAAAGCTGCTCAAGTAATGTTAAAACCAGCTCCGCGTGGTTCGGGTATTATCGCTGGTGGGGCGGTGCGGGTGGTGCTAGAGCTCGCCGGTGTGCCTAATGTTTCCTCCAAAATTTTAGGAAAAACTAAGAATAAAATTGTGATTGTTAAGGCGACTTTTGATGCCTTGAAAGGTTTCAAAAAAAATACCGAAGCCGATAAAAAATTATCAGTAAAACCAGTAGAGAGTAAACTAACCGAAATAAAGAAATAAGCATGTTAATATATGATTTTACAGCCCAATACAATTAAATCGGCCGCTGGTTCCCGTCGTCGTCGTAAGACTCGTGGACGCGGAAATGCTTCCGGGCACGGTAATTATAGTTGCCGTGGCGGCAAGGGCCAAACTGCTCGCAGTGGCGGCCAACGCGGTTTGCGTCTTAAGGCTTTTCGTCGTTTGATGCAATCCACCCCCAAGCTCGGTGGTTTCCACTCGCTTAACACCAAGCCCACCGAAATTTATTTGCGTGATTTAGACAAGAATTTTTCGGCTGGAGCGGAAGTTAATTTGGAGTCTTTAAAAGCCGCTGGTTTGATGGGGATAAACGAAAAGACTGCTAAAATTTTAAATAGTGGCGAAATTACCAAGGCTTTAAATGTTATTGGTATTACCTGCACCAAAACCGCCAAAGAAAAGATAGAAAAAACCGGTGGCAGCGTGAAGTAGAAAGTTATAAAGTTGAAAGTTATAAAGTATTGAATTTTTTTCATTCTTCTAACTTTTAACTTTACAAACTTTATAACTTTATAACTAATCACATATGTGGGATAAGTTTATCCAAATTTGGAAAATTAAAGACGTGCGCAACAAGATATTGTTTGTGGTTGGCATGTTAGTAATTTTTCGTATTGTTGCTCATATTCCGATTCCCGGCATTGATACTTCCGGTTTAAGAGATATGCTCGCCGGCAACCAGCTCGTGGGCATGTTGGATTTGTTTTCCGGTGGCACCATCAAAAGTTTTTCCATTATCATGCTTGGTGTTGGTCCTTATATTACTTCTTCCATCATCTTTCAGCTACTCACCATGATTGTTCCTCAATTAGAAGAAATGTCCAAAGAAGGGGAGTCTGGTCAGGCCAAAATTAACATGTATACTCGTTGGCTTACCGTGCCTTTGGCATTTTTGCAATCTTACGGCATGATTAAGCTTTTGGGTCAGGGCGGTCGCCATCTTTTGGGTAATGTTAGTTTTTGGCAACTATTTGTAATGATGACCACTATTACTGCCGGTACGATGTTTTTGGTTTGGGTAGGAGAAATTATTACCGAGAAAAAGGTCGGTAACGGCGTGTCACTGCTTATCTTCGCCGGCATTGTGGCGGGTCTACCTACAGTCTTGCGTAACGCGATTGTTAACTATACTTCGGCAGATTTTTATACTTTTTTACTATTTGGAGTCATCGCCATTCTTACGGTAGTGGGCGTAGTGTTTATTAATGAAGGTCAGCGCAATATCCCGGTATCTTACGCCAAGCAAGTACGCGGTAATCGCGTTTATGGCGGATCCAATACTCATTTACCTTTGCGCGTAAATATGGCCGGCGTAATTCCGATTATCTTCGCCATTTCTTTGATTCTTTTCCCGCCGATGATCGCGCAATTTTTTGTCAAAGCGCAATCAGCTTGGATCGCGGGCGCGGCCGCCAAAATTATTACGATTTTTAATAATCAGATAGTATATGGCGTGCTATATTTCTTGCTAGTATTTGGTTTTACTTACTTTTATACCGCGGTTATTTTTCATCCGCAAAAGATCGCCGAGAATTTACAGCGTCAAGGTGGATTTATTCCTGGCATTCGACCCGGCAAAGAAACTCAAGATTATTTACAGCGCACCATGAACCGCATCAATTTAATTGGCGCGAGTTTCCTCGGCGCTATTGCCATTTTGCCGTTAATTGTTCAAGGCGCCATGGGTACACAGAGCTTGGCTATTGGCGGTACTTCACTTCTCATTATTGTGGCAGTAGCCATTGAAACCAGTAAACAAATTGACGCGCAGGTGACCATGCATGAGTACGATAGGATATAAGGAGTAAAGAGTAAGGAATGAAGAATAAAAAATAACCCACCGCAAGGTGGGTTTTGTAATCCCTCCTAATAAGGAGGGTAGGGAGTTGTTGGTGTAAAAAAAGAAGGAAGCGCGCACCTGGAGCGCTTCCTTTGGAAATGAACGATCTTTTCTTACTTTGTTGATAACCCATGATGCGCATACACCTGCATCATGAATTTTTTTGCCGCGACGTCTTCTTCTGTTTTTGTGTGGCGCGCTCGCGCTTCGGCGCGTTTGAAAGCTGCAACGGCAGCCGGGATGACGAGCCGCTGATGGAAATCAACCATCGATTGCGGCAGTTTATTTACTGGATACCATTTGCCATTTGCGGCAGTCGGTATTCCCCCCATTTTTACCAGGTAAACTTTGTCAAACAGAGTTTCACATCTTCCGTTTTCTTTTACGATCTGTTCGTCTACAAACTCCCAGTCGTAGATTTTCACGTTTTCGCCGAATTCTTTGCTTAGCCGCTCAAATACTTCTTTGAGCGTCTCACCATTACGGTGGATCGAACCCGGAATATGAAATTTACCCGGATAGGCTTTTTCGTCGTCTCCCCGTTTAGTGAGATATACAAACAGCCTGTTGGTTAGCGGGTGGCGTCCAAGCACAACCGCCTCATGAGCTATTAGCGGTGTCTTTTCAGCAACCGCATTGAACAGCTCTGTGTCGAGAGTGCCGCTCGGCACTTGGTTTAATGCCAGTGCGGCGATTTTTTTGTAAATCACCACTCGCTCTTCTTCGCTTGTGGCGTGTTTTAGCGAAGATAAGAGCACCTCGATGGAAATTAGTATCCGTTGTGTTGTCATCTCTATTCTCTTTTCTCTTTCTATCAAAAATTGTTTTCCATATTTGCCATTATAACTTCTATGGCTTTGATAATTTTTTTGGCGGTCCTTTTTGGGATATTGTGAAGAGAATGCCAACTCTCTCCATTTTTTTTCACAATATCTTCCAGATAGTAGTACCTGGTTACCTCTTTGCCGATTACCGTCGTATGGCTAAACTTGAGCTCGGCACTTTTTTTCCCCATTATACGACGCAACGTCTGCTTTTCGTTTTCGTCACAGCGTATGAAGTCGCCGGGCAACTCCCACTTTCCATTTTTTTTGGTGAGCATGACCTGAAACCTGTCCCATTTGTTGGTAGCCAAGATGACCATGGCTACTTTCAGGTGGAACATTCTTGGCGAAAAGATGTTTCTCACCTGATCATTATTTTCGTTCTCTGCATCCATCCTTTCTACCATGGCCTGCATTGCCGCCATGCATAGTCTGGCTCTGGCGTTCCTTTTTTTCGTTTTTGACATTTTACTATTTCCTCCTGCGCCACCATTTTCCGGCGTGATACGAAATTGCTGTTAGCGCTATTTGAGCAAACAATACCCAAAGTGGCGCCGTGGTTGTTGTTTTCATGGTCGGCGTTGAGAATACCAACCCCGTTCCCATGAGAAAAACTAACGTTATCATAATTTGTGGCTGACCATTCTGGCCAGCACTCGCGCCGAGCCACCATGCCAGGAGTATGGTGAGCACGGCAATCAGGCCGAGCATCCACGGCCAGATGTTCATTAGAAGCATGAATACCATTATTCAGCCTCCTTTCTCTGTTTTAGTTGTTGAATTGTCAAGGTCCTTTCCTGTCTTTGTTTTTTGACAAGAATAGGTAATCTTAGCACAAAAACGCACTCTTGTCAAGGGTGGGGAGGCGTGTTATACTGATTGTGCTAATATAAGCGAAAACAGAGCTTTCAGCTGGTAGCTTATAGCTTATACTTATGAAAAAAATAATTATCTTTCTAGGAGCCCCTGGATGCGGCAAAGGCACACAAGCCAAAAAACTGGCGGCTAAATTTGGTTATGGCCATATTTCTACGGGCGACTTATTGCGCGCTCTCGAAAATGATCCGCAGGGCGAAAGCGATGATAAGCAAAAATTAATCGAAATGAAAGCCGGAAAATTAGTATCGGATAGTTTGATTTATAAACTAGCTTTTCGTGAAATTGAGAAATATTTGGCGCAGGGCAAGGGCGTAGTTTTGGATGGAGCCATTCGCAATTTAGCGCAGGCGCAAGAGTATCAGAAATTTTTTGAAAGCAAAAATTTAGCCAGCGAAGTAACGGCTGTTGAAATTGCCCTTACCGACGAAGAATCTTTCAATCGTCTCACCAAACGCCGCGTTTGTTCCGCGTGTGGCGAGATTATTCCTTATTTACCAACGACCAAAGATTTAAAGGCTTGTTCCAAATGCGGTGGTGATCTCAAAGTTCGCAACGACGATGATCCCGAAGTAATCAAGAAACGTATTGTGGAACAAGGCAATACCGCCCTTAAACCGATTTTGGATTATTATGATGGATTGGGAGTTTTGCAAAGAGTTGATGGAATGGGGATGATTGATGATGTGGAAGACGAGATTGTTAAATTGTTAAATTGCTAAATTGTCATCCTGAGTGAAGCCCCGCCAAGGCGGGGCGAAGTCGAAGGATCTAGATTCTTCGACTTGCTACGCTCGTTCTGAATGACAGCTGTATATGCTCATAAAACAACCTTACGAAATCAAACAACTCATTGCTGGTGGCCATATTATTGGCGAGATTTTGGGTAAGCTAGCAAAAATGACCAAGGCCGGCATGACGACCTGGGAGGTGGACAAAGCCGCCGAAGAGATGATCATAAAAGCCGGGGGCAAGCCATCATTTAAGGGCTACATGTCGCATCATTACGACCCGCCTTTTCCCACCACCATTTGCGCTTCTCGCAATCATGAGTTAGTCCACGGGATCGCCAAAAAAGAAACCATTTTACAAAATGGCGATGTTTTTAGTATTGATATTGGGATGGAATACCCAATCGGGAAATCCAAAATCCAAAATTCCAAATCACAAACTACGCGTGGGTGGTTTACGGATACCGCCATAACTTTGGCGATTGGAGAAATTGATCAAAAAGTACGCGAGCTCATGCGCGTGACCAGACAGGCGCTCGAAGTGGGTATTAAGGCCGTTAAGCCGGGTCATAGCGTTGCCGAAATTGGCAAGGCAATTGAGACTTATGTAAAGTCGCAGGGTAAGTATGGAATAATTCGCGATTTAGTGGGACATGGTGTAGGCCACGAAGTACACGAAGAACCGCGCGTGCCAAATTACTATGACAAAAGTTTGGAAAAGTTTATTCTCAAACCCGGCATGGTAATCGCTATTGAGCCGATGATATCTTTGGGCGGTGAAGAAGTCGAGACTGGTCCAGATGGCTGGACGATTGAGATGAGTGATGGCAGCACTTGCGCCCATTTTGAACACACGATAGTGGTAACGCGTTTTGGGCGGGAGGTAGTGACACGCCGACCAAATGAAAAAAGCGAAAAAATATAATTTTTAATTGTCATTCTGAGCGACCCCGACTTTACGTCGGGGGAGTCGAAGCCTGCCTGCCGGTAGACAGGAATCTAATTACATATAGGCTACGCCATATAATCTTATTCGTTCTGAAATGTCCAAACAAATTTGTCCATTTCCTCACTCATTTCGCTTATGAACATTCTTGCAATTGACTTTGGCACAAAGAATATTGGCCTCGCTTGGTGTGATACCGGGATTGGGGTGGTTTTGCCGTATGGTGTGATAAGGAATAAAGAACAAGGAGTAAGGAGTAAAGAATTGAGCGATCTTATCATCAAAGAACGCATAGAGAAAGTGGTGATTGGTTTGCCGATGGGGCTGGACGGCAAAGAGAACACCAACACCACCCGAGTGAAGAAGTTTGGTGGAGAGTTAGCAGCACAGATTAGTATTCCGGTGGATTATTGCGATGAAAGGTTCTCTAGTCAACAAGCAGACAGATCTGTTGGTGGTGCGAGCCGCGATGAGAAATCAGCAATGGTGATACTAGAATCGTATTTGCAGAGTAAAAGTTAGAAGAATATCAGCAAGAATATTTTGTTAAATTGTTAAACTGTTAAATTGTTGTAAAAACTTTAATAATTTAGCAATTTAACAATTTAGCAATTTAATTATGCAGAGCATAATTTTATCCCGGCGCGATTTTAAAGAGAATGATCAGATAATTTCGTTGTACACTTTTGAACATGGTAAGGTGGAAGCGCTCGCGCGCGGGGTAAAGAAAATTTTAAGCAAAAATTCAGCGGCCTTGGAGCCGTTTTGTTTTGTGGAAGCGGAAATTATTCCCGGTAAAAAAGATTTGGCCTATTTGGGTTCCGTTACCCCGATAAATATCTTTAAAAATATTCGCGCGGATTTAGCCAAAAGTTTAATGGCTGGATATGTAGTAAAACTTTTAGACAAACTTATTCATCCTAACGAGCCTGATAAAAGAATTTTTGAGTTACTCAAGAGCTGGCTGGCTTGGTCTGATATTAGAGGTTGTCATCCTGAGCGAAGCGAAGGATCTACATCCGCAGTTGAGGCTTTTGTCGCCAAACTTTTATATATCCTTGGTTTTAGCGCAGATAATATTTTTGTAAAAAAGAGCTGGGAAGAAATCGCCAAAATGTCTTTTGATAAAAAAGTACACGATAAAATTTATCATGACTTGGTTTTTAACACGGAAGTAAAAATTAAAGATTGGGCTTGAAGTATCTTATTAGTGTTTTTTCAGAGGTTTTAATTGCCCAACCTCTTTCTATTTTGTAAAAAATTATTTTTGGACACCACCGACCTCCCAATTTTTCTTTCAATTTGTTTTCTGGCCGTACCGGCGATTTGTCCGCCCACCCGCGCGTCGTCTTTCAATCGCGGTAATCCTTGAGAATTTTTCGTCCTGTGAATTTCGGTCGTTGTTCTCTCGCCCAGCATGGTTAAAATCAATTCAAAGTCATCCATGTGATCGCGGAGATTGTGTTGTTTTAACCCTTTGAGTTTTTTGTATTGGGCGGGCGTGACGCCAAAAGTGGCCTGGGAAATTTCGGCCGTCAAAATTTTATAGTCCCGTTCATCGGCAGCGCCTCGCTTTTGCCACTCGTCGGTT
>Ga0172381_10001070_pt1 | contig 33634 bp, 46 predicted proteins | sample Leawel6488metaG_FD_119754 | JGI IMG/M metagenome (GOLD analysis project Ga0172381, IMG submission 119754) | Leachate microbial communities from a municipal landfill in Southern Ontario, Canada - Leachate well 64-88 metaG | ecosystem: Engineered > Solid waste > Landfill > Unclassified | place... | reverse complement strand
GCGGGTCTGGTTCTCGCCGGCCTGCCTGGCGGCCACGCAGCCCCACTCGCAGGGCGACCTGTTCCGGGAGGTGGGGTGATGGCCACCCAAGGCTGGGGCGGATACGGCTTTGACGGCAGGCAGTTGCAGCAGCTCGGCCCCTCTCCGGCCGCGGCCAAGAAGCGTCGCAAGGGCGTCAACGAGCTGGTCCTGGAGCAGCTGGGCACGACCCTGGAGCGGGACCTGGAGACCTGGACCGAGGCCCTGCTGACCGCGGCCATGGCTGAGGGCGGCTGCCGGGCGTGGTTCCACCTCCCGGACACCAGCAGCAAGAAGCGGGGCACGTCGGGCTTCCTCGACCTGGCGATCGTTCCCCGGACGGGCCTGCCGATCGCCCTGGAACTGAAGCGCACGGACGGGTTGGGCAGGGTCTCCCCTGAGCAGCAGGTCTGGCTGGAGTCGTGGGGCGAGCGGGGGGCGGTGGCGAGCTCGCAGGCTGAGGTCCTCGACTTCCTGCGACGGTGGGGAGTCGTCGCGTGACCCCTCGCACCCCCGAGCACCTCCCCTCCGCGCTGACCGCGCTGCTGCGGGTCCTGGCTGCGGCCCGGCTCGACCGCCCGGAGCTCCAGCCGGTGCTCTGCCCCCGGGGCCCACGGCTGGCCCTGCGCCAGTGCGCCGGCCGCTGGCGCGACATCGACCCTCGTTGCGCTGGCTGCCCTGACGGCCGGGACCGGAGCTGGCGGCTGGCTGAGCTGACCGGCGAGATCACACCACTGACCCCGCCGTCGGGGACGCTGACCTGTGACGAGCTGCTGCGACGGGCCGGATTCGACCCGGAGGAGACGAGCATGAAAGACCACGACGAGACGACGACCACGACCGAGGGCGAGGGCGAGACCCCGGACACCGCTCCCGCCCCTCATCCCCTGGATCTCTGCCCCTGCGGCTGCGGGCGGGAGGTGGCCCCCAACCGGACCTACGCGAGCAAGGGCTGCGCCGGGCGGATGAGGTGGCGTGGGGTGGGGCGCTCGAAGGAGCGGGAGCAGGAGACCGAGCCTGTCGCCTCCGAGGAGATCCCGACCCTGCCCCCTTGGGCCGACTACGGCGCCCCGATCCCCATCATCGCCGACGCCTGCCCGCGCTGCCACGAGACGAAAACTCGTCCAGGGGACGGGTCGACGAGGCACCCGCGCTGGTCCTGCGTTTCCTGCGGCTACGAGCACAACATCCCCATGGGGCCACAAGGGGGCGAGTGGATGCCAGTGACAGTGCAGCAGCAGCTGGCCACCGTCCGCGAGGAGACCGCCCGGCGCTACGAGCAGGAGGCCGCGGAGCTGACGCAGCGGCTGGAGGCGGCGGAGGGCGCACGGGACAAGGCGGAGACTGAGAGCGCCGGGCAGTTGGCCAGCATCCTCAACGAGACGGTGCAACGGCGGACCGTCGCCGAGGCCCTCGGCCTACCCCAGACGGCAGGCATCGACGAGGTGCTCGCCGAGATCCGACGCCTGCAGGAGCATCAAGAGGCGCCCCCCTCCCCATCCGAAGTTGCTCGGCATATCGGTCTGCTGAGCCAGCCACGCAGCCTCGAGATACCGACCCCCGACCTCCCCTCGCCCGAGGCGCTGCCGGCGGCGACGCTGTTCCGCTACGCCGAGTACGCCCTGAAAAAGACCGAGGAGCTGTCTGCTCTGGCCGACCGGCTCTCGGGGGCGGTCCCGTGAGCGCGCCCATCCTCCACCTCGAGAGCCGGATCCCCTCCCTGCTCTCCCTGGTCGTCAAGCCCGTGGCCGTGACCCTGGGCCGGCACATCTTCGTCCGCCGGGGCATCGTCCCCACGGAGCAGCTGCTGCGGCACGAGGCCACCCACGTCGCCCAGGCCGCCGAGCTGGGCCTGCTCCGCTTCCTGCTGTTCTATGCCTGGGACTGGCTGCGGGCTTGGTGGGTCCTCCGGGACGGGGCCGCGGCCTATCGAGCGATCCGGTTCGAGCAGGAGGCCCGCGACAGCGAGGACTTCGATATGCCCTGGCAGGAGATCGGGGAGTACTACCCCGGCGCCTGGCGCACCTACAGCCTACCCCCGAAGCCATGAGGAGGCCCGCGTGACGACCCGCATCTACCTGGCTCACCGCTCCTTCGACGCTCCCGGCTATCGGGCCAACCTGGCGCGGCTTCGTCTCCTCGAGGCGGGGCTACGGTCGGTCTCGCCCGAGCTGCTCTTTGTCCGCGTGCTCGGTCGCACCCCCGACGACGACCCGGCGACCGGGCAGGGCCCCTCGGCCGACTGCCTGATGGGCCTCGCGCGTCGGCTCATCCAGGGTGATCCGCGCGCGGCCGAGGCCGTGACCGACCCGGCCCCCTCGCCGGCGACGAGCTGCCTCCCCCGGGCCGATGCGCTCTGGGTCGTCTCGCCGATCGACCCGGACGTCCAGCAGCAGGTCGAGTGGGCCGTCGAGGTCGGGGTCCCCGTGGCCCTGCTCGACGACTGCGACCAGGAGAGCAACCTGCTGCTCGGGGGGCTGCTGCTGCATTCGGGCGGGGTCTCCCTGGACCAGCAGCCGCAGGACCGTGCCCCCTTCGCCCACCCCGAGCAGGTCGTCGACGCGTACTGGGGCGGGGCAGAGGAGGTGCTCGGCGCCAAGGCCCTGCCGATCGACCAGATCCGGGTCCAGAACAGCAGCAACTGCGCTGGGCTCAAGGCCCGGCTGGAGCGGATCGGCCTGCGGATCGCCGCGGCCGGGGGCGTCATGCGGGCCGTGCGGCGGGCGCCAGGCTGGAGCGAGCGCAAGGAGCGCGTGTTCGAGCTCCACGGCCGGGACCGGCTCGGCTTCGATGAGATCGCCGAGGCGGTCGGGTACGCCGGGCGGGACGGCGCGTGGAAGTGCTGGATGCAAATCCTGGCGGCCATCGCCGACGAGCTGCGGTCGCGCCGGGCGGCCTGACCCCTCCCGTGGACTCCGGGTCTCCAGGGCGCTACCCTGATGGCAGGAGGTGACCTATGCCTCGCTGGACCCTCGCCCTGCCCCTCCTCGGCCTCCTGTCGTCGTGCGCCCTGTCCCCGCTCCCGGGAGGCGAGGACGCGTCCCCGGGCCTGCTGGACGCCTCGCCGGGCATCCTGGACACTGACGCGGGAGACGCGGGAGACGCCGACGCCGCCCAGGTCGACACCGCCTTCCCCCTCCCCGACGCGGGCACCCCGCCCCTGGACACCGGCGCGCCCCCGGACGCAACCGCTTGCACCTGCCGCGGCGTCTCGACCTGCTGCGATGGCTGCCAGGCCGTCCGCGTCGGCCAGGCCTGCATCGACGACCTGAGCTGCACCTTCGACGAGCGCTGCTCCCCCGCGGGGGCGTGCGAAGGCGAGAACGCCTGCACCATCCCCGGGCACGATTGCGAGCGCGCCAGCTGCGACGAGCTGCTCGGCTGCTCCTACGCCGACCTGCCCGAGGGGGCGCCCTGCGACGACGGCCGGCCCGGCAACCCCCGGGACGTCTGCCGGGCAGGGGACTGCATCGGCCTCGACTGCGAGTGCGACGGCGTGACCTCCTGCTGCGACGGCTGCCACCCCATGCGCGAGGGCGAGGTCTGCAGCGACGACGACGCCCGCACCTACGACGACCACTGCCAGACCGGGGTCTGCGTGGCCGCTCCCTGCGGCTGCTCGCCCGGGGACGGCCCCTGCTGCGACGGCTGCCGGCTTCTGGGCCCCGAGAAGGTCTGCGACACCACCGCTCAGCCGGCCCGGTGCCTGGCTGACACCTGCGCCGGCATCCTCCAGCCGACGGTCCTGCTGCGCCACTGCTCGGGGCAGAGCGCCGCCTGCGCGGGCGACCTGGTCCCCGAGGCGGAGGTCGTCGAGCCCTGCCGCTCCCGCCGCGGCTGCGTCCTCCGAGATGGCGTCCCGGCCTGCGTTTTCGATAATGATTGCCAATAGTTGTGATTATTCCAAAAATAACCTTGACGCCCAGGAAACCGAACCCCTACGATAGGACTATCTTCTAACAGGTGTAGGTAGCCTCAGGGGCCAAGCCCTCGGGGCGCCACTCCGTCCGAGACGCAGCCCCACGTCCACCCCGAGCAACTCAGGCAGACCATGGCCCAGCTCAAGATGACCGAGCGCGACGAGCAGCTCATCCTCGAACTGCGGGTCGACAAGAAGGGCAACCAGCGCGGCTCCCGGGCCATCGCCGCCCTTCTGGCGGAGGAGTACGGCCGCGAGTTCCACTTCTCCACCGTGGCTGGCGTCCTGCGCCGTCACCGGCTGGAGCGTGAGGAGATCGTCCGGGGCGTCCTGGCGGAGAAGCTGGGGCAGACGATCACCGCCGACCTGACCACGCTCGACGAGGTCCTGCGGCACGAGATGGAGGTCTGGCTGGCGGGCAAACCCAAGATCGGCATCGACGGTCGGGTGACGGCCCAGAACGACGTCCCCTTGTACCACTGGACCGGGCTGGGCAGGGAGATCCGGGAGGTCGTGGCCAAGCGCCTGGAGCTCGCCGGGGCCAGCCGACAGGAACCCGATGATGAGCTCTCCAGCCTCAGCGACGCCGACCTTGAGCGGGAGCTCGACGCAGCTCGTCGGGTCGTCAACGAGGGAGGAGCGGTTCCGGATCCTCCAGCTTGAGCGGGAGCTGGCTAAGCGCCGCGCCCGTCAGCACCTACTGCCCTTCACCCTCTGGACCTTCCCCGGCTACCAGGTCAATTGGCACCACCGGGCCATCGCCGACGAGCTGACGAAGCTGGTCAACGGCCAGATCAAGCGCCTGATCCTGACGGTGGGGCCGCGGCGAGGCAAGAGCGAGCTGGCCTCCCGCCGACTCCCGGCCTTCGCCCTCGGGCTGCACCCCGACTGGGAGATCATCGCCACCTCCTGGGGTGGGGACCTGGCGACGGACATGAGCCGCGACACGAAGCGGATCATCCTCTCGCCTGAGTACCACGAGCTCTTCCCCCGGACGAACCTCAACCCCCGGCACGTCGTGGCCGACGACCGGCAGGCCAGCGTCAACACCGCCGACCGTTGGGACGTGCTTGGCCACAAAGGCAAGTACACCGGCAAGGGGATCGGCGGCGGCATCACCGGCAAGGGCTTCACGCTCGGGATCATCGACGACCCCTTCAAGGACGACGAGCAGGCCCAGTCGGAGCCCTACCGGGCCAAAGTCTGGAACTGGTACCGCAAGGTTTTCTGGACCCGGCGCAGCCCCGACGCCCGCATCGTGATCATGCACACCCGCTGGCACGAAAACGACCTGGTCGGCCGGCTGCTGCATGAGGCCAAGACCCGCAAGACCGCGGACCAGTGGACGGTCGTCAACCTCCGGGAGATCCGGGAGGACGAGGAGAACGCCGCGGACCCCCGGGCTCCGGGCGAGGTCCTCTGGCCCGCCCGCTATCCACTGGCCGAGGCTGAGGAGCTGCGGGAGGCCGACCCGGCCACCTTCGCCGCGCTCTACCAGCAGCGGCCCGCACCGGCCGAGGGCTACCTCTGCAAGCTGGACTGGCTCCAGAAGCGCTACACGGTCCTGCCCGCCGGGGCTGGCCAGTGGCGCATCAGCTGGGACCTGCGCAACGGCGGCAGGGGGAAGAAGACCTCCCAGGCCGTCGGGCTGCTCTGGTTCCGGCCCTTCGCCACCCCCGGGCAGATCTACCTGGTCGACCGGATCGCCGGCCGCTGGGAGTACCCCGAGGAAGAGCTGCAGTTCCGGGCCTTCTGTGAGAAGAACCCGCAGGCGCTGGAGAAGCTGGTCGAGAACAAGGCGGACGGGCGGGTCCTGATCCCCCGGCTGCAGTCGATCATCTCCGGGATCGTGCCCTACGAACCCGGAGTCGCGGACAAGGCCGCCCGGTTCCGGGTCGTGCTGCCGCTGTTTAAGGCCGGTAACGTCTGGCTGCCCGACGAAAGTATCTGCCCGACGATCCGGGAGTACATCGACTCGCTGATGAGCTTCCCCGTGGGCTCGACCGACGACGACGTGGACGCGACGAGCCAGGCGCTGAGCGACTGGGCGACTGAGGGACGGCCGACCGCGGACGTCTGGTGGTGAGCGAGTGGATGAGCCCGTCGACAGCGCCGCTGGTCGTCTCGACCAGGTCGTCGTGGATGGCCTCTCCGACGTCCTGAAGACCTGGGAGTCGACCTCCGGGGCGGCCTCACCGGGCGGCATCGAGCCGGCCTTCTTTCTGGACCAGCAGGCGCTGGACAACTTCTACCGCGCCAACGTCTACGCCCAGCGGATCTGCGACGCCCTGCCCGACGAGGCGACCCGGCGCGGCTGGGAGATCACCTACGGCGAGCAGGACGCCGACGAGCAGGAGCAGGGCGACCCGATCGGCGACGAGCTCTGGCGCCTCCAGCTGCCGGCCCTGATCAACCAGGCGGCCAAGCTGGCCCGCAAGGACGGGCTGGCGGCCCTCTATCTGGGCGTCTGGGATGGCCAGGACGTCAAGGAACCGATCGACGAGGCCCGGGTCCAGAAGGTCACGCACGCCACCCTGATCGAGCGGGACCAGATCCAGCCGCTGACCTGGCAGACCGACTTCACGAAGCCCGGATTCGGAGAGCCGGAGGTCTACCAGATCACCCCCTACTCGGCCGGCGGGGCGGCGACGGGCGTGGCCGCGGGCGTCGCGTACGTCCACCGCAGCCGACTGCTCCTCTTCTCCGGGAAGTGGCTGCCGCCGCGGCTCCAGGCCGAGAACGCCAACAGCTGCGACAGCGTGCTACAGCGCTGCTGGCGACTGGTGCAGGACTTCCGGCGAACTGAGGGCGACCTCGGCGTGATCCTGCGGAGTTTCTCCCAGGGCTCCCTGACGATCCCCACCCTGGCGCAGCTGCTGAGCGGCGGGAACCAGGCCGCGGCGCTGAGCCGGCTCTCTCTGGTGAGCCTGAGTCGCCAGGTGTTCGGCCTGGCGCTGCTCGGCGAGGGCGAGAAGCTCGATTACGTCACCCGCTCGGTCGCCGGCCTGTCCGACCTCTACGACCGGCTGGCCCAGGGGCTGGCGGCCGCGGCCGAGATGCCCCTGACCCTGCTCTTCGGGCACTCGCCCTCGGGCCTCTCGACCGACGACACCGCGGGCCGGACCTTCTGGTATGCCCGGGTGGCCGGCTTCCAGCGCCACGAGCTGCAGCCCCACGTCGAGCGGGTCGCTCACCTGACCGCCCTGGCCCAGCAGGGGCCATGCAAGGGCCAGGAGCCGGAGCGCTGGGAGGTCGGCTGGCTCTCCCTGACCGAGCCGACCGAGGGCGAGGAGATCGACCAGCGGAGCAAGCAGGCCGCGACCGACCGAGCCTACTGGGACATGGGCGTGCTCTCCGCCGAGGAGATCCGGGCCTCCCGGTTCGGCAAGGGGTCTTACTCGGCCGAGACCACGCTGCTGGAAGACGAGGCCCCCGACGAGCAGGACGATCCCGAGGCGAAAGCCGAGGCCCTCGCCGAGGCGAAGGCCGCAGCAGCATCCAAGAAGCCCGGCGCGGCCCCAAGCGCCGAGACGGAGTAGCAGATGCCGACCACGATGGCCCGCTCAGCCCTGGTATCAGGGAACAACCCGGCGACCCTGGCGACCAACCTGAACGCCGCGGTCGAGACCCTGGAGGCATCCGGGTTCGTGTTGCAGCAGCTGCTCCCCGTCGAGCTCCCGGACGGGACCGGCGGGGTCATCCCCGGCTTCGTCCTCCTGGCCGTCCATCAGACCTACGCAGGGACGGGCGTGTTCTCGGCGGACGCCGCGGGCCGGGCGAAGATGGCCGCGGGCTTCTTCGGTGGGGGCGTGGCTGCCTCGGCGGCCCACTTCGCTGATGGCTTCTGGACCAACGCGCTGGTCGCGAAGTTCGCCGACTCGCTCTTCGCCGCCAACGCGGCCAGCCGGGCGAAGTTCGTCGACGGGATCTGGACGACCGCGAAGCTGGCCGCCGGCATCCTGTCGGCCGACGCCGACGGCCGGGGGAAGATGGCCGCTGGCTTCTTCGGGCAGAACGACGCGACGAGCCTGGCGCAGTTCGCCGATGGCTTCTTCGGCAGCGCGCAGGTGGTCGGCAGCGCCCCCGGCGCCAAGTTCGCCACGGGCGCCAAGCCCCTGGTCCAGAACGGTGCGCCGCAGCAGAACCGCCTCTTCCTGGCCACCCTGCCGACGGCGGGGGACTGGATCAGCGTCGAGGGCACGGACGCCGTCGTGGTCCCCTACGAGTTCCGGGCCGACTCTCCCCCGACCGGGGGCACGGCGGGCCGGATCTGGGTCTACGATGGCGGTGGCGCCGCGGCCGCCCGGGTCAACCTCGTCGACGCGATCAACGGCGTCGTGGACGCCAACCGGGTCGCCCGGGGCGCCGTGGCCGACCTGGCCGGCTTCGTGGCCCGGGACGCGGTCGCCCAGACCAGCGTCATGATCATGGAGGTCGCCGGGTCGGAGACGGCCCGCAACCTGACCGAGAACCTGACCGACGGGGCCGACATCTGGGATTCCGCGACCACGGTCGGCGGGATGCTGGAGACGCGCCAGCGCCTGGTCATCCAGACCCTGACCATCAACGCCGACCAGATCGCCGCCGGCGAGCTGATTTTCTCGACCGGGATCCAGCCGGTCTGGGCCCTCGTGATCAACCACAACCGGCCCCAGAACGAGGCCTGGGCGATCATCGCGGCGACCAACGCCGTGGCCCTGACCCTGGCCGGCGGGGCCGCCCCGAACAACCAGGCGGCCGACGTCGTGACCTGCATCGCGATCGGCTAACCCGTGCCGCTGCCGCGCCAGGCCAAGCGCCCGAAGCGACTGCCCCGAGTGCCCCGGATGGCATTCCCGGAGGCCGCCGAACGGCGCTACGAGAAGGCCCTGCGGCAGCGCATGACGAGGTTGCACGAGCTGACCAAGCGGCTCCTGCTTCCTGCCCTACAGCAGGCCGCCACGGACCTCGGGACCCGAGCTGACGACGACGAGGACGCGGCGCGGTCGGTCAAGCGGCTCTGGCGGGCGGTCAAGGGCATCCGGATCGAGTGGGAGCAGAGCGTCGACGACCGGCAGCTCGAGCAGCTGGCCGGCAAGGTCGGCTCCGAGGTGAGCGCCGTCGGCAAAGAAGGGCTCCGCAGCCAGATCAAGGCGGTGCTCGGGCTAGACCCGCTGCTCGGCGACAAGCCGGCCGCGGCCCAGCTGGCCAACTTCCGGCAGGCCAACGTCGAGCTGATCAAGAGCATCGACCAGCGCTACCTCAACGAGGTCAACGGGATCGTCCAGCGAGGCCTCCAGGCCGGCACGCGGCCCGAGACCTTGGCCCGGGAGATCGACAAGCGCTACCAGGTCGGGCTCAGCCGAGCGACCCTGATCGCTCGCGACCAGCTGGGCAAGCTCGCCGGCCAGCTCGACCGGATCCGGCAGACCGACCTGGGCATCAAGCGCTACATCTGGCGGACATCGAAAGACGAGCGGGTCCGCGACGAACACGCCGAGCGGGAGGGGCAGACCTTCTCCTGGGACGATCCGCCAGAGGGCGAGCACCCGGGGGAAGCCGTGCAGTGCCGCTGCGTCGCTTCGCCCGCCATTGAGGACCTACTGACCGAACTCGAGGGATCACCCGAATGACGACCGTCCAGCGCTACGACGTGGCACCGCTCCAGCGAGCCGTGCGGACCCCGGAGGGCTACCTGCTCGCCGAGGGGTACGCGGGCCGTGCGGGCGTGCTCGTCTACCGCAACGCGGACGGGACCGTGCGCAGCGAGCTGATCCCCCCGGAAGAGCTGTTCCACCCCGACTCGCTGGCCACCCTGGGCCGCAAGCCCGTGACCCTGCAGCATCCCACCAAGGACGGCAAGCCGGTCATGGTCGACGCCACCAACGTCCAGACCTTCGGGGTCGGGGATGTCGACGGCGAGCTCGTCGAGGAGCGGATGGGCGGCTTCGTCAAGGTGCGGGTGGCCATCCGCCGGGCCGACGCGGTCGCCTCGGTCGAGAGCGGCCAGGCCCGCGGGCTGAGCCAGGGGTACACCTGCGACCTGGATGAGACCCCCGGCACCTGGCGTGGCCAGCCATATTCCGCCGTACAGCGTCACCGCGTATACAACCACCTCGCCCTCTGCGGGCTCGGGCGGGCAGGCGCAGAGGCGCGGCTCCGGATCGACGGGGCGGACATCGAGATCGACGGGCCGCAGTGGCCCGGGACTGAGACAGGAGGAAGGACCATGGATCGGACCGCCAGCATCGAGATCGGCGGCGTGCGCTACGACGGGCTCGATCCCGCGCTGGCGAGCGCCGTCTCCGGGACCATCACCGAAGCCAAGAAGGAGGCCGAGGCCGCCCGGGCCGACGCGGTCACCCACAAGGCCCAGCTCGACGCCGTCAAGAAGCAGATGGACGAGTGCAAGGCGCAGTACGACGCCCAGATGGCGGACCTGCGCAAGAAGCACGACGGGCTCGCCGAGGTCCTGAAGGAGAAGGAGAAGAAGCAGGCCGAGCTGGAGGCGAACCAGCGCGGCGACGTCGCCGACGCCGCCTTCAAGGTCCGCTTCGACGCCCGGCTCCGGCTGCTCGGCATCGCCGGCAAGCTCGGCGTCGAGAAGGCCGACGAGCAGGCCGACCTGGCGCTGCGCAAGGCGATCGTGGCCAAGCACGACCCGGCGATGAAGCTCGACACCGCCAGCGAGGCCTACCTCGAGGCCTACGTCGACGCCCTCGGGCCGCTCTTCGCCCGGGCCGACGCCTCCCAGGCCGGGGCCGCCGCGGCCGCCGCGAGCCTCGGGGCCGACGGAAAGCCCAAGGTCCCGGTCACCGCCGAGGCCGCCCACGCCGACGCCCTGGCCGAGTACAAGAAGAACACCTTCGGGGTCTGACCACCGGTCCCCGGCCCACCATCAGAGACAGCAAGGATTTCCGGGCCCAGCGGGCCAGGAGGAGGGACTAGTCGATGAGCCAGACCACCTACGAGCAGATGAGCGATCGGCCCCTGCCCTTCGGCTCCGTGTTCGATTCCGGCGCCAAGGACTCGATCTCGGCGCTCAACAGCGACCCGGGCGCCGCCCAGGTCGACACCGTCACCATCACCAACTACGTCCTGGCCAAGACCCTGACCTGGACGATCGACGGCGTGGCCTTCAGCTACGTCATGACTGCGGCCGACGCGGACACGACCGGCGTCGCGGCCTCGATTATCGCGCAGCTGCAGGCCGAGCCGATCTTCGGCGGTCGCTTCTACGCGACCCACCTGCTGGGCGTGATCACCCTGACCGCCCGCTTCCCCGGGGTCGGCTGGACCATCCTGGCCACCGGCGCCTGGGCCGCGGACTTCACCGTCGCCAACGTGACGGCGAGCGCCGCCGGGGCCGCGCTGCCCTACGGCCGGCTGGTCATCGACGATGGCCAGGTCTCCGGCTCGATCAACAAGAAGGGCAAGCTCGGCTCCGCCGCCAACCTGACCGCCAAGGTCATCCACGCGGTCCCGGTCCACGTCAACACCACGACCTACACCGTGTCCGTGACGGTGAAGGGCCTCACCTACCTGGCCCAGTTCACCTCCGGCGGCGCGGCGACGGTCAAGGAGATCGTCGAGGGGCTGGAGCCGATCATCAACGCGATGCTCCCGACCCAGACCGTGGTCGTCACGGAGGACGACACCCACCTGCTCTTCACCGCCGAGCTGGCTGGGCTGGACTTCGACGTCGCCTTCGGGTCGAGCGGCGCCACCGCCCTCTGGACCGTGACCGACACGGGTCTGAAGACCGACGACGTCAACGAGGCGGCCATCGGGATCGCCCTGCGGTCCGACTCCGTCGAGACCAACAGCGACACCGTCCCGGGCTACCCCGCCAACCGGGCGATGTCCGTGCTGCGCCAGGGCCGGGTCGTGGTCCAGACCCCGACCCTCGTGGTCCCATCCCGGGGCGTCTGGGTCCGCCTGGCCACCGCCACCGCGACCTCCCCGATCGGCAGCTTCCGGGACACCGCCGCGACCGACTGCGTCGAGCTCGACCCCCGGCGCTTCCGCTGGGTCGTCGGCGCCTCGGCCACCCGGGCGGTCCTCCAGGTCTCCTGCGACTGAGCCTGAGGGCTCCCCGACCAGCAACAGCACACGATTCCTGGGGCAGCCCTGGGTAGGAGTAGACCATGAGCGAGAACATGCGACTGGTGTCCCGCGCGGACGCGGAGCGGATCGACACCGAGATCGGCGCCGGCGGTGGCGTCTGGTTCAACCGGCAGCTCGAGCTGATCGAGCAGCAGGTCCTGCGGGCCAAGCGGCCGCCGAAGAACGGCCTGACCCTCTTCCCGCCCAAGACCGGGATCCCCGAGGGCGCCGAGAAGTACACCCGCCGGATGTACGAGTACACCGGCCGGGCGAAGCTGGTCGGCAGCTACTCCGACGACCTGCCCCGGGCGAACGTCTCCGGGATGCCCGAGGACAGCGTCATCCTCAAGCGGGTGGGCGCCTCCTACGGCTACAATATCGACGAGCTGGCCGCGGTCGACATGGCCGCGCGCACCGGCCAGACGATCAACCTGCCCACGGAGCGGGCCCTCGCCGCCCGGGACATGATCGAGGCCGAGCTCAACGAGATCGTCTGGAACGGCAGCGCCGAAGCCGGGCTCTACGGCGTGCTGAACCACCCGGCGATCCCCCGTCGGGCCCTGGCCAACGCCTCCACCGCGGCGCACGACACCGTGTTCGCCGACCTGGCCGCGGCCTTCCAGTCGGTCAAGAGCAACACCCAGGACGTCGAGCAGCCCGACCGGCTGATCCTGGCGTCCAAGGTCTACAACCTGCTGCAGGTGAAGCTCCGGACCAACACGGACACCACGCTCTTGGATATCCTGTCCAAGAGCCTCGGGATCCCCCGCGGCAACATCCTCTCCGCCTGGGAGCTCAACGGCGCCGGCGACGGGGGCTTCGACGCCGCGATCGTCGACCGCAAGGACGAGCTGGTGATGGGGCACATCCTCAGCACCTTCTTCCGGCAGGAGCCCGTCGAGCGGAAGAACCTCGAGTTCGTGGTGAACTGCACCGCGAAGTCGGGCGGGATGATGGCCAGCTACCCCCACGGGATGCTGATCGCCAGCTTCCCCAACGCCCTGTAGCCGACAGGGTCTCCAAGGTCCACCTGAGCCCCCGCCCGGACCTGACCGTCCGGGCGGGCCAGTCCCTTCCAACACGAGGAGCAGACCATGAGCGACCAGCGCACCCCCCAGCCCCCGGCACCGAAGCAGGCAGAGAAGGTCGACGACCAGCGGGTCACCGTCCTGAACGCCGACCCCTACCTGCGGACGATCGACTTCGGCGAGAACCCCGCCGACGGGACCCGCCGCGGCGTCTCGATCCCCGCGTCCAAGACGGACAAGTTCCACCGGGTCACCCCGGGGCGGGCCGAGATGCCCCTGTCCGACTGGCAGGCCATCAAGGCCCACCCGACGGCCAAGCACCTGGTCCGCAGGGGCGTGCTGACGCTCCTGGCGGCCGAGGGCTGAGCGGTGGCCACGCGGGACACGCTCAAGCGACTCGTGCCCGCGATGGCCGCCCTCTCCGATGCCACGCTCGACGAGTGGCTGGCCGACGCCGTGACCGAGATGGAGGTCAGTGAGTGGCCCGCCGCGGTCTACCCGCGGGCCTGCTGCTACCTCGCCGGGCACCTCTACCTGCGGACGGTGCTCGGCGCCTCGGGTAGCGGCGCCGGAGCGGGGGCCGTGACCGCCGAGAGCGCGGGCGGGATGAGCCGCAGCTACGGATCGATCGCCGGCTCCACCGCCGACGCCGAGCTGCTCACCACCGCACCGGGGGCCGAGTATGTCCGGCTCCGCAAGGCCCACATCTGTTCCTGCTTCGGGCTGCTTCCAGACACCACCTACGCCCTGAGGTGACCCCATGCGCAGCCGAGTCATCGACCGGGACCTCGGGTGGAAGCGGACCCTGAAGGCACTGGCGGGCACGAAGGGAGCCTATTTCTCCGTCGGCCTGCACTCTGACGCCAAGCCCTACGAATCGGGGCAGGAAGGGCCCGCCACGGTCGCCCAGATCGCTGGATTCCATGAGTTCGGGTCCAAGGATGGGGAGCATCCCCCGGCCCGGCCGTTCCTGCGGCCCACCATCGACGGCAACCGCGAGAAGTACGCCGTCATGCTGGAGCGGGTCCTGGGCCTGGTCATCGATGGCAAGCTGACGCTGAAGAAGGCCCTGGGATTGGTCGGGACGCAGGTCGCCACGGACGTCAAACAGGCCATCACGGACGTGACGAGCCCGCCGCTGGCCCCCTCCACCCTCGCCCACAAGGCAGCGAAGGCCGCCCACGTCGGGAAAGAGGGGGTCGCTGCGTACATCGAGGCCGGCGGTAACCCGCTGATCGACACCGGGCACATGCGACACAGCGTGACTTACAAAGTTTCCATCGCCGACAAGGAGCCCCAGGGCCCCGAGTCTGTGGCCGGGGGTGAGGAGTGATCCTCGGTCAGGAGCCTGTCACGCTGATCCGCTACGCCGCGGGGGCGCGCGGGAGCGACAGCCGCTTCGTCGCCGGGGCAGCCTCCAGCTCGACCATCCAGGCCTCGATGCAGCCCGTCACGGGGCGGATCCTGTTCCGGCTTCCCGAGGGCGAGCGGCAGCGCTACGAGCTCGTCGCCTACACCGAATCGGACGTGCGGGCCGGCGACGCGGCGACCTCCGTGCCTGCCGACCGGATCACCTACGGCGGGGTGACCTACGAGGTCGGGCGTGTGCAGCGCTGGCCCGCCGCTGGCCCGCTGCCCCACTATGAGGTCCTGCTCGTGAGGCTGGCTGAGGCCGGAGGCGGGGTCTGATGCCTTCTTCGACTCAGGAGCAGATCCTGCAGGCGGTCCGGGCCTGGCTCGTGCGCTGCACTGGGCTCTCGGCGTCGCAGATCATCCTCTGGGGCGACAAGGGACCCCGTCCCGCGCTGCCCTACCTGACGGTCCGGGTCATCCTATCCGGGGCTCAGGTCGGCACCGGCGAGGCGGTCTACTCCGAGACGACCACGACGCTGCCGGCTGGCTGGGCCCCGGTCACCTACTACCTCACCGGAGCCTACGTCAGGCCGACGAGCGGCACGACCCCGGTCCTGATCTACCGGGCCACCACGACCGGCTGGAGCGGGGCCCTGACGCCGACCTGGCCCACCGTCGAGGGAGGCACGGTCGTCGATGGGACGGTCACCTGGATCGCCGAGCGCCGGGTCCGCCAGTGGGCGACCGCCAAGGGCCACTTCCGGGCGACGGTGCAGATCGACGCCTGGGGCCACGGTGCCGGAGACTACCTGGCGGCCGCGTGCCTGGGCCTCAATTGGCTTCCCTCCCGGGAGGCTGCTGAAGCCTACGGCGTGGCGATCTCCCGCACCCTCTCAGCACCGCAGGACCTGACCGGCCTGCGGGACACCGCGTACGAGGTCCACGTCTCCCAGGACTTCGAGGTCACCTACTCCGCGACTCTCGTTCCTGCGACCGCCGGGCGGGCTCCTGCAGCCACCTCGATCGACTGGGACGTCACCCTGGACAGGACACCCAACCCGCCGGCGGACCTCCATTCGACCGGCACTGAAGGCGTGTGATGACCACCATCCGGCTCGACGACACCATGATCAGCATCACCGTCAACCTCAGCGGGACGCCCGTCGTGCGGGCCGGGTTCGGGACCCCGCTGCTGGTCTCTCCGGCGGTGGTTCCGGGCGGGGCCATCCTGACCCTGACCTACACCTCCGGGAGCTTCTCGACCGCGCTGGCTGCGGACGTCACGGCCGGGAAGATCACCCAGCACATCGCCGACTACATCACCGCGATGTTCAGCCAGTCGCCGAAGCCCGCGACGATCAAGGCCGGGAAGGTCGCCTACGTCTCGCTGGCGGCCGACCTCTCGGCGATCGAAGCGCAGGATTCGGCCTGGTACGGCCTGACCGTCGACTTGAACGCCCAGACCGACGCCAACAAGGAGCTCTACATCACCGCGGCGGCGGCCTGGGTCGAGGCCCGGACCAAGGTGGCCGTCTTCGACTCCCACGACGTGACCATGTACGCTGCCGGCCCGGGCGACATCGCCTCCGCCGAGCAGACCCTGGCGCACGAGCGGACCTCGATCCTCTGGTCCCAGCTCGACGCGACCCTGGGCACGCAGGACCAGGCGGCCTCGGCCTGTGCACTGGCGCGCTGGCTGGCCTTCGACCCCGATGTGATCTCCGCCCCCTTCCGGGCGCAGGTCATCGGCATTCTCCCTGCCACCAAGACGGCGATCCCGCCCGCGCTCCCAGTGGACTTGACGGCCGCCGAGATCGCCATTCTGCAAGGGAAGAACTGCAACGTCCTGCTGCCCTACGGCGGTGCGGCCGCCTTCCTGGACAAGGGCTGCAGCGCCGCTGGGCGCCAGTTTCACGAGATCTTGACCAAGGACTGGCTCACCGCCCGGATCCGCGAGGACATCGCCGCCGCCGCCAAGACCCTGGCCAACCGCGGTCGCAAGTGGCCCTGCTCCAACGAGGGCGTCGCGATCTGCGTCGGCGTCGTCAACAACTGGCTGGGCACCGGCGTCCAGGCGGGCCACTTCGAGTCCTTCGAGTCGGCCACCGGCACCTTCAGCCGCACGACAGAGAAGATATACATCGCGGCGACCGCGGTCATCCTGGGCAACGCCCGGGAGTTCTCCTTCGTGATCGACTTCGTCTGATCCCGAGCCCTCCCAACCCTCGGTAGCCCCTGACGTTCCTTGCCCCGGAGGCAGAGATGAGCGACGCACTGTTTAGCCTGGCCAAATCCTATGCCTTCCCGGACGTCCAGCTGCTCGTCAGCGGGCAGCGGATCGAGGGCTTCGACGACGATGGCGGGGTCTCGGTCGAGTTCGACGACGACGATCAGTCGATGGTCCGCGGTGCCGACGGCGAGGTGACCGTGGTGCGCAAGGCGCCCGCGATGGGCACCATGACCGTCCGGCTGAAGGAGACTTCGACGAGCAACGGCATCCTCGGGGGGCTGCGGGCCCTCCAGCGAGAGTTCGGCGCCACCGTCTGGCCCTGCCCGGTCGCCCTCTTCGACCCCAACACGGGGGAGACGCTGACCTCGCCGCAGGGCATCTTCCTTAATCGGCCCGGGATCGAGAAGAACGCGGAGCCCACGGTGCGGGAATGGAAGATCGGCCTCCCCAACCCGGTCTACGTCCCGACCCCGGACCCGCTCGCCTAGCGGTTCCTCCCTCGCCCGGCCCTGCCCCGTCCTGACCCCTCGTTGCCCGTCCTAACAGGAGGCCCTGATGGCCCGAGATCAGCAGAACCGCACGATCCTCGACGACGACGGCGCCCCGCACGCCTACGTCCTGACGCCGCACAAGCCCTCCGACGGGCTGAAGATCGGGCCGCGGCTGGTCGCGCTGGCGGGCCCCGCGCTCGCCTCGCTGATCGGTGGGTTCGGCTCGGGGCCAGCCAACCTGACGAAGCTCCTGGAGCAGGATCTCGACCTCGGGGCGATGGCCAAGGAGCTGAGCCTGGCCATCCTCCGGGAGGACGTCTCCGACCTGGCCAAGAAGATGCTGGCCGGGAGCCTGCGCGATGGGATGCCGCTGGACAACTCGGCGGCGTTCGAGGTGGCCTACCAGGCCAACTACGGCGAGCTGGCCGAGGCGCTGGCCGCGGTCGTGGAGGTCAACCGGTTCGTCCTTTTTTTCTCCCGCATCGTCGGGAGGTTCAAGGCTCCCCCGACCGCGAGCTGAAGCGGCTGCCGGCCAGGGTGCGCAAGCTCCTGGCCGCGTGCCCACCCGACGACCAGCTGATCCTCCAGGTCTGGCTCGAGGCCCGGATCGATCCGCTCACTACGATCCAGACGACCTGGTCGACCGCCGACCTGCTCCTGGCCCGTGACGCCCTCGACATCGCCCACCTGGTGAAGCAGGCAGCGTCGGCCAAAGGACTGCGCAAGTGAAGATCCGCGAGCTGATCACCGTCTTCGGGTTCCAGACCCAGGTCGCGGTGCTCGACGGGATCAATCAGCGCGTGGAGAACCTGAAGGCCACCCTGGACGCCGTGGCCCAGGCGGCCAGCGTCGCGGTCCGGGGCCTCTTCGGCATCGCCGCCGAGGCGGCCGGGCTGGCCGACTCCATCGGCGAGCAGGCGCAGAAGCTGGGCCTGGACGTCGAGGCGTACCAGGAGCTGGCCCACGCGGCCAGCCTCTCGGGCGCCTCGATGGAGCAGCTCGGGATCGCCTTGTCCAAGGTCGGGATGCTGGTTGAGGACGCCAAGAGCGGCGGGAAGGCAGGCGCCGATCTCCTGCGCCGGCTCGGGATCTCTGCCGATCAGGTGGGGACGGCGGACCAGACGCTGGAGCTGCTGGCCGACCGCATCGCCGCGATGCCCGACGGGATCAAGAAGGCCGCGCTGGCGCAGCAGGCTCTCGGCCGCGGCGGCCGGGCGCTGATCCCCCTACTCAACGAGGGCGGCGCGGGCCTGCGGCGGATGCGCGAGCAGGCGCAGCGGCTCGGGATCGTACTCGACCGCAAGACGGTGAAGGCCGGCGGAGAGCTGCAGGACCGGCTCGACTCGATCCGGGGAGCGGCCAAGGGCGTGCGGTACGCGATCGCCGCCGGGCTGATCCCGACGCTGAATGACCTGTCCGGCGAGCTGCTCACCTGGTGGGAGTTGAACGGCCTGGTCCTGCGCCAGCGGCTAACCGCGTGGGCCCAGGAGCTCGCCGCCAAGGTCCGTCAGCTGGGCGACTGGCTGAAGCGGCAGGAGCCGGCGATCCGCAGCTGGATCGACGCGCTCGGCGGGCTGGACGGGATCCTGCGCAAGGTCACCACGACGATGCTGCTCTTCACCGCAGCCAGGGTCATCAGTGGCCTGGGAGCGATCTCCTTCAACGTCTTTGCCCTGGTGCAGAACGTGCGGGCGCTCAACGCGGCAGCCAAGGGGGCCGGCATCGTCGGGCTCACCAAGCTCGGAGCGATCGGCCTCTTCCTCGCCGCCGCGGTGGCCACCATCGCCCTGAGCTACAACGAGCTCTCCGGGTACCTCGAGGGGAAGTCCAGCGTCCTGGAGCTGGTCTTCGGGAAGTACCGGGAAGGCGAGGGCCTCATTGGCTCGGCGATCAATCTCCTCGAGGCAGTCGGCGACGCCTTCGTGGCCATCAAGGACGCGGCGGTCCAGGTGGGCGGAGCGATCTGGTCGGTCATCGGGCCCGCGGTCCTGCAGGTCTGGGGCGTCGTCAAGGAGGCCGGGGCCTGGATCCTGAACAAGGACGTGGCCATCCTCTCGTATTTCTTCAACTTCATCGCGTGGTGGTTCAACTGGCTCGCTGCTGGCATTCGGGAGTTTCCCTCGATCGTCAAGGCAGTGATCGACGAGGTCATTGCCACGCTGGGCCGCTTCTTCACCTGGGCAGGCAAGAAACTCGAGGAGTACCCCGGGCTCGTCAAGGCCGTGGTCGGCGCAGCGGGCGGGTTCCTGGACCGGACGGCGCAGGCTCAGGCAGCCTACGCACAGCAGCCGGCGTATCCCTCCGTTTCGGGCTGGCTGCGCGGCGCTGCCCCCAACAGCCAGGCGATCAACATGACCGCGCCCATCACGATCAACGCCACGACCGCCGCCGGGGTCACCGCCACGGACATCGGCCGGGAGGTGCGGCTGGCCGTCCAGCAGGCCTCCAGCGATGCCTACCGCGGCGAGCTGCGCAACTTCTCGGCCCGGGAGGAGTAGCCGATGGCCCAGAAGCAGGAGGTCGTCGTCAAGTTCGGGCCCAGCATCCTGACTCCTGACGGCGGCGCCATCCTCGTGCTCGACGCCGCCGTCTCGCAGCAGCATTCGCTTTCCGCCCGGGTGAGCGAGCACCCCGTCGAGGACGGCGCCGACATCGCCGACCACATCCAGCCGGAGCCGGTGCGGCTGACGATCAACGGCATCATCTCAGCCTTCCCCCTCCACTCGGCGGGGTACGAGGGCCGGGAGATCGACGGCTGGAACGTGCTCCGGGAAGCCATCCAGACCGGGCGGACGGTGACCGTCTCCACCCCCCTGGCTCTCTACACCAACATGGTCCTGACCTCCCTCTCCACCGCCCAGGAGAAGGGGCAGTGGGCGGTCTTCCCGGCGATCGAGCTGCGGCAGATCCGGATCGTCCAGCAGAAGACCGTCCAGCTCCCCCCCGAGATCGTGAAGAAGAAGCCCCAGAAGGCCACCGCCCCCAAGCTCGTTGACGTGGGCAAGCAGCCGACGGACGTCCCGACCGCGGCCCAGGGGAAGACCCTCCTGCGCTCGGCGCTCGACCTCCTGACGGGAGCCCCGTGATGCAGCTGGTGAGGGCCTTCCCTGAGCACCCCGACCACGTCCAGACGGTGCAGCTGTCGGGCGTGAGCTTCCGGCTCACCCTCTCCTGGCGGGAGCGGACCGAGGCCTGGTATGCCACGCTGACCCTGCTCGACGGCACCCCGGTCATCACGGGTGTGCGGCTGGAGCCGAGCGCGGACCTGCTGCGCTACGCCGACCCGCTGCTCTACGCCCCGACCCTGCGGCCTGGCCAGCAGCGCCCACGGCTGCTCTGCCTCGACGCGGCGGGCTGCGGCCAGTCAGCGACCCGGAGCACGGTCCACGTCGTCTGGAGCCCCGGAGCGATCCCGCATCGCTCGGGGAGCATCGTGGCCGAGTCCGCTGACGGGGATCGCTGGGTCACAACCACGACACACTACGGCGGGGCCCACACCGTCGTGACCGCGGTCTCCGAGGAGTTCGGTCCCGTCGAGGCGGAGCCCTCCGAGATCGACACCAAGGTCGACCCGGCCTATCCCGGGATCAGCGCCGTCATCAACATCGAGCGGGCCGTCCCGGGGCAGGACCGGGTGAGCATCCTCCAGCCAGATCTCGGCACCCGGGCGGTCCTGCTCTGGCTCCCCAGCGAGGAGATCGCCGACCCCGAGGCGGCCACCTGGCAGGCGAGCACGGTCTACCTCCAGGGCGCCCTGGTGACCCCGATCGGTAGCGGCGACTTCAGCCACCGGGCCACCCGGGCCGGGACCTCGAGTGCGCTGGAGCCCGCGTGGCCCGTCGTCGTCGGCGACCAGGTCGAAGACGGCGAGCTCGTCTGGGAGTGCGTCTCCCTGTCGAGCGCCCCCGATTCGGTGACGGTGACCCCGTGAGCCAGCTCGCCGCCACCTCCGGGGCCGCGCTCTTTGGCCGCCGGGTCCAGGTCGAGATCGGTAAGCCCGGCCAGTCTGGGCGCAGCTGGACCGACCTGCGGATCGCCTTCGACATCAAGAAGGGGACCGGCCGCTCCCCCAACGAGGCACGGATCGAGATTTACAACCTCAACCGGGACAGCGAGAACGCCTGCCAGGAGGACGGGGCGATGGTCCGGCTGCTGGCCGGCTACGGCACCCCCTCGCTGATCTTCCAAGGGGACATCGACCAGGTCCTGCTCGAGCGTCGCCCTCCGGACCGAGTCACCGTGATCCAGGCTCGCGACGCTGGCCAGGCCTTCTCCCGGGCGCGCATCCGCAAGACGATCTCCGGGCAGACGACCGCCCGCAAGGTGCTCGGCTACCTGGCCGACGCCGCGGAGCTCGCCCTCGGGCCGCTCGGTCTGGCAGCGGACGTGATCATCAGCCAGGGCCTCGCGCTCAACGGGCCGGTCCGCGACGAGCTCGACCGGATCGCGGCCACCCTCGGCGTCGATTGGTGGGTCACCGATGGCCAGCTCGTCGCGCTCCAGCCGGGAGAGCACACCGGCGAGACGGTCGTGGATCTCGGGCCCGACAGCGGGCTCGTCGGTAGCCCCACCCCAGTCGTCGAGAAGAACCGGGCGACCAAGGGAGTGGAGGTCGTGGCGCTGTTGCAGCCGGCGATCTCCCCGGGCCGTCGCTTCCGCCTCCGCTCCGCGCGCTACACCGGGATCTACCGGGCCGGGCAGGTGAGCCACGCGGGCGACAGCTTCGGCGGAGACTTCTACACGAAGATCCGGGCCAACCTCGTGACGGGGGTCTGACGTGGCCAACGACCAGGCGCCCTCGATCGGGGAGCTGATCCTCGAGGCGGCCCGCGGTGAGCTCGCCCGCTCCCACGTCGCGCTGCCGGCCCGGGTCGTCAGTTACGACCAGGTGACGCAGACCTGCGCGGTCCAGCCGGACGTGCGCGCCCGCTACCGCACGCCCGAGGGCGAGTCCGTCGCCTACCAGCTGCCGCAGATCACCAGCGTCCCCGTGGCCTTCCCTGCGGGCGGGGGCTGCTCGATCACCTGGCCACTGGCGGCCGACGACGAGGTCCTGCTCGTGATCTGCGAGCGGTCGCTCGACGAGTGGAAATCCACGGCCGGGAGCGACTGCACCCCCCGGGACAAGCGCCGGTTCGACCTCACGGACGCGGTGGCGATCCCCGGGCTGCGCTCTCCCGGGGCGCCCCTGACCGAGGTAGCCAACGCCCTGGTCATCGCCGGGGCGGAGATCCGGCTGGGGAGCATCACCGCAGCTGACTTCGTGGCCCTGGCCTCCCTGGTCGACAATCGGCTCGGGAAGCTCCAGGCGGCCGTCGACGGGCACATGCACGCCACCGCCGCCGCTGGCCCCCCCGTCACCGGGACGCCAATTCCGGGGGTCTTCCCGGTGGGCGCCCTGGCCAGCGTCGCCGCGACGAAGGTGAAGGCAGAATGAGCGTCGGCAGCAGCATCGCAGCGAAGGACTTGCTCCTGAGCAGCACTGGCGATCTCGACCTCACCTCCGGCGGGGCCGCCTTCGTCGCCGGGCTCGCGGCCATCGGCCAGGCGGTGCGCATCCGGCTGCGCACCTTCCTCGGGGAGTACTTCCTCGACGTCACCCGCGGCCTGCCGCTCCTCGAGTGGGGGCAGACCAAGACGCCGGCCTCCGTCCTGCGCCAGGTCGAGCTGCTGACCCGGGCCGAGATCCTCGCCTGCGAGGGCGTGACGCAGGTCGACCAGGAGGGCGTGGTGGCCACCTTCGACCGGGCCGCGCAGGAGATCACGATCACCGTGTCCGGCGTGCAGACCGACCTCGGGCTGCTCGACGCCGTCCAGGAGACCATCGGATGAGCCTGCCACTGACCGGCTACGTCGCTCCTCGGCTGGACGCGCTGCGGGCCGCCCTGCGCACGGACGTCTGGGCGCAGCTCGGCGCCTCGATCAACCTCGACGAGGGCTCGGTCCTGGGCAACCTCATCGACCTCTTCGCGGCCCGGCTCGACGAGCTCGCCGAGGCAACCCAGGGGGTCTACGACTCCTTCGACGAGCGCGCAGCGACCGGCACCTACCTGGACAACATCGCCGACCTGGTCGGGGTGTACCGGCTGGAGGCGAGCTACTCGACGGTCACCCTCCGCCTGACCGCCGCGGCGGGCCCTGCCGTGACCGTCCCTGCCGGGACGGTGGCCAAGGACGGCTCGACCGGGACCGAGTGGATCACCGCGGCCGCGTGCGTGGTCCCGGGCGCGGGCACCAACACCGTCGAGGCCTCGCCCGCGCTGACCGGGCCCACGACTGCGGGCGCTGGCACGATCACCACGATCGTCACCCCGGTCGCCGGCTGGACCGCGGTCACCAACCTCGCCGCCGCCGTCCCCGGGACCGACCGGGAGACCGACGAGGAGCTCCGGGCCCGGCGACGGGAGAGCCTCCAGCTGGCTGGCTCCGCCTCGGTCAACGCGATCCGCTCGGCCGTGCGGGCGCTCGCGGGCGTCAGCGCCTGCCTGATCGTCGACAACAAGACCGACTATCCCACGACCGTCTCCAGCGTCGTGCTGCCTCCCCACTCCTTCCTCGCCGTGGTCTACCCGGCCCCCGGCGTGGTTTTGAAGCAGGACATCGCCGAGGCGATCTGGGCCAACAACCCCGCCGGGATCTGGTCCTGCGACGGTACCGCTGGCGGCCTCACCCTGGAGACCGCGACCATCCTCGACGTCGAGGGGCAGAGCCAGACCGTGCGCTTCAACGTCGCCGGCGGCGCACACCAGCATATCCAGATCACCATCACCGTCGACCTGGCCGCGTACGGTGGCGCACCCGGGTCCGGGGGCGCTGGCGACCTGGCGCTGAAGGCTGCGCTGATCGCCATGGTCGATTCGCTGCCGCTCGGCACGGCCCCGCTGGCCCTGGACTGCTACCGGGTCGCGGATGCCATCCCGGGGGTGGAGAACGTCACCGTGCTGGCCTTCGCCGGGTCGGTTTCTCCCGGGACCTTCCTCAAGGCCACGCTGATCGCCGGCGACATCGCGATCACCTGACCCTTCGGAGGCAGATCGATGGCAGACCCTCACCAGACAGACCACGAGGGCGAGGCCCTCGGCGAGCTGCTCTCGCAGTTCCAGGACCAGCCCAACATCAGCGGCCTGGTCGTCGGGCTCATGGGCGAGGTCCAACACCTCGAGGACAGCTGCTGGGACTTGCGGGTCGACCGGCTGCTGGCCGCGGCCGTCGGGGCGCAGCTCGACCGCTTCGGCGACCTGGTCGGCGAGGTCCGAGGCAGCCTGACCGACGCGGACTACCGCAAGTTCATCGCCGCGCGCATCCTGGCCAACCTCAGCGGCGGGAACCCCGACCGGCTGATCCAGATCCTCCGGATCATCGCGGCGCCCTTCACCGCCGGGACCGTGGTCGAGTACCGGCAGGTAGGCTACGGGCCCGAGTTCTCTCTGACCTTCACCCGGGACGCCCACCTGACCGCGGACATCGCCGCGCGGGTGGCCGCGGAGATGGACGACGTCTACCCCGCGGGCGTCGGTTCCAAGCTCGTCGAGGGCCTCGGGACCGGCGACGGGGTCTTCCGCTTCGACTCGGGACCGGGCTGGGACAAGGGCAAGCTGGCCGGCCTCCTCTGACCTCACGGAGCACACACCATGGCAGCAGGTACCAGCGGGAATCTCTCCTGGGGCGAGGCCGCGGCGGCAGACGTCACCGAACCGGCCGAGGCGCTCAAGACCATCGGCTACGGCGTCGACGAGGTCCCCACCCACGAGGAGTTCAACTGGTCGCTGAAGACCCTCGGCCGCGCCGCCGTGCGCCGGTTCGCCTCGACCGAGCTGCTGATCCAGTCCCGACGCGCCGGGGACACGGCCACCGCCGAGGATGTCGGCCTGGTCCTGCCCTTCGGCGGGCTGGGCGCCGCCAACGTTCCGGTCTGGAACCCGGACTGGCACCAGGCCGGCGACGCCAACGAAAGCGAGATCTGCTCGGACGGGGAGTACCTATGGACCGTGGCGGGAGCGGGGGCCAACCGCTTCCTGCGGCGTCGGCTGCGGCTCACTGGAGCGATCGACCTGGACGAGCCCGCACCGATCAACTTCGACTACCCCTTCGTCGCCTGCGCCGGCGGCAACGTCTACGTGCTCGACGACGCCGCCGGGACGCCACAGATCCGAGTCTTCGACCGTGTCGCCCTCTCGCTCCTCTACTCGGTCGCCCTTCCGGGGGCCGCGACCGCCTACGGACTGGCCACGGACGGCTACTATGTCGCCGTCGCCGCGGGCAACTTCATCCGGCTCTACCACGACACCGGCGCCGCGCTGACCCTCGACGGGAGCTACGACCACACCGCGCAGGTCAACTCTGTCGCCATGGACGGGCGGACCATCCTGCTCGGGGGCGCCACTCCCGGAGCGAGCGACCAGCTCCGCACGCTCGCCTATGGTGCGGGAGCACCAACCCTGTCAACCACCCTGAATCGAGCCGGGAATCCCCAGGTGCTCCGGGTGGCCTTCGTGGACGAGCAGATCGCCTTCGAGGGCGACGTCGATGGCACGGACTACACCGGGTTCTTTCGCAACGAAATCGCCTCGACGATGCGCTGCAATCTCCTGATCGCAGCCAACGACGTGAAGATCGTCAACGGGATGGTGGCCTTCGCCCGCAACGGCACGATCGCCTTCGTGGACCCCAACAACTCCGACCCCATCAAGTCGATCCTCTGGGACGGCGGCGCCGCCACGGCGGTCAACCGGCTGTCCTACGACAACGACGCGCTGTTCGTGCTCGGAGCGGCGACGGGCGCCGGGACGCGGCTGCGACGCTACTCCATCCACAACCAGCCCCGGCTGTATCGGGTCGTGGACCCCACGAGCGTCACCTTGCGCCGCTACGGTGGCGTCCACTCCCTGGTCCAGCCGATCCGCTGAGCCGCGCTCTGCCTTGCCCGCAACTCGATAGGAGCAGCCATGCGACGCACCCCCCTGGCGACCTGCCTCGCCCTCGCCCTCCTCTTGCTCGGCGTCACCGCCCAGGCGCAGGACGCCTACGGCCCTGGTGCGGCGGGAGACGAGACCACCCGCACGGTGACGGCCACCAACAGCCCCGACGTGACCGCGCTGGGCACCATCGCCGGCTCGGTCGGAGCCCTCGACGACACCGTGGCCACTCCCGGGGCAGCGATCCCGGCGAAGGGGCTTCAGGTTACGGGGACCGACGGGGCCAACGCCCGGGCCTTGCTGACTGACGCGACAGGTGCCCTCCAGGTGGAGGACGCCGCGACCGGGGCCACCTCCGCAGCGGTCCCCGCATCGGCCCAGCTGATGGGGGCGGCGGACAGCGTCTCGGGTCTGCTGATGCCCCTGCGGGTGTACGACGCTGACACCGGGGCCGGCAATGACTACCGCCAGGGCGTCGTGCCGATCCTGCCCGGCGCCGGCGGTGGCACCCCGGCGAGCGCGGGAGCGGGAGCGGTTGACGCGGGCACGCAGCGGGTGACGCTGCCGACCGACGACCCCGCTGTGACGAGCCTCGGTCTGCTCGACGACACGGTCAGGGCAGCCGGAGACGGATCGGGCAAGGGCCTGCAGCTGATGGTGTACGACACCGCGACGACCAACTTGCAGACGCCGAAAATGTACGATCAGGCGCTCAACGTGAATCTTACGTCAATCTCAGGGGCTGCAGTGCAGCGAGGGATCGCGGATGTCACCGGCGGGACGCTCGCTGTGATCGAGGCCGCGGTCGCCACTGGCGCTTCGACTCATATCGACGTGACGGCGGCCGAGGTAGCCGTCCTGGCCGCCAACCCGGGGCGCAAGTACCTGAGGATCCAGGTCTACGCGGACACGGACGGGGCGGTCTGTTGCGCCCTCGGGGCGACGACCACGGCCTGCGCGATCGGAGAGATCCTGGACCCAAGCCCCGCCGCGGGCCAGGGGGGCGGGAGCCTGGACTTTGAGGGCTACTCGGGTGCAGTCACCTGCCGGGCTGCGGGGGCGTGGACCACGACTGTAGCGGCGACGGAGTACTGAGATGGCACGGCATAGCACACTGACTCTGCTCCCCCTCTTCCTCTCCCTGCTGCTGCCCGGGGTGGCCACAGCGGGGATCTGGCAGCCCTCCAGCGGCGGTGGCGGCGCTGCCCCCATCACCAAGACGATCAGCGGGGCCATCGCTGCCGGGGCGTCGGCCACCGGCAACACCACGGACTTTTTCGACGTAGGGAGCATTTTCGAGGTCTGGTTCACCTCGACGGCCAGCTCGTGCGTGGATGTCGAGTTCTTCCGCAAGGACACGATGCTGGCGGCTGATCGGGTGTACTACGTCTACCACGCCGACGGCCTGACCAGCGCATGGCAGGATCTCGTCGGGACCAGCTACCGAGACGAGGACGGAACCACGGAGCTTCACTGGCGGATCACCAACTGCGGGGCAGCGATTAGCACTGTCTCCCTCACGGTCTATGGGGTGGGCGAATGAGCAAGACACTGAGCAGAATCCTCCTCGCTCTGGCCCTCTCCCTGGGCTTGAGTCTCACGGCGCAGGCGGACACGCGGCGCATCTACCCGAACACCTCGCACGCCGATCCCGACGGGGGAGGGGCGCTGTCGAGCGTGACCACGTCGCTCGTCGACCTGGTCCGCTTCCTGATGGACGATTGCGACGGGGCCACCTATGATTGCGTGGCCGGGGCTGCAACTTCCGGCCCGGGGTGGACTGCCGTACGGGCGCACAGCAACGGGGCGAACTACGAGGACGTGGGGACGCCGACTGACCTCGACAGCCTCGCCACCTGCGTAGCCTGGGAGGGCGACGGCACCGCCCTGGCCGCCGGAGACTGGATCGTGCTCGAATCGGCCACCAGCACCGGAGGCGGTGGGAATAACCACTTTCAGCTATATATTGAGTACGAATCGACGACCGTCATCAATTTCCTGATGCTGCCAATGGAGGATTGGAGCACGTCGAGCGCCTCACCCCCTGTCTGGACGGCCGGGAATGCCTGTGGTGTGGCCGCCTGCAAGGGTGTGGGTGCGGGGGCCAACACCCTGGTCGCCTTCACCACTACCTCGACGACCACGAGTATGCTCGCGGTGGCCGATGAGGACGTGCTGATTCTGCTGCGGGACAATAGCGCGGCGCCGGACATCATCTACGTGGGCGGGGTGGACAACAACCTGAGCACCTCGACTCCTCCAGACGATCGGCCGTTTATTATCTACGACACCCCTGCGTCCGTATTCCTCGATACGAGTCAGCGATGGAATAGGCTGGCCCCCGACGACGCGACGACGCTAGTGCTTGGCGGACCAGCAATCCCGACGGTATTCGGCGGAGTGGCCCTGGATGAGTTCCCCGGGCTATATAACGGTGCGTACCAGATCGTTGGTGTGTTGATCTATTTTAGTGACGCGTCGCACGCGCATATCACCGGAACTCTCCAATATGTACGGACAGGATCAGACGAGATAGGGACCGCTGCTCGGACGATCAATGGAGCCGCATGGGCCTGCCGGGGCAGCAACGCGGCCAACTCGCCCTGGTGTCTCTCGTGGGACGGAGTAGAGTACCCATGAGACGGCTCGTCTCGCTGCTCCTCGTGATCGGTGCCCTGCTGCTCCTCGGGGTGAGCACGGCGCTGGGAGCAGACGACCCCGGGACGGCGATGGATCTGGGGATGGTGAGCGGCAAGCCCGACGACCACGGGAAGGCCACGGCGCAGCGGCTAGTCGACGACGTGCAGCTGATCGAGACGGACGTGCGGGAGCCGGCGCTGCCGGCCGAGCGGGTGCTGATCCAGCGGTAGGCTGGCGGCCCTGGCCCTGTTGGCCGGGGCGCTGGCGCTGCTGGCGGTGGCGGGAGTGGTCGGGGTGGTACGGGGGGATCGGAGGAGGTAGCGGACCATGGGCGACGAGCAGACCGAGCAGACCGAGCAGACCCCCGGCCAGCGGGCGGTGGCCCTGGCCCTCTCCGAGTGGCAGCGGCGAATCAGCGCCCGGCCCGAGTGCTTCTCCAGGCTCTCCGAGTACCTCCGGGCCGCGGGGGAGCATCGCCCCTACCCGGCCCCGCAGGTCGGGGGCAAGCCCTACCAGTGGTGCGGGGCCTTCGCTGCCTGGGCGTGGACTCACGGGGCGGGGCTCAGGCCTGACCTCGGGAGCAGCTGGGCGAGTGACTACCGGCTGGCGAGGCTGTTCGGGATGTACCAGACCGACCACAACATCCCCACGCTGTCGCTCGTCGTCGGCAGCGGGGGAGCGATCGAGCGGCTCCGCGACTATCACCAGGCGCACGGCGGCCAGCGGGTCTGCCTCCCGGCGCGCAAGGCCATCCCCGGAGTGCAGGTGGGCGATGTGGCTCTGACCGGGCGCAAGGCCTGGGGCGGCCATGTGACCCTCGTCACGGGCCTCCTCGCCGACGGCTCAGGGATCTCCACCGTCTCGGGCAACGGGCTGGGCTACTGGCCCGACTCCTACACCGAACCGCTGTCGGCCCGGAAGGTGTCCGGCGTGGTCGTCTGCGACGTGCCCTGGTCCTCCGTGGCCTTCGTGATCCGCCCCGCCCCGGCCGACCTGGACCGGGAGTTGATCCTGCGGAGGGCCAGCTGATGGGCTCCACCGGCTGGGCAGCGTTCCCCTGGCAGGCCCTCGCGGTCGTCGTGGCCGCCGCAATCACCGGGACCGTGGCCCTCGTCGGGATCGTGGTCAGCCAGGGCGCCAAGACCCGCGAGCGGATCGACGCCCTGAGCGCCTCCCTCGGCTCCCGGGTCGACCACCTCCAGGCCGACCTCGAGGGGACGCGACGGGACGTGGCCCTGCTCGGCCAGCGGGTGGGGACGCTGCCCTCTCGCGTGGTCGACGAGGAGGACTGCCGGGACCGTCACGAGCAGCTCCGCGAGGAGATCGTCTCTCTGTCCAGTGGCCGCCGGCTGGTAGTCACGGGCTTCGGCGGCGACCGATAGCGCCAAAGTGTCAATGCAATGACACGAATGGGACGAAAGCAACAGCGGGCCGCGGCCCGAAGGAGTAGCAGATGCGACACCTGACCCTGATCTTCACCCTCGCCCTCACGCTGGCCCTCCCCCTCACCCTCCAGGCACAGGAGGCCCCGCCCGTCGGCGCCCCGCCTGCTCCTGCGGCCGTCGAGGTGGTCGCCCCGGAGGCCCCGGTCCCCGCCGCCCTCCCCCTCACGCCCTCGCCCTCGCCCGAGGTGGCGATCCCGGTCCCGGTGGCCCCCGCTGCGCCGGCGGATCCCCTCGCCCCGGCGAAGGAAGCAGCTGCGGCCGCGGTCGCCGAGACGCCGGCCACCCCCCCGACGACCGAGGAGCTGCTCGCCAGCGGCAGCGCGGCCCTGAAGCAGGTGGTCAAGGCGGTGGGCGCCGAGAAGGACGCCGAGGGGGTGCAGTGGGTGGCCTGGGCCGGTGCGCTGGCCGCAGCCTTTACCCTGCTTCTCGGCCTCCTGCGGCGCTTCGGCGGCCTGCTCCTCAACGAGCAGCGGCTGCGAATCGCCACCCTCGCCCTCGGCCTGCTCGCCGGCCTCTGCGGCTCCCTGGCCCTCGGCGCTCCCGACTGGGCGGCGGTCGTGCTCGGCCTCTCCGGGCCGGGGTCGATGCTGGTCTACGCCGTGATCGATCTCTTCCGCCCGGGCAGCTGGGCGAAGGCCGCCGAGCGGGAGGCGGAGAAGAAGTCCGCTCCGTCGGCGCTGGTCCTGTGACGTGGGCTGGCTGGTCGTCGGCCTGGTCGCGCTCTCCGGCCTCCTCGCCGGCGCTCTGGCCTGGGCGGTCCGCGAGCGGCGGCTGCGAGGAGCGGCGGAGGTCGAGCACGATCTCCTGCAGCAGCGGCTCGCCGCCGCCACCCGTTCCCTCGAGGCCCGGGACCAGGAGCTTGCCTCCCTCCGGATCTCCCTCATCCTCGCTCAGCAGGAGGCCAGGGAGGCGGGAGAGCGGGAGCGGATCGCTGCCCTGCCGGCGCAGGCGGTCGCTGATGAGCTGGTCGCTGGGCTCGCTGCTCGTCGCGCTGGCCGTCGCCCTGCCGGCGGGAGCGCAGATCCGGCAGCCCTCGCCACCTGCGACACCGCCCCCGACCTCCACGGACTCGCAGCCCCGACCAGCGCCCTGCCTGCCGGGACGGGCCTGCTCCCCGGGGCAGGTGGTCCAGGCGGAGCTCGTGGCCTTGGCCCCCGCTGACGCCCGGGAGGCCCTGCTGGCCCTGCGGCTGCTCGACGAGACGGAGCTGGACCTGTCGGCCGCCCGGGACCGGGAGGCGCAGCTGAGGGCATCCCTGGCCGCCTGCGAGGGCCGGGACGAGTGCCCTGCTCTCCCTGCGCCCGAGGGCTGGGGGGAGCGGTGGCTGGGGCGGGCGGGGTGGCTTCTGTCGGGGGTGGCCGTCGGGATCGTCACTGGACTCGTCGTCTCTCTCTGATCCCCTACCCGAGCCGCTCCCCGGCTGACCCGGGGGGCTGCGAGCGGCCCGAGGGCCTTGACAGGGGCGGCTACCTCGTGACGGTGACCCACGCTTCCGGCTCGGGCAGCCAGACCTCTTGGCCGTCGGCGGGGATCTCGCAGCCGGTCCAGCCGCGCGCCCAGACGACCGCAGCGCCGGGCCCCGCCTGCGACGCGTGCACCCCCAGGACGTCCACGCTCCCGGCCTCGGGGATCTCTCCCGAGCCGACACTCCCGCCATCCGTCTCGGTCCAGCGCACGTTGATCCGCATGGCCCTCTCCTCTCCCGGCAACGCCGGGCATCCTCTCGTCTGACTGCTCTACTGCGCTCTGGGATGGCTCCCCTGCGTGGGCCCCCAACCAGGTGGATCGGGAGCCCAGGGAGAGGAGCTACTCGGTCGGCGCCATCGGCCGCCGGGCCATCTCCTCCGCCACGATCCGCCGCAGCAGCTCGGCCACGGTGGCGCCCGTCTCGTCGGCCCGCTGGTCCAGGTACTCCATCTGCGCGGGCGGGAGACGCAGGCTGAAGCTCACCAGGTCCCCACCCCACTTCGCCGGGCGGCCACGGCCGCGCTTCGCCTTGGCGGGCATCACTCGGCCGCCTCGGCAGCGGCCTGCCACTCACCGAACCGCCCCTCTGCGACATCTTCCGCCAGCTGGCGGATCGCCACCTCGATCTCCCATCGCCACTGCTCGTCGTCGCGCTGCTCGTCCAGGCAGACGACCTTGATCGCCGGCCCGCCGATCGGGCGGAGGATCAGCGTGTCGATGTTGGGGCGGCCCTGCTTGATCTGCTCGACGAGGATCTCCTCATAGCGGTCGACCTCGGACTCGGACGCGGCACCGAGGCTGTCCCGGGTGGTCTGGATCTCGACGCAGAAGCCAGCGTAGTTCGTGCTCTCGGTCATCTTCCTTCTCCCTCGCCCCTCCCGGGGCCATGGGCTAGTAGCGGTCGTGCTCGCAGCAGGAGCAGTAGCCGGTCGAGGTGGCGGGACTGCTGCACCCACGGGTCCGGCAGATCGGGCGGGCGGTGGCCAGGCGGATCACCCTCCGGGACTCGGGCAGGGCGTCCTGGACGGTCGGCCAGGTCGGGCAGTCGGCAGCGGGGTCCGACGCGAAGATCGCCTCCCTCTCGGCGCAGTAGACCGAGTACTCGTCGAGGTGGCCAGAACCAGCGGCCTCACGGGCGGCGACGATGGCGGCGACGATCCGGGTGGTGCAGGTTGCTTCGTCCATTTGACCTTCTCCCTGGGGGCTCTCTTTCCTCCCCCGTCCATGCTTTTAATATAGGCACCTCCGGTGCTGAGCGCAAGACAAAAACGACAGGGCGTGTGATTATTTTTGGGGTGGGGCGGGAATGGCCTGGGGCTTGGCTTCGCTGACGGTCGGGCGCTAGATCTCGTCCTCTTCTGCGTGCCTGGCATCCCAGAGGTAGACCAGCGCGTCGGCGGCGCAAGCCTTGGCGGTGCGGAGCGGACTGAGCACGCTGCCATGCTCGTACTCGTCGAGCAACTCTCGGAGGTGGTCATCGAGCCGCTGGGCGTCGTCGATGGCATCGCCCAGGGTGTAGGTCATCGGGGGGTTATGGCTCACCTCTCCACCTCCTCATCGTCTGCGGCCTCTTCGGCGTCGATCTCCTCCTCCTCCTCGGCGCAGACCGGGCAGAGGTGGGAGCCGTCGTCGGGCCGGTCGTCGGGGTCGCACCAGAAGCCGCAGCCCTCGCATTGCCAGCGGTTCCCGTGGTCCCGGGTCGTGGTCCTCGCGTACATCAGCCCTCCTTGCCCTCGGCCTCGGCCTCGCGGAGCAGGCGGGCCCACGTCTCCCGCCGGGCATCGGCGCCGCAGGTGCATGTGTCGCCGATGTCCGCATCGCACGTGATGGTGTGGGTGAGCCTCGGGCGGACGCTCAGGCTGAGGATCTCCCGCTGCCATCCCTTCAGCCTGGCCGCCTCGGCCCTCGCCTCGGCCAGCTCCCGCTCGGTCATCGTCAGTGCGTGCTCCAGGCACTGCGCGTCGGGACCGCCGAGCGCCATCCTGCGCCGGCACGCGTCTCGGATCGTGATCGGGCTGGTCATCGCCCCTCCTTCCACGCCCG
>Ga0172381_10001069_pt1 | contig 33634 bp, 47 predicted proteins | sample Leawel6488metaG_FD_119754 | JGI IMG/M metagenome (GOLD analysis project Ga0172381, IMG submission 119754) | Leachate microbial communities from a municipal landfill in Southern Ontario, Canada - Leachate well 64-88 metaG | ecosystem: Engineered > Solid waste > Landfill > Unclassified | place... | reverse complement strand
GTAGTTAGATCTTTGACGTCCGTTACTTCGTCCGGTAAATAAGAAACCTTTTTAAATGCGCCAGTTCCCTCAATCATTGCAGTCGCAATTCCTTTCGTGAGATACACCGGACTTTTATATAGTTCCAAAAGACGCATAATTTCCACCAAATCAGAACGCGTATCTTTGCCGGCTTCCATATCTTCTTGGAGCATTTTCATTTTGGCGTAATCTTCGTAATTTATGGTGTTGTCGGGATTGGTAAATTTGTCCGGTCTTTCCAAAAGTTCGTCCAGTTTTTTCTTGGTTAAATCACGTTGCAATTCCCATTCTCCGGCAGTAATGTTTGAAGTTACATAAGGGCTTCCGTCCTCTGAACGATAAGCGTTTTCATTTTTGTCTAAATAATAATCAAGACCAAATTCAAAATTCATTTTCTTATTTTTCCCCTCCATAAAGTCGCCAAAAATTTCTTCTGCTCTGCGTTCTCCTTTTTTTAATCCCAATGCCTTATAAGCTGATTGTAAAATTCCCCGAAGATGATCCAATACCCTTGTAATAATGCTTCTTTTCCCATATCTCAATGCAATTTCCGGCATTGTTTCTGCTGTCATCTTTTCAGCAAACCATTCTCCGATAGAATAAAATTGATAGGCTTTTAAATTTTCCTTTAATAAGGACTTTTGTCCACGTTCTACGGCTTCTTTGTATTTTTTGTTTTTTGGATCATCAAAAAATATTTTCTTTTCTTTTTCAAACTGTTTTTGAATGATAGACAAATCTTCTTTTGGCAAATATCTTGAAAGTGCGTGCCAAACTTCGTGGATAAAAGCGTGTTCAAATGTAACGTTTTTTTCTGTCATTTTCTTTCTAACGAGTTCAATAATATCGTCAGAATAGTTGTATTTTCCTGCGTAGTCTACTGTTGGTTTTGGATCTACAAAAGTAAGTTCTGTTTTATTCAATAAGTCAGTAAAATTTTTAACAAAGTCGCTTAATCTCCCGAACTGTAATTCGGTAATTTTTCCTTTACTTTTTTCTTTTTCTAATGTTTTAATTATTTTTTCAGCACCGGCATTATTTTTTTTGGATTTGGCTTTTTGAATTTGAGAATACGTCATTTCTCCTACGGCTAAATTTGAAAATAGTGGCGGTTGCGTTCCGATAAATAACGTAACAGTTCCCTCTCCACTCGGTTCGGAAATATTGCCTACTCTTTTCAAAAGATTCAACATTGCTTCATTTGGATCTTCTACTTTTAAAATTCCGCCGTTTTCGTTTGCAAGTTGCTTAATATAGGCGTCGGAAATTCCCTTTCCTCTAAAATCTTTTTGAACAGAAAAGCCCGATAAATTTCCATTGAGCCAATTTATAGCTATAATCGGTTTTCCATTGCTAAAAAATACGTCTGCCGATTCTCCAAAACCCATAGCTTCTTCTCCAAATCCGGCTTTTTTCAATTCTTTTTTATTCATTTCGACAACTTTGACAAATTTTCCATTTTCTTCCATATCAAGTTTTACTGTTCCGTCTGCGTTAAAAACACTCACTTCTTTTTGCGTTATTGGTATTCCTTTAAAAGCACCTTTTTCTACTGTCAATTTTTTTCCAACAAGCTTTTCATCAAGTTTCGGTTTTTCAGTAACTTTCTCTTTTTTAGTTTTAGGCTGATTAAAAAGATTCGGAGTTTCCTTTGATTGGCTTATACTTTTCGGAGTTGTCCATAATTCCTCTCCCTTATCATTCGTCAATAAAATAGTTTCTTTTCCGTCTGTTTTATCCGCCTTATGTATTTCCTTGATCGTGTATTGACGTTTTTCCAAGCCAACTGTTTCCCCCTTTTTGATTTCGTGAAAAGATACCTTTTGCCCGACTTTAAAATCTGCATTAGTTTTCTCTCTATGTTCATTGACATATTTTTTGGCTTCTTCTTGCGAAGTAAACTTTTTAAATGTAAAAAGATTGTCCGTTCCACGATAATAAATCTGATATTGTTTATCAGCACCTTGCCTGATTTCGTCATAGCCATAAGTCGGAACTTTGCTTTGTTGCTCCGGACGAAGTTTTGGTTGTTTGGCAAAATCTTTTAATCCGTTTATTTCCTTATCAACAGTATCAATAACTGTTTGAATTTCCTTTGCTTTTTCCGGTGCTTGTTCTTTTATTTCGCTCTTTTTAGCCAAAAGTTCTTTCTTTTGAGTTTGCAATTCCGAAATATCAGTCTTTGTTTTTTCTACCGCTTGGACAGTTTTATTCGTAACAATAGGGTATTCTTCTTGTGTTTTTTCTTTGACCTGTTCAAGCAATTTATTGACTTCATCAATTTCAGAAACGCTTAAATTTTCTACGTCATTATCTAAATTTTCAACAGCCTTTTTTTTGACGACCTCTCCGGCAACATTCTGAATTTTGTCCATTCGTTCAGCCGAAAGGTTTGTCAGATATTCCATATCATTTCCGATAGTCTTTTTGGTTTCGGCGTCAGCCACTACATAAGCTTTATTCAAAGTTTCCAAAGTCTGATCTAATTCTTCGGTGGTCATATCCGCCGTCAAAGTATCGGCAGTTTCTTTGTCGTTTATAGAAAGAGCCTCTACCAAAGTCTGCACTTTACTTCCTGCCTCTACTGGTTGCGCCGGCAATTCTTCCGGTGGCGTCTGTTGAGCCTGTGTAATCATCTCTACGCTCTGATTTGGCAATGGAGCGTCAGATGTCCTTTCTGCGGTTATGGCAGGTGCTACGCCCATTACACCGCCAGTAACAGCACCTCCATAGGTGCTTGTTACCACTCCGTCCATTAAATCCCTGTTTGGATCAACTCCGGACTGTTTAGCAATTAAATTTTGCACAAACTGTTGTAAACCCTCTGTCGTTCCCTCCTGTGTAGCCTGAATAAGAACGTCTTTTGGAACTTCTAAAAGAGCCTTTTTTAATAAACCTGCGGCTACTCTTTTTCCTCCTATTTTTGACATAAATCCTGCCAATGGTATTGTTTCAAGCGCGCCTGAAAGTCCGCCATAGAGAGAGGATAACTCGTCTGCTTGTTTTATATCTTCCGACGATAAATCTTTTATGTCTATTCCCTTATTTTTAGCAATTATTCCAGTATAATCTTCGTAAGCATTTCCTTTTTCCATTAAGGTCATAGTTCCCATAATAGCCGTTGTCCCACCGCCAGTTGCGACGGAAGCGGCGAGAGCCGGAATCATTGAATAAATACCATTAGCCACTTGCGATACGGCAAATTTTGGATTTTTAGCCAAATCCCACCTGAATTTTCCGTCCTGTCCAATCAAATCTTGTTGCAATTCCTGATCAATATCATTTTCATCAGTCAATCGTTCTCCCTCTGACTTCATCATAGACGCCATTCCAGTTCCAAACCCCTCAACGTCTTTTCCAAAACCTTGCTTTATTTTACCTGCAATGCTGTCTTTTTTTATCAAATCATTTTCATTTCCTCTTTGTAAATAACGTCCAACTCCGGATATTCCCTCTCCAATCATTTTCATTCCACCATACATACTTTTAGTAGTAACAGCGTCAAGATGACCGAGAAAACTCTTTTCCTCTGTCTTTTTTTCTTCGTGTTGCATTTGATCCACCGGCTTTGCCTGCGGTGGTTCTTGTTGCGCCGTAACTAATTCTCGTTGTTTCTTTTTCTTTTCCCATTCTGAATAATTTGAAATCAAACGATTGTTTCCAGTTGAGGTATTGACTGATGAAGAAGTCTTACTACTATATGCTTTTAGTAATCTGTTTTCCATATAAAAAATTCAATTAAATTTTTAGTCTACTGTCGCGTCGAACCAGTTGTTAACTTTTTTCTTCTTCTTTGTCCCTGACCAATAATAATCTCCGTTTTCAGCCATACTCTCATTTTTATATGGATTTTCCTGACTTCCGTTTCCTTGCGATTTTGTTTCTTCAAACTTCATTTTAGCATTTTCTTCGGAATAAGATAACTGTTCCTCAATCCTTTCTCCACCAATAATAGACCTCATTTGCTTATCAGCGTAAGAATTTCTGATAGTATCAATACCCTCTGAAACCAAGAAATCGTTTATTTCTCCCCAATTTTTACCCTGCGCTTTTAGTGAAGCAACAGTAGCAGTAATTTCCTGATTGGTATAATCTTTTGCGACTTTCGTTCCGGAAGTTCTTTCCGCACGAGCATTTTCAATTTCCCAACGTCTATTATTTTCCTCTGTATCAGCCAATGATTTTTCCTTTTCCCAAATAGAAATCTTATTATTGAATAAATCCTGTTTTTTAGCGGCTTCTGCGCCATAAAGTCCAGTCCATTTTGTGATGTAATCAGCGTAAACTCCTTGCCTCCGCGTCCTTTCGTCAGTCAAGTTTTTCCAACCCATTTCAATTCCGCCTTGATATTGTTCAGCCAAATCTCGCCTCGCGAAAGGATCGGATATGTCTTGATACATATTTAAGCCTTTTATAGCCGCACCGAAAGTATCCGATTGAGCCTTGTTGATAGCCTCATCAAGTTTTGGATCTTGTGCTTTACGAAATTCGTCCTTTAACGTATACGGGAGTTTAGCAACTGATTCGTTGAAATTAGCAACGTTCTCTCCCTCCGATTCTAAATCAGCCGCTTCCGCCCATAAATCTTTATAACTTTTTGCCATATCGTTTTATTTATTAAAATTATAATTCTGAACCCTCTAAACTATAAGCACTTGGTTGACTGTAATAAGTATTCGCATTTCCGTAATATCTTTGCGCTCGCTGATTTTTATACCATAACTGTCCCTCTTGTATAGCAGTTTTCATTTTTCCAACAATAGAACCCTCTTGCGTTTGACCTCCGCTTTGATAACCGGCATTTTTTATCGCTTCTGTCCCGACATTTCTTTCAACTCCTCTAATTTGACTTTCGGTTTTCATCTGTTCGTCTTGCGCCATTTCGCTCTCTTGTGTCGTTCTTTCGCTTCCTATCGCTCCACCGGAAGCCGCTAACGAAAACCTTGCGCGCCTCAAACTTCTTTCGTAACTGATACTTTCAGCTTCGCTCCAAGCGTTTAAATCCTCCAATTCATTTGCTATCTGTCGTTCAAAATATGGCTTATATAAAGCCTCCGCCTGTGTGTAATCCTCTGCTTCAAGATCAGAAGAATAGGTTGTTTCAAAATCAGGCAACACTTCCTGTTGTGCAGGGGTGCTTTCTAAAATAGATTTTATAATATCCTTATAGTCATTATCGCTATCTTTTTTTGCTTTTTCATCTTTATCTCTCGCCTTTTTAGCTTGTTTATATGCGTCAGTTTTAACGTATGCCTTTAATGTCATACCTGCCTCCGCCGCTAATTTTTCTCTCCAAGAAGCCATATATTTATTTCTTTATTAAATTATTAGTTGAAATATCTATCTTGTAATCCATTGGATTTTCAGGTGTTTCATCTTCAAATTTCTGTAAAATATCAAACTTATCTGAATTATGTGGTATCATTTTATTCCTTTTCAAAATTTCCTTTGTCTTTATTTTCTTAAAAAATCCTTTTCCGACATTTACCATTTTATCAACTTCCACCTCATAATCTTCGACTTCATCATTAGTTCCCCAACCAATAATATACTTACCAATATCTTCTGCCGGAGAACCATTGCCAATAAACATATTCATCTGTGCTTGATCGTGAACACGTCCGCTTATTACTCCAAAAATATTTCCTGTTTTTTTGTTATAAAATAAAATCATATGTTTACCTTTTCAAATGATATAAAATATGCAAAATCCAAATCAATTTCAGCAGCTTCTCCGCTAACCCACAATGAAGCATAAATAGTGATTAAACTCGTTGTCGTATGTTCGTAATAAACGTCAAAAACAAATACTCCTGCCGCCCATTCTGTTTCCGGTATTTCTATAAATTCTCCCTCTGTTAACATAAAAATTCTTATTACTGGAATATAACCCAAACTGTGTGTTATTTCTAATGTTCCCTCCGCAGTTTCATCAACGTCCGGAGCAACAGCCGTAATATTACCAATTCCGCAAATTCCACCCTTTGCTAATGAATACTTACTTGTAAAAATACATTCCAAATCGGTGCAGGTTTTAACGTCTTTGCTGTCCTGTGAAATTCTCATTCCATAATCTCCCATATCATTAAGTTAGCTTATTTTTAAACATTATATAATAAAAATCATAACTGTCTGAAAAATCCCCACCTCCGTCATCAACCCCCATATACAAATAATCGCTGTCAATATACGCTCCGTCCAATGTTAATGTGGTTCTGCCTCTGCGGATACACGGAGTTATAAAACTTTCTCCTGTATTTTTCTGAAAAGCCAAAAATTTTAATGGGAAATCTTGATTATGTGAAACTGCGCATTGTCCGCTTCTTTCAGTATTTATTCCCTTTTTATGAACTATCTCGCTAAATCCTTGTTTACTTGTAAAAGCACATTGGAGATCCGTGCAATCCTTAACATCATATCCGTCTTTACTAACTCTAATCCCATAATCAGATGACGAACTTCCTACGTCTGTTCCGGTATTGACCGATTTTTCTGCTACTGTCGCAAAATTATCTAAATAAATAATTACTGTATATGAATTGCTTACTTCCGGATCATATTCTCCGTCCACAATATCAATGTAATTTGCATATCCCTTTGCTGTTACGCTGTTATAAAACATTCCGTCTGAAAAAGGTATGCGCTTCCATGTCTGATAAGCATATTGTGGAGCGTCGTGAGCAATAACTTCAAATGGACAGTAGTATCCTAAATTGTGCGTTATTCTAATTGGCAATGTTCCGGTTACTTTTGTGATACTATGAATTTTCAATGTCTGAAATGCGGAACTGTAAAGAAGAAACCTATCAGCACAGGTTTTCACATCATATCCTTTTACTGAAACTGCCGCACCATAGTCTAAACTCATAATTTTAAAATTTTCCTGATAAATATCCTATTAAAACTCTATCATTTGTTCCGTCATTGATAATTATTCTTTTATTCGATCCGTCCAATAACACTTTTCCGTCCCCGACTGCCAAAGCCGCCGCATTAGTCCCTGCTCTCACATTCGCCCAATCAGCTACCGGATTTTCAATTTTTACCCATTCTCCGGCTTTAACTTCGTTATCTCCAATGGCTGTGGCTCTATAAGGAGTATTATTGTCGTCCGTATCAATCCATAAATCCCCTGCGCTGATCGCTGTCGGAACTGATGTCGCATAAAATGTTGTAATTTTTGAATCAGCTAAACTCAAAGCGGAAGAAATACCCGAATCCCGAACAATTACCCATTCTCCTACCGCAATTGCGTCCGCTCCCACACTCGCCGCTCGATACAGTTTATTACTGTCGTCGCTGTCAATCCACAAGTCCCCGATCGCTTCCGAAGTCGGAATAGCCGCCTGAATATACGTAGTTACCTTTCCGTCTGCTGTCGCCTGTGCGTCCGAAGCGGCTTGAATAGCGTTAGCAATATCTGAATCACGAACTGATACCCATTCTCCGGCGGCAATTTGATCAGCACCAACGGAAGCCGCGCGATATAATTTATTACTGTCATTAGTGTCAACCCATAAATCTCCAATTCCCTCGGAAGTAGGCACGGTGTCTTGCGCAAACGTAACAACCTTGCTATCTGCCGTGCTTTGCGCTGTTCCTGCCGCCGATATAGCCGCGCTGATACCCTGATCTTGCGCTAAAACCCACTCTCCTGCCTTTATTTCATTCGCGCCAACCATTTCAGCCCTATAAAGCTTATTTTCATCATCAGTATCAATCCATAAATCGCCAATTGCTTCGGAAGTAGGCACGCTTGATTGAAAGAACGTTATCACTTTTCCGTCAGCCGTGCCTTGTGCGGCGGCGGCATTTACAATAGCCAAAGCCGCGTTTGTCAAAGCGTCCTCAATATCCGTTCCGGCAATAACATTTGGAGGCAGTGATCCTTGTGTAAGAATTTCAGCGATATTAACAGAATCATACTGCGGTTGATCCGGAGTAGAACCTGCGTATCCTATTCTTATTAAATTTTCGTTAAAACCACTATCTAAATATGACATACTAATCTGCGTTATCGTGTAAAGTTACATTATCTAAAATCAATCCCTCAATTCTTGGAGGTCTAATATTGTATTCTTCATTCACTCCAACCCATAAATCTTTACAAGTAGGAGATCCGCCTGATTTTTTCTGATTCAATTCAGTTTTTGATACCAATTTACTATAATTTTCTGCTATCAAAATATCGCTATCGTATTGTCCAATTACCTTGATTAAGCCAAATTCCTTATCTTTTTCGGGATAACCATAATCTTCCGGCATAAATATCACTTGAAACGAAATTGGCAATGAAGTTGCTCCGTCTACATCAGCATATCCGGTATTTATCTGAACCACTTTTCCTGCCGAAGTTCCAAAATAAGTAAGTCCGGAAGTTTCATCATAAAACCATACTCTTGCGTCCCAACCGCTAAATACAGTCCACGTTTGCGCGTATACGTTATAAACCAAAACTACGTTTGTATAAGTTTCGTTGTAGTCGTGTTCCAATGGATCGCCAATTGTTACGTTTCCTATCCAAAAATAAACATTCTCCAAATCTCTGCCAGAGGCAACATTAGCCCAATTAGCACTACTCATTCCGTCTAAATATTTCTGAACAGCCCTTGAAATCATTACCGGTTCTCCAACTCCCATTCTATAAATTCCTGTCGGGTGGTGGAAGAAAATATCATTAAGAATTACTACTGATTTTCCACTATGTGTCCCGACTGTAATAACAGCTTCCGGTTCATTTGCTCCGTCATAACGATAAATTGATTCTTCTTTAAAAATAACCAATCTGTTTCTGTGTCTTTTCATCATTTTGCATTTTTGTCCGTCATTCGGATTGATACCACGATTAGTCCACGTAGTTGATGTAAAATCATCTCCTGTCGCATTTATTACGTCTGAATAATGCAAATAACCAGTTTGAGTTAAAACGAAAAGTCTTTGTTGATAAACTGCCGGAAATTTACCTGCCGCCGGAGCATTAGTGATAGCTCCCCAAGAAGTCCCATTGAAACCTTTTACTGTATCAACTCCATTAAAAGCTATGAGCTGATTGATAAAATTCTCTGCAAAAACATCAGTTAGATCAGCTAAATCCTCCATTGACTTCGTCCAAGTTCCGGCAAATACAGCCGAGTTTTTGAATAAATCGACTTTTGGTGTGCTTTGCGCTCCGTCCGACACGGAAGCAAAATAATTTACAGTTCCGTCGCTTTTAATCCATTGCAGAAGTGTTAAGATTTTTTGCGAAGCGACTACTGTGGACTGAACTAAACTTCCTTTTCGTCCTGTTACTGCTCCCAATTTTGAACCAAATTCTCCGTTAAGAACGTGCAAAACTTGGCTACTTAAAGCCAACGGAACAACAGTTCGCGTCTGCACTCCACCTGAACAATCCATTTTATTTATTCGCTTCAAATTTCCCATAGTTTTATGTTATGCGATTAGGGTGTTCTACTTGATCAAAACCTTTGTCATCATATCCAACATCTGAAAGAGCCGGAAACTTGCTAACCTGTTTATTATCGTCCAATTTCATTGCGGAGATAGTCTGCATATAACGTCTTTCGAAATACTGTGATTTTTTCGTGTCAGCCGTAGCCCAAAGGTCTTGCAATACTCTAAATCCGATTGCTTGCGGTAATTTTACTTCTGTTTCAATTGTTTCGTTTGAAAATCCTACGGAATTTCTATAATGATACAATTCAATAGTTTTTACTTCTGACGGAATAGGAGTAAATAATAGGCTATCTTCAAATTCAAGGACTGTTCTTGGTGTCCCCTCTTGCAAACTGTTCCAATTTAATCGTTTATGAACTCGCAAAGATACTGGATAAACTGGATTTCCGTCATAGGTTGCGTAAACCAGTTGTCCCAAATCTGTCGCTCCGGCGGCTGTTTTAGTGTAAGACTGTTGACTGGCTATTGAACTAAACGTAGTTATCTTTTCTCTGAATCTCCACCTTTTTATCGCAAAAATTTCGCTTTCCGCAAAGTCGCAAAGAGCATTAAAAGTATCTTCGTCCAAAGGTTTATTCCAATTGTGCGGACTGGTAACAAATTCTCGTATTTTTATTCTTGATCCATAAGGAATTGTGTCGTAACTATATCCGGCAGAATAATCAGAATAAGCAGAAGTTTCAGAATTGAAAAGTTGGAAAAATAAATATCCGGTTGAATTTGTGTTATCAACAACTGTCGTATATTCGCTATCGGCGTCAATATCAACGGCAGAACCGATCAATGTTTTATCTCCTCCAATAGTATCAGCGTGATAAAATTTTACCTGATTATATGGAATTTTATATACCGGAGTTCCTATTGCGTGAGGAAAACTTAAAGAATCAACCTGAAAAGCAGTTCCGGCAACTACGGCGGCGTTAATTTGCGCAATTTCGCTCTTTGCCATTGCAGGTTCTCCGAAAAATATGAAATCATTGTCGGCAAGGTTGTTGTTATCATCAACTGTAATTGCCTTGTTTGATCCGGCTGTAACTGCCGCTTTCATTATGGCTGATTCTGATATAACCAACATCAGCGCGTTGTTTGCAAATTTTAGTAATTTCATTTTATTTTGCCGTTAAAATTTATGTTGTCAATTTTACCTATTTCATCTTGACTTTTTATACTACCGAACATTGAAAGCGAACTAATTTTTCCGAAAACATACGCCGCCAATAATTTAACAGATGTCAGAACGTCCGTAATTGTTATCGTTTCGGTAAAAATTCTTGATAATAGCTTTGCAACTGAAATTGTAGCCGTAATTGTGATTGTTGATGTTAGAACTAAAAACTTTTCTACCAATCTAATAAAACTATCTGTAATTGTAATCGTGTTTGCAAAAACTCTTGCTATGGTTCTCAATATGCTTGCCGTGATATTTATTGTTTCTACAAACGTTACGAATCTTGATTTTATAATTTCTATCGCGTCAGTAATTGTGGCTGTGTCTGACATAATTATATCAAACATTTTTTTGATACTGGTTGTAATTGTAACTGTATTGGAAATAATCCGTTCTATTGATCTTGAAATGCTATCAGTAATATTTATTGTATCTATGAATGTAGCAAAAGTAGCTTTAAAAGACTCAAAATCTTCTGTTATTGTCGCTGTATCAGTCAACAATTTTTGAATTGAACTTTTTATTGTGTCTGTTATGGTTGTGGTAACTGTCAATACTTTTGTTATTTGCCTTGAAATTGAATCGGATATATGAAAATCGTCCAAAAATTCTCTCGAATAAATAAAAATAGTAACAACCGCGTCCGTAATAGTAGCCACTTCCGTCAAAACCTTTCTAACTATCCTCAAAAATGTTTCTGTAATGGTAATCGTTTCTTGACGTATCCATTCGTAACTTTTGGTAAATATTTCTGATATATGAATCGTATCAACAAAATTTGCATAAGTATTTCTCAATTTTGAAAAAGTTTCAGTAATTGTAATTGTGTTTGCGAATGTCCTTTGGATATTTTTCAAAAATGAACTTGTAATTGTGATAGTTTCAGTTAAAACTTCCGTAATAATTCCTCGTATATATTCAGATACAAAATCCTGAACTATGGAAATAGTCAATAAAAATGGTTTTATAATCTGTTTTGTCAATGTGGCAGTATTTGTGATAGTCAGCAGAATAGGTTTTGTAATTTTCCTTGAAATTGAAGCCGTTGTTGTTATCGTTTCTGTTAGAGTTGACGTATAATTTTCAGTTAAAACACAAGTAAATGTTGCACTACCGGTAAACGTGTGTATAGTCCAAACACCTGATGTTGATTGCGTTCCACCGGAAGAAGTAGTCCTAACTCCGTCGCTTCCGTTAGTATGATAGGCTACAAGACAAACTCCCGAACCTCCGTTCCCTCCGTCGCCATCAGTTCCCGAACCGCCTCCACCGCCTCCACCAGTATTTGCAGTTCCATTATCAGCACTTACGTTGCTACCTGATTTTCCGTTCCCTCCACCTCCCAATCCTCCCTCCCCTGCTGTTAGATCTCCTCCTCCTCCACCACCACCTCCATAATAACTTCCATTTACAAATTGAAATCCGTCGCCTCCGTCAGGATCTCCGGTTGTGCAAGCTGTTCCTACTTCCGTAGCTCCACCACCTCCACCGCCTAACCACTTATCAGAATAAAGATAACCAAGTCCTCCATTTTCTCCATATCCTGTTCCGCCTCCTGAATCGGCTTGTGTTCCTGAACCTCCGGCGTTTGATGATGTTCTCTCTCCGCCTCCGCCTCCACCACTACCGCCATTATATCCTGTGTTAGTTCCGCTACCTGCACCACCACCTCCAACGGCAGTCATAGAAAATCCTGTTGTGTTTCCACCATTTGCTCCGTGTCCCTGTCCGGCGTTAGCACCTGCACCACCGCCACCAATAACTATTGAGTAATTTCCGGCAGTAACAGAAACGGCTGTATTATTAACAACACCGCCGCCTCCGCCTCCACCGCCGTTATTTATTCCACCCCCACCGCCACCGGCTACTAATAATACATTTACTGTCGCCATACTATATTTTATTTATCTCTTTTTTTACTTCATTTGTTGCTTCATTTAAACATTCCAGAAAATCAATCAATTCTTCTTTAATATCAACTCTTAACGAAAATTTTAAAGTTGTATCTCCCTTTGAATAAGAGAAATTTTTATTAGTGGTATTATTTGATTGCAATTTTTTCTTATTTTTCCACATAATTTTTTCATTAAAATTTTTAAGCTGCTTTGAATTTGTAGGTAATTTGAAGTGTATCTCCACTAACAACATTGATAGCCGCGAAAACCTGATGTCCAAGCAAAACTCCATTTGTAGAAGCATTGAACGCTCCACACTCTGTTACTGCCTTTGTTCCGGTTACTGAAAATGCTTTCAAAAGTTGTGCTGTATCGTTAGCGACAGTCGTCTGAACACGTGAGCAGGTTGCTGACGCTCTTTCCAATCCTGAATCTGTAATAGGTGTTTCAAGAGCTGTATCAGCCGCGTTAGCCGCAGTTGTTCCAGTTCCAGTCCCAAGATATGTAAAAGCCGCTTCACTATCAGCTCCATTGATACGAGAAGCAATACCGGCAAATCCGGCGTTAGTAACAAGGTTGCAATGCACCATTTTATCGCCGTAAAATCCGGTCAATAAAAAGATACGTAATTCACGACCAAAGAACTCTCGGATAAATTTACCCAAAAAGTTTTCATTCCATAACTGTTTGATTTTTCCGTCTTTTCCAAACAATTCAAATGTCTGTTCCCCTATTATTTTAAGTTTTGCTGATTCTGCTTTCTTTTTCATAGATTTATGAGTTTAAATTATTTACAACTTTTTTTGCCTCCGCGTTCTTCTCGTCCTCCTCTTTTCTCGCCTCTTTCTGTTTTTCCTCTAATTCAAACAGTTCGCCAGCTTTTACGACCGCCTCACGGATTACTTCTTCCGAAGTTCCGACAGGGAAAGCGTGGTTTATTTCGTGGACAACATCTTTTCCACGAAAGAACTTTGCATTGATATTAATGTTTTCGCCGTCGAGTTCAGCGATAATCTTATGTTCCATAATTTTGTTTATTTAAAAAAATTAACTTCTTTTGTTGTATACTTGTGCGTTTGCGGATCAAGTCTTGATTCAATATTCATTACAGCGTGGACAATCTTTGTCCCTGCAATGAACAGCAGGATTATTACTATTATAAATCCTATCAAGAACAAAACCTCGTCTTTTTTGATACTAATATAGTTGATTTTAATTGTTAATGCTGACAGGAGGAAGATCAACTTTCGCTCCCTCCTGTCAGTTTCATCAAAAAAATCTTTCTATAAAGCAAATTTCCAAATTATATTTCGGACACCTGCTTTTACCCTCCGCTTCTCCTTTATTCTCGCAATGGCAATAAATCTTCTCCTTTCTGCCGTTGTGTCCCTTTTGGGCGTAGGCGTGAACCACTAATGGCTCTTTGCAACGTTCACAAATTTCAGAAAACGTGGCAATAACAATATCAAAAGTTCTCGCCGGTTTTCTCGCACTTGGTTGGACTATTTTACGTTTTTTTCTTTTCATACCACCTCCTTTGGTATTTACAAGGTTTCTTGTAATATTTACGCAAACGCCACCATACTTTGATGTCCCTCCGCTTCCAATAACACCAATGAAATAAACCCATAGCCCACCTCCTACTTCATTTTAACACCCTCTTTATATTCTAAAATTGCCAATATTCTTGTTTGAACTTCGCTCATTCTGCGCATTTCCTGTTCAATATGTTTTATATCGTTTTCCTTAATTAGTAAAATTGAATTATCAATACTTTTAAAACTATCTTTCATTTCTCTGATAATCTCATCAATGCGATTATGTTTTAAAATGCAATTTGTATTTATTACTCCGAGTTGTTTTTCTGCTCTTTCGTCCGGACTTCTGAAATAAAGATAAACAAAGAAGAATACCCCAATAAGTGAAATAACAGATGTTATGACATCAAGCCAATCTTTTATTTCCATTTCGGTTTGTTTTACTGTTGATTAGGTTTTTCTGTTATTTCTTTTTTTACTGGTGCAAAGTCTGACAATACGTTTGCTCCTGAAAAAATGCCTAAATCAACCAATAAGGCATTTATAAACTGACCTGCTGTCATTTTATCCAAAATAACGAATATTGTGAAAATAACAATCATCAATATTGCTAAAAAGAATTTTCTACCTCCGCTATCGGATATGAAACTTCCTATGTTCATAATCTTATGTAAAATTAAAAATTAAATTGCAGACCAAAAAATAAGGAGTTTTCCTGTCCCACTATTATCTGATTCAACTGTAATATTGTCGTCAAAAACTACTCCATAAGTATCTATTTTACCGACAGCAGTTGAAGCCGGCAATGTAATCTTTGCTGTTGAAGTATTTTTTAATATTGCGGCGTGTGCGCTCATTGCTACAATTACGTGGATACCGATCAAAATTGCTCTTGAAGCTGTTACTACTACATCTGCGTCTGTTGCAAGGTCAACTTCCGTAACGTTGCAAGACAAATGCGCTTTTTGTAAATCTGCTAATGTTGGATTCGTTGTCATAATTTTATAAATTATTGGTTATAAGTTAATTCCCTAACGAGAGAGGGCAGGTGGAGGAAACCTGACACCTCTCGCAAGGGAACTAATCCTCCCTTGCGAATATTTATCTCAAAAATTTTGCTTTGTTATTTTCATTTTCTCCCTCTTTAATTTCTTCTCCAAAGAAATCGCTATCAGTTTCCACCAATTCTTTCATCAAACTCCATATTTTTCCTTTGTAATCAGGAATTGGCTTTTCTGATTCTTTTTGTCTTTTTTCAGGCTCTTTAATCGCGGCTATTCTCTTGCGAAATTCAGCCCGAACTATTTTTTCAGCCAAGTGTTTCGCCAAGTGGACTACCACCTGCAAAGACTGGCTTAATGTTCCCTCCGCCGGAACTGTAAATTCCTTTCCTGCGAAAGCGTGGGTAAAATCTTCTTTCAAAGGATTATGTAAAATCCCTTGCGCCAACGGATCAATATCCGGTGTAACGTTTTCAATGTCAACAATTCCTGTTGTCATAGTTTTGTATATTTAATGTTTAATTACAATTTAACTAACTCAAATAATTCTGTATCTTTTATTTTTTGGCTTGTTATTTCGTATTTATGGTTCTTTATGTAATCGTCGAGAAAAATATCATTACAATTTATTATCATTTTTCCTGATCTTTTTAGTTTTGCTATATACTTTTCTATCGTTTCAGAAGTCGCTGTTTGAATAACTATCAAGTCTGCGCAATCATCAGGGAAATTATCGGCTAATTCTGTCGTATTTCCTTGCAAATACTGTATTTTATCAGTTGCAACATCTATCGCGCCACTCGTAACGTTTATCAAACGCTTTGAGTTAGCTAACACAATTTCTGCCTGCTCATAATTATCAGAAACGTGTATTGTAAAATTACTGTTAGACGCCTGCTCTGCTAAATAATGCAATTCGTTTAGTGAATAACTGCCTTTCCTAATAAATGCTTTCGCGACTACCTCTGCTATATGTTCTTCGTAATATTTTTTATAAGTGTCGCCGGTAACCAGTATTCTTTCTCCTAAATGCGCTATTTCAACCTCCGGAGCAATCATTACATCATAACCTGCCTGCCGTGCTTGCAAACAGAACCAAATATCCTCTCCGACGCTTCCTCTGACATCAAACAATGGGATTCCCAATGTTTTCATTTTTTCAATAACTTCACGCTTTACTAACATAAAACCCATACCAGTTGAATTTACTTTGAACGGCGTCTTATCTCCATTTCGGTATAGATCCGGTCTACGCTCTGTCCCAACACCATTTGCTCTATCAAGCATTATAATCGGTTCATAAGGCGCATTTCTCTTGAAATACAGCCCTGAAACAATCGGCAAATCCAGTTCTATCAACTTGTTAAGGTCATCAGGTTTTGGTGGATTATCATCATCAATCCACATAATCATATTGCAATCCGTCGCTAAAAAATTCTCTGCCAGTTCTGTTCTTGATCGGTGTATCAACTTGCGGATTATAGTTGATATTGTTATCTGACAGTCGGGGTATTTTTCCTTTGTTTTAAGAATCATACCCACCAATGAACACGTGAACATCATTGACACTTCGCCCATTGAGGGAATAGCAATCATAATGTTCAGCCTCTTTTTTTCCTCCATAACTTTTTTATATTTAATAATTAACCTATTACTGCCTCCCAACTATTAAAGGAAGCAGAATATAAGCCAACTATTTTTAAGAAGCGGCTATTTGAACACGATCTCCCAACATCATAACAGTATACAATGCGTCCGGAGTATCTTCGTATGCTTCTGTTGCAATAGCAACTGAATATACAGTTCTCGTTGATCCGTCCACAGTAAGAGCAGTATCGGTATTTAGCACTTCCAAATAACTGTCCTTTGCAATATTGGTTGTTCCGTCAAGCAATGCTTCACAGATACCGCGAGTTTGACACCAAACATCTTCTGCGGCAGAACCGATAAGGCGAGGAACGATAGCTATTTCCTGATAAACAGAAGAAGTTGCAGGTGCAACACCTTTGACGAGAGTAGCTTCATCTCCGTCATAAGAAACGACCATAGGCGTTCCGGCGGCAGTAGTAGCAGGCACGTTAAGGAATATATATTCATTAACGCCTACTCTTTTGCGCGAACCGAGAACTCCTGTGCCGTCCTCAACTGATTTATCTCTTGTTAATTCTCCACCCATAGGATTTTAAATTATTTTACGAATTAAATACTTCTAATGACCGATAACAAACATTCTCCAAATCTTCGTCGCACCCGGATTCGTAACTGTAAGCGTTACAACACCACCTGAAACAGTCGGATTGACTGTTTTGTCCAGTATGTCAACAAAGGCGGCTGAAACGTGATCAATAGCGACCAGTCCAGTATCTATTGTCCCCGAAGTATCTCCGGAAGCAAAAGTTCCAATGATTGTAAGAATTTTTTTATTACCGAAAGTCGTTTTCATACGACTTGTTTCTGCAATAGCCATAATTTTACTCTTTGGATTTAATGATTATGCTGATTGGTTGACAGTCCGACCTCAACTGTCAATCTGTTCTCATTTAGGCAGTTACGCCAGTTAAGCGACCACTTCTACGTGGATTTCGGTTTACCAACTGCATATAAGAGAAAATGAAACCAACCTCTCCGTCCTGATCAACCGGTTCTCTCATTGGAGAAACAGCAAAACCTTTCGCGTCAGTAGGGAATTTAGGGTGTTTCATATAGTAAAGGTTCACGTATTTCTCGTTGATAAAATACATATCGGTAGAACCGCAGTATTCATCAGCAATAAGCGGAACAGACCTAAAAGATAAGTCAGTTATTCCGCCGTCTGCGCTAACTTTACCATTGACCATTTGAAAACGAACCTGATTTTGAAGCAATGCTTCATAAGCAGATTTTATTATTTTGGTCGTAACAATAATACTTGGAGTATCAGCTCCAGATTCACAACTATCAAACATTGTTGCCAAGTCTGAAATCATAAGAGATCCAACAGCCGCAGTATAATTGCCCTTGAACCAAGTATAAGTTCCAAGCACAATATCTCCATAACTGGCAGTAGCCGTTCCGTCGTTTCCGACAGCCGCTTTCAAACCGGTTATATCCTTGCTTGCATTGCCAGTCCCGTCAGAGAAAAGCATTGTGCAAAGTTTGTCAGTAAGAGATTCCCGACATTCCTCCATTTCAGCGTCCATAAGATCCGCTATTTTACCCTCGCCTCCGTTTTTAGCCAAGTCAATGTTGGCAATAATAATAGGTTGATACACCTGCTTGATATTCCAAAAAGCCCTTGTTCTCGTCTGCTCTTGCGCAGTATCTAACACATCAAGACCTGAATACGAACCACCTTGTGAATTGTGGCGATATTTAACCGGAATTTCGAGGCGTGAGCCACCATTCCATAGTTTAATGCCGTCAAACAATCTTCCCAAGAGTGGGTGGTCTTTGCTAATCTGATCTTCAATCTTCGGAAGAACTTTCTCACGTGTGATTGAAGTCAGTTGATCCCAATCTGCAAATGCCATATGATTGTAGTTTAAAATGAATTATTTAACTCCTGCTTCTCGATAGAGATCCCCAAAGGACTTTTTACTGTCGGACTTTGAATCGTATGGTTTAACCGCCGGAGAACCCCCTGCGTTTCCGCCACTTTTGCCGTCAGCTTCCTTTTTGCGTTGATCGTTATAATTTTTATCCTTTTGAACCTTGCCTGCATTTAATCCTCGCCAAACAAGAATCGCTTGTTTTAAGTTCGGGCAATCATAATCGCCTGCAACTTTGAGAATGTCCTTTTTGTTCGCGGCAAACTCTTTATCCGTCCTCTCATAAAAAGTAATTTCGCTGTTAAGCTGTTTGAGTTCTGCGTCGTGCGCCGCTTTCTCACGCTTCTTATGAAATTCGACAACCTTGCGATCACGTTCAATTCCGGTCAACTCCTCTAACGTTTCCTCCTCCTCACGTGTGTATTCAGGCGACTTGACCTCTGCACGAAGTCGTTTTATGTCGTTCTGAAAATACTCACGATCCTCTTTCCAAGCTTCTACAAGTTTTTCGTTTTGAGCATTGATTACTTCCAGACTTTCTCCGTTTTCATCAGGGTTCGCGCCGGACTTGTCAGGGTTGGAATTATCCTTTGCCGGCGGTGTAACTTCTCCCTCTTTTGGAGGTGCGAAGTCGCTTGCTCCTGCTTCCGCAGGGTTTGGTTCATTTTGAGCCATAGTTTTGTTGTATATTTAATATTTACTGAATTGGTCAGGAGTGCTTTGGGGGATCACACGCCCGACCTATCAAAAAACATTATTTTTTAGCTTTTACGTTCACATTTACATCAACCGACGGCTTGCCACCTTTGCCCTGTGGTTTGGCTTGTGGCTTCTGTTTTGCGCCTACAATCGGTTCTCCCTTGCCTTTGGCTGTTCTGCCTGCATTTATCTCTTGGCGCGCTCCTGTAACCGCTCCCTCGCTCATATTTGATATAAGAGTTGCCTTGTCCACGTTGGCGTGAGCTTCCAATAAATCCATTGCGTCTTGCTCCATTTTCTTATTCGGATCTTTGTAAAATGCAAAGTGGAGTGCCACGTGTTCTTTAACGACCAATTCTCTCGGTGTAGGAGGAACTTTATCGCCTTGACCATTCTGAAACGCTTTATTTTCAGCGTCAGCACGTTCAACTGGATTCTCTGTGCCGTCGCCTGCTCCTGAATTTGCATTGTCAGCCGCCAGTTCTTCCGGACTTGCGTCAGATATAACATTATTGTTCATAAAGTTCATCAGTCTGTTTGATAATTCTTCCGGATTTGGCATTTCAATTTCCTTGTAAAGTGTATACGGATCAAGTGCCTTTGCTCCCCAAAGTTCAATCGCCCTGCGCACTTTATCAACTTTCATCATAGACTGCGGAACAATTAAAGGCTCAATTCCCTCCTCAACGTCCTTATTGATAAGTTCTTGCATTTCTACGCCCTCTTTGCCACCCAATTTCTTAACCCAATGCTTTTCTGTATAAAACATCTTCATCAACTGAATCCAACCCTCTGTAATTTCTTTAATAGCGCTTTCCGTGGCTCTTGATTGCATACGAACAGGCGTGCGGTCGCTTTCAGCGTTCATTTTGTCTTGTCCAAGCGTATTGGCGTCCCCTGATCCTCTTGATACTTCGTGATGTCCAAATAAATCGTCAATATAACGCTCGTCGTGGTTCATATCCAGTAAAACTCCCTGCAATTCAGGAAAAGTTGGAGCAACAATTTGCACCGGTTTTGGCGTTGTCTGCATATCAGCGCGTATAGTCTGCATTGGCTCGTCATTTATTGCCGTGGCTTCTTCTTCGGAAAACTGATTGCTATCTATAACTATTTTCACGTTGCAACCTCTTAAATTGTCCGCTATCTGACGCTTCTTGCCTATGTAATTTATAAAAGTTTCCTTTGCTTGCGCTATCAGGTTTGTGGAATAGAACTTGCCGAGTAGTTTCATTGACGGAAATTGCACAAAAGGTTTTCTCGGTTCGCTCAAAAAGTTCACAATCGGCTTGAAATTCTGCACATCAGCCGGATCAAGAACCTGTGGCAAAGCCTGTTCCATAGGCAAACCGCTTAATTTAGCCGCTTGATATGCTTCCGGACGTGCTGATTGCGCCCATTCATTGACTTGCAGTAGCGGATCTCTGTATTCAAAATATGGATTCTTGCCCTTTTTTAATATAATTCTCTCGCCTGCCTTGCCATAAGCCATTTCAACAAGCAGGTCATTCCCCCAATAAGCATAAAATCGTGCGACTGTTCCGCGTCCAGTTGTGGCAGGTGTAGTGGACGAAATACCTTTGCCTGTATAGTCAATCGCTTTCAGGTTCTCAAAGACAACATTGTCATACTGTTCGGGGTAATTGTCTTTCCACCATTTCCTGTTTTTGAGTGGGTGGTAAACAAGCCATTCAGCGTCTTGTATCGTTGTCCCCTCCGGACTGATCGTAACTTCTTCAATCATTACAGGTTCAAGGTCAAAGTCATTCTTGTCATAGTTCCAAAACCAGCGTGCGAAACTGTCCCTTTTAATGCGAGTATCAAACAGACACTTCGTGATAAAATCCATAAAGTTCACACGAATAAAGCCATATTCAATAGCATTTTTAACCTTTTCAGCCTTTTTAATGGACGGCGGAGTATCCTTTGCAGGTATCATTTGCACTTTCGGGATATTATCAGTGTCTAAACCGACCATATTGCGGATTGTCAGGTAAATTCTGTTCTGCAATGCCTTTGATTTGTATTTAGCAAGGTCAATGCCGGCAATCTTATCTATGTTGCCATAAAATATTTGCTCATTCTCCTGCACTTCTTTCATTATCGCGTCATACAAAGACTGTCCCTCGCCTAAACGTGTTTCAATCTTTTGCGCAATCAGAGCGTCATCATCTTTCGCAAGGTCAATGTCATCAAGCGAAATCAATGTCTGATCCTTTGGTTGCCTATGAATAGTGTCCATAATTTAATCTCTTAATTTAATGAAATCATCAGGAAACAATTTTTTAGCGTGTTCGAGTATCTGACTGTTTGGATCAAGCTTTTCCTGTTTACGCTTAATCTCGTGCTTATTTACTACTGAACCTTGTGAAATGTCCGGACGGCTCATAATGATATAACGCATAGGGTCAACAAGGTGGTCATCTTTCTTTCGTGGTGCTTCATCAGGATCGTTCTCATTCGTGGGTATAATCTTTTTCCATTTATAGCCCTCTAATTCGTCAATCAACTGGTTGCAGGTATCGAATATGTAAACTCTCGGCGCGCCTTTCTTCTTTGTGGCGATATGTTCCCTTGCAGGGTCAAGCCTCAAATACTTGTGAACCCTTGCTATGCCTGCATTTACGTCATTATTGGCGTATCGCATAGGCATTTGCTCTCCGAAAGTCTTAATCCATTCCTCTTTGTATTCTGTATCAACCTTGCGACCACTCCCACCGCGCACACTTTTGACACTCGGATCTATTTCAATGTAATCCAAATCCTCTCCGGCGTTCAAATCTTTTATGTTGCGCACGTGTTGGTCAACGAACTCGCCCTCTTTTTTGTATTCTCTATAAAAAATCAAATCTCCTCTGTTGGTAACCGCACACCATAGAAAGGTGCTTGGATTGCGTTCGCCGTGGTCAATTCCGCCTATTCTTTTCCATTCAGCCGGCATAGCGAACGGCTTGATAACGTGTATTTCTCTGTGAAAGTCCGGAAATATCTGTCCCTCAAACACATTCCAACTCGCTTTAACATACCTTTCAAACAAATCGCCTGTGTAACTGTTCAAAACGTCCAAATAATCTTCCGGCAAATAGGTATTTTCATTACTTGGTGCTTTAACAATCCTGTATTTCTCCAAATCCTGTGCTGTTCTGATACCTCTGCCTAAAACAAATTGCTTATAAGTCCAATTTTTGCCCTCGGAATTGCTTGTTAGTATGCCTAATCGCTTTTTATGGTGCTTATTTCGCAAACGTCCCTTTAAAACATTGAACGTCAACTCATCAACTTCATTCACTTCATCTATCCAAAACATTCCAATTTCCAATGATTTCAGCTTTTCTATGTTATCCAATCCCCAAAAATATATCTCGTGTCCATTTATCAGCGTCAATAATGATTCAGTTTTATTCCATTTCATTATCAGGCGCGGATCTAAAACCTCAAAAAAGGTTTTCATTGTCGTTGCTTTCAGGTCAACCATAGTCTGACGTGCTACCAATGTCCTGCCTTTCGGGTTCTGCATTGCGTGTCTGATAACGGCGTGGCTACCAATAAAAGATTTTCCTGATCCAAACCCTCCGCAATACCATATAAACTTAATATCTTCTCGAACTTCAACAAAATATAAAAATTTCTCTTGTTTCGGTAATGGCTCAAACACTTGGATTTCCTGCAAATCCTCCAATCTTATTCCGGTCATTCGGATATCCTACTCGTTTCCTTGTCCCATTTTTCTTTATTCTCTTGTTTTACTAATGCCGGAAACAATGCAGGGTTGTCGCCAGTAAAAGCAATTTTCTTTGTATCTACTAACATTCCTTTCATCTTTCCTAATATCTCATAGCTTTTTACAGCCGCCATAATTGTTTTAGCACCGCGATAATCAACAGCAATACTCCTTAATCCGTCAACAATAAATTCTTCTGTAACTTTTTGCGCACCTAACTTATTATTTATTTCTTCTAAAATGTTAGGATTTGTTAGGAGATCACTCGCACTACTTTTAGCCGCCTCTTTGCTACTTTCAGGATAAGCAGACATATAAGCCTCCGTCCCATTCCCCCCATTCTTGATATACTCATCTATAAACTTGATCCAAGACAAACGTAATCCGGCACTTTTAGCATAATCACTAATGACCTTTTCTTTCTTATCACTCTCATTCTCCAAATCAGCCGTGCTTTTGATCGGACGCTTCCCTTTTATTTTTCTTTTCCCCATATCTTTATAACAAAAAAAGCAATAGCGAAATTTATGATATAACGTTAATTATCACAAATTTTTATTACTATTACTTTTCTATTCTTTAATATTGACTTTTAATACCTATGCTCCGAAGTAGTATACGCTCATCAACTCTCCGAGCGAAACATACTTTGATACTCCTCGATAAAATGAATCATTTGTCCTTTCAGACGCAGAAAACAAATTATCCGGAATCTTTGTCATCAAGATACTCATATTTTTCATATTTAATTTTTAAACCTGCTATCTAAATACTGAATCAGATACTTCGCATACGTTTTCAGAATATCCCTACCGAGGAACGTAAATTGCTCCTTGTTATTCTCACACGCCTCCTTGAACTTTCTTTTGAGAATTTTTAAGTCGTTCTCATTGACTGTAATTGTTTCCATATTTACATTTTTAATATTTACTACAATTTAAGTCTATCATACTTTACAAAAAAAGTCAAGCTTTTTTACGTCCCAATGGGAGAAGCGGCAATAATAGTTTTAATTGCGTTGAAATGGCATTTTTCTTCTCCCAATCGCTATAATCTTATAGGCTAATGTCGTGTTCAACGTATGAATTTGGAAAAACATACCCACAACCGCGCTTTTTAAAGATGTATACGCTTTATATTCGCCACTTCCATTGAGAAATAATTTAGATTGGCTTAACTGCCGTGTAGCGCGTCATTATATCCGAAGATATAATTATTGACTTTGCCGTAACTTGCGATCCTTTAAGTTAAGGACTACTCCGGAGGAGCAACAATTAAGCCTATCTTACTACCGAAATAACTGCTTCATACCCAACAAATTATAAATTGTCTTGGAGGCAAGCACCTATTTCCAAAACAAACGCTTCACTCGATATAACATCATTTTGCATATACCATACATTCTGACTGTTTTTTGCCTAATGGTCGCTCGGCGCAAATCATTCAATGTTTTGGCATATACGCTGTAAACTATACTCATCAATCCGTCAACTTGAATATAATAATCAATCGGAGTAAAATCTTTTTGCAACTGAATTGTTATTTTAATGATCCCATACTGGAAAGAATGTAAATCCTCTGCCGCCGTTACTGTAATTTTAGGATAACCCTTGTAATCAATGGGCGTCCGATCTGCTCTGTATGCCCTTAATTGCCCGATACTTGTGCCAAAATTCGTTTCTTTTGTTACCTTTTGGCTAATATCTTTGCCTGTTTCCTCCATAATGTTTATTTTTTTAATGTTTTAAAGTCATCTTCGGGAGTGAGAGCCTTATTTTCTTTTATCTTTTCAGCCATTTCCTTTGCTCTGCGCGATGTTTCTCTCATTTCAAGACTTATTACACTCGATTTCTTATTTTTAGCCTGTTCATTTGAAATAAAAATAATGAATCCAGTTAAAGAGCGGCTCAATCTTGACGTTTCAGCCTCGTATTTTTCGCGATATTTTTTTAATTTATCAACATCTATCATATAAATAATAAAAAGCAAGCCTAAATAGCCTGCTTTTTCTCTATTTTATTATCTCCTTTATCCCAAACAACACGCTCAATCTCCTCATCAATGGCTTTCTGCACCCTGTCGAACTCTTGAAATGTTGCTCTTTCCAATCCAAACCCGAAAGATTTTGATACTCCGTGATCGTCTGTCATTTCAATTTTGATTTCTATTTTAGCCATTTTTATAAAATTATATAATTTACCTCATACTTCATAAAATTGTCCTTTGGATTTTCTTTGAAAACATCAAAGTCATCACAATCATACCGACTATTCATTCTGTCCTGAACCTCCAAAGTTCCCACATTTTCTACCTCTATTTTTGTCCCAAATGGCAGACAATTATTAGCAACGTATCCGTCTTTGACGATTTTGCCGGAGGCAGTTCGATATGGATTGCTATCTGTTTGATTTTCTTCCGCATTGTAGGTGTAAAAAGTGCCTTTTGAAGCCTTTTTAGCGACTTCTTCCGGCTGTTCAACTGTTTCGATCGTCTTGGCTTCCGCGTTGTTGATAATTTGTATAGTTCTCGTTTCATACAGTCTGTGATAATTCAAATAAACAAACATGTAACTTGCTCCCAATAATACACCAATCGTGAAAATCCACATTATACGAAAGAACCCAAACCTTTCCCTCCACGTTTCTTTTCTAAATTTCCCCTCTTTTCCCCTTTTTGGCTCTACTTTCGCAAGGTCTATTCTCGCTTGCGACACCTTTTCCTCCATATTCATATTTTTGTTTTTAGTGATTAAGCCACCCTATGATGACACCCGAACATCACTACTATCAGTATACTCCTATTTTGCTGTTTTGTCAATAGCAACTATCTTATCAAACGCCTCCTGAAATGGCATACACCAACCATATAATTTTCCACTCAAATCATTCGCTAATCTTTGCGCTTCAATATGCGCGCGTTCCGGTTCTCTCGCTAAAATAACTTTATATTGCTGACGATATGCTTCCAACTCTTGCGCTATTCTAAATTTTTCATTCTTAAAATATTTTCCCCACCAAATATCCTTTCCAATATTCATTTGCTGAAACACGTGCGTCAATTCGTGAGCAATCAAATCATAGTGCATATCAGAATCAGCATAAATTACGTTTCCATAAGTGAAAACAATTCCGTTTATTTCTTTCATTGAAAATCCAAACTTCAAAATAATATCTGACAGACGTGGAAAATTCAAAACGCTGTCCTGATAAACTTCCATTCGTTCCGGTTCGTCCTGACATTCTCCACAATAAGATGAACCCTCGCGCCTTGTCCTGAAACATTTTTTACAAAAACCCAAAGTGTTAGGGATATTTAATACTTTGATCATACGAATAATTTTTTAAACCATTTATAAACTTTCCACATAAAATAATCTGCCTGAACATCAAACCTATCAAACCAAGTGTATTGAAACTGAATAAAATCCATAGCGTTGCAATCACTTCGCGGCTGTTTGATAATATGATTATTTTGGCTCAAATCAAATCCTGCCACAATAAATCTCTCTGTTAATTCTTTTTGGAACGCCGGCTCATCTTGTTTCGCCACGTCCACGCTTGAAACTGTAATGCGTAAAGTTTTCATTTTTTTGCTTTTAATAATTTATCTTTAAAATAAGCTGACAAACACTTTATACCGCAAAAATGAATACTGTTATCCCTATGATCAAGCACTATCGGACTGAACTTTTGCTGATTAAACCTAATTTCAGCAGACTTTATCCTAATATGCTTTTTATCAATTATTTCGTGGCACTCATCACAAAGTATCGTTGTTGTTTTCATTTTATTTTTATTTAATAATTATACTTTTCTTTTTTTTACTTGGCTTCGACTTTTTATCATAGTAACCAATCGCCAATGCTCCGCAAAAAATATCATTTTTGTAAGGAGAAAACCTTTGCAAAAAAATACTCTTATTTATTTCCCTGATATTCGGATTAACGAAACAACAACCAATTCCCATATCTTCGCAAACAAGATAGGCTGTTTCCAACACCGCACCAGCGTCTAAATACGGCATAAACTCAATTTCATTTGTAGCTTTATATGCTTCTCTTTTGGCAAAAAGCAAGATAATTTTATCGGCTCTATGAACCCAACCAACCCCTCCGACCAAAAATGCTCCCAAAACTTCCTTTTCATCACGATCGGATTCAACCGTTCCATAAATAGCCTCACGCCCACAAGAACTCGGAACTTTTGCCATATACTCCAAAAGACACTCAACTTTCCAATCTTCAACCGGTTTATCGTTAAAAACTCTTTGGCTCGATCTAATATTCAACAAACACATCAAATGGGTTTTTTTTCTCTTTTGGTGCGCTTCATAACGCTTTTGATAAATATCTTTCTTCATAGTTATTTAATTTAAAGTCTATTTACCACTAAAAATTCAATAATTTTTGCAACTTTTTCTGTTGGAAGTATACCTTCAATAATAAGATTGTTATCATCTCCTTTCCTACTTTTAATCTGTATCCTTACGGTTCCTTTTCTAATTTTTTTAATTTTTTGCTTCTCCATATTAGTTATTTAATTTAAAGAGTTAGCATTTTCATAGATGTTTCCAATAATTTCAATAGAATGACCATATGTAGATTTTGAATAATCTCTAAACCCGTGTATTTCCCAGTTAAAGAAATCTCCAATTCTATGATTTTCGAATTTCATTTCAATTAGTATTGTAGCTCCTCCAAGTTGTTTATCTATAATTTTTAAAATATCACCCTCATAAATCTCTTTTCCGTTTTCGTCTTTTAGTCCTGTGTATTGCATAATTACTAAATCTTTTCCGTTTAAAAAATCATTTCCCACTCTTAAATCATAAATCATTATTTCACTATCCCAAGCTCTAAATTTTATTTCTCTGCTCATAGTTATTTAATTTAAAGAGGTTAGATAAATTGATAATATAAAATTATTTGTTTTTTACTTTCATCTCCCCCAATAAAAGTTTTAACCGGAACTTCGCCACCAGTCCACTCATTTATCTTTTCCATTGTAATATTGTGATGAATATGGTCGTCCGGCTCATTCCACATAAACGGCAAACTAATCAATGCACTTTCTGATATACGCCGAATCTCATTGAAAGCTAATTTTCTTTGTTCCAAGTGTTCTAACGTTTGCAAACATATAACCAAATCAAACTGTTTATCTTTATATTTCCACGGCATTAAATCTAAATCGCAAAATTCTTTTGGATTTCCCTTAATATCAACAGTCCAACCCCACGGGAATATAGGATATAAATAACTTCCTATCTCCAAAACTTTATAAACGTCCAAACCAATCAACATATCCATAGCCTCCTGAAACCACTTCCACCTATTTTGAGTATAATAAGATCCGCCTATCTTATCGTATTCCTCTTTTGTGTTTAAATCATTTTTCGTCAACATAATCGTCTAAATTACCAGTTATATTTTTTGTCGTTCCCCAAAGATGTCGTGCGTAAATTTTTCCATTGCCTTGATATTTTTCTCCGCTATAATGTTCCGGTATAAAAGTGTAGCTTGGCAAAATAACAATTCCGTATTTTAAAAGTTTCACAGCACCAGTCAATAAAGCATTGCCAGTTATTTTCCACGGATCGGCGTATATGACGTCCGGAGAATTGGCTATCGTCCCAATAATAAAATTTATAAATTGGTTACTTGGAAATGAACCTAAATGCGGAGAAAGCAAATCAGGACGTGCTTTTTCATTCTCATAACAGCAGAAACAGCCGTAATCCAACAAATCATCAATAGGATTGACACAGACGCTATCTGCCGGCGCGACAAACCCACCATATTCAAACAAAACTTCATACCGGATAATATCAGAAACTCCGTTGAAGCGTCCGGCTTGCCACATCTGATCAAGCTGATGTTGACAACGCCACTTTTTATTTTTAACAGTTTCATTGTCCCACATCATAAAAACATAATCAGGGTGTTTATCTTTCCACGTCTGCAACGCTTTTACTGGAACTGGCTTATCTCCTACCCAAATTTGGTGGATAATTTTTGGTATTTTCATCTTTGTTTTGGATTTAATAATTTTCTCTCATCTAAATATTGAATGATTGCTTTTTCAAGCGTGCTTGCTTTACCGAAAGAGATATCATACTCGTCAGGTTCAAATCCTCGCTCCTGCCTCTCCCTGCGATTGTCATAAATTCTTCTGATAGCCTCTCTTGGATATTCTAAACTCATAATTTTTTGCCACATTTTACGCAAGTTATCTCCACAATTGGTTTTTTACTCAACTCATTGTGATACGTGCTTTTGCGCATACCGCCTCCGCAAACCGGACACTTAATAATTACATTCGGCTCGCGTTCCTTATTTTTTTCTTCTTCTTTTTTTTCATTTTCCATATAATTATAATAATTTCCAACAATAATTACGTTTTCCATAGTTGCCCATTTTTTGTTCGTTTGTTTTTTCTAATTTTCCGTCCCTTGTCAAACTATTCATAGAACGTCTTATGGAAGTAACTGGAACATTTTTTAAACCCAAAAATTCTAATACTTCAAACGGAGTTAATTTAGCTTCCGGATATTCCATAAATAATCCCAAAACTCTTTCGTCTTGTCCCCAAGATTTTGCACGAGAAGTTTTTAATTCATTCCCTGTTTCGTTTATTGTGTTATAAAACAAATTTTCCATATTATTTTTAATAAAAATTACATAGTTTACCTATTTGCTTTTTAAGCAAGTTGTATTCTCCTGAATCAATAAGTATTACCTCTATTTTTGGATAATATCTTTTCATTCTTTTCAGCTTTGTTTTGCTTTTGCTATCCATATATCCCTTAACTTCGTGATACGAAATAGTCCCATTATTGTTGAAAACTTTGAAATCAGGAGTATAACTTCTTGTCCCAAATTGTATTTTTTCAAAAACAAACGTATCCGGCTCAAATTCCCACTTAACTATTTCCTTATGATCAATGAGAAAATCTAAAAATAATGCGTAATTAGCTTCCCACTTGCTACGAAAATACATTGTCGTTCCGTTTATATCGTAATCTCCTCTCTGAACATTTGCATAACAACCGGAGTTGCCACTTGCATACATCATATTCTGCGGCATTTTTCCTGCGTGAGCGTTGGATAATTTTATTCTATGTTCCAATGACAAAGCCTCTCTCGGTTGCCTTATTTTTTCCTGAACCTCCGGACGTTGCATAGCCAACTTTGTTAATCGCGCAATTTTGTCTTTGTGTTCTTGACTTACCTTAATGGACATTCCTTTTCTCCGCCTATACGCTACATTTTTTCCGTCAGGAGTGTCATATTTTCTTTTTGATTTTCCGGCACATATTGAACTGCAAAATTTTGACATACCCCATTGGTTCGGAGATAGTGAACGTTTTTTAAGATACGTCTTTCCACAAAAACTGCACTTTCTTTCCTGCTGTGGTTTTGTTTCCGCTATTTTCCTTTTCATATCAGAAGCGCAAGCATAACCGCAAAACTTCGAGAAAGCCCATTGAGTTTCCGAGTATGCTCTATTTTTCTCATACTCTTTGCCACAGTTTTTGCAAATTTTAACAGTTTTCATAATTAGTTTTGCTTTTCCTGCTTTTCCTTGTAAAAATCCTTATCATACACTCCACCAACCCACAAAGCCCTTTTTAAATCTTTAATGACGTTAAAATGCCTTAAAAATCTATGGCTGAACTCATCTGCCGCCCACATTCCTTTGATCAAAGAATCAACGTGGAAAGCGTCAGTCTTAACAATCATAATAACTTTTTTCGGGTTGCTCCTATCTAAAACATACGGAAATCCCAAATCAATAATATAAGCCATTTCAACCTGTTCGCAGGTTTCAAATTCGTTGAATCTATTTATCATTTTTTTATTTTGTTAATTATTACTTTTATTAGGAAACTAAACGCCTCTGATATTCCGGTTGTTCGGATTTCCCTTTGATAAACTTTGTTCATTCGTGATAATTCCAAAGTTTGGAACTCTATCTTTTTTGCCTGCGCCTCCAACGCACGCTCGTAATACCTGTCCTCATTTTGTATTTCTTTGTTGCTCATAATTATATTTTGAACTTGCGATACGAAAATCCGCCTTTCTCCCAATTTGGAGTTCCGCATTTTAGTTCATAATAGTTTATTTTTCTTACAACGCCTGTATATGGATCGCGAATTATCTCTTTTCCGTCTTGAATATCCCGAACTACGAAATGCTGTTGCTGTCCGGCTAAATTAGCGAAATCAACTTCTTTGATTGTCGGATTCCAATCAGGTTCTTTGTTTATATCTGTTTCTTTTCCAAGATACTCAAAGCCCAAAGTATGCGCTATTTTTCCGTCATCAAGCATTGAATTTCCTGAAAAACAACCGCCGGCAAGAAGTTTAGCATTAAGATCAGTAGCGGATATTTTCTTGCCAATTTTCTTTTCATACAGATACTTCACACAAAGGAATTTGCAACCATACGTGGATATTTTTAAATTAGTGTTGCCAAACCTCACGTCGCCATACGATAGCTGATCCTCAATTTTTATTTCAATATCTTCGGGTTCAACAGTTCCGGCTACGTATAAATCTCCGATCTTGGTATTTATAGAAACTCCAAGCCTATTTGCCACATCAGTCGCATAATTCAATGGATTGTTTCCGTCTGAACTTGGAGCATAAACCTTGTAAAAATCAAGCAAAGTCATTGTTGACTTATAACTTCTCAATGCGTCCGTGCAAGCGTAAATCAAAAACTGTTTCAATGCCTGAAAACCTTTTTCATAAGTCGGAAATACTGCAAGATTATTGATACAGGAAGTCGCGCCGAACTCTCCCATAACTAACGGATAACAACGAAAGTTGCCGGCATTATTGTTTCTATAACTTGGACTTCCGTTAGGATATTTAGGATCTTTGTCTTGCGGTGTTATATACCCCTCGTGTTTTTTAATAGCCAACGCCCAATCTTCAATCCTGTTTTTAACCGGCTCTACTTCCTCTATTTTAGAAACTGATATTTTTTCATTCTGCAAAGCTATTGCCATTGCGTCTGAAAAATCGGCGGCTTCAATTTCGTATTCTTCGTCATTGTGGACAACTCTATATTTGCTCATTTTGGTTTGTCTTAATGATTATTTTTTCTTTTTTAGTTTGATAATTTCAAAACCTACTTCCTCTTTTCTGATATAAGGAATTATCTCAACTTTGAAATGATTTGCCAAAGCGTCCACTCCACTCACGATACCCTCGTCTGTTTTTCGTGCATTTTTAGCCACGTTGTCAATTTTTTCATCAAGCTTTCTTTCTCCGTGTTTGAAATCATCTATCAAAGCCTCAACTAAATTTTCTAATGCCTTAATTCTTGTTTTATCATTTTCTCTTTTTGGAGTAAAAAGATAAACGATAAGCAATGAAATTGCTACTGAAACTAAAACTGTAATTGGTTCAAACATATTTTTTATTTATTATTTTGATTATCTAAATCCCTATCCATTAAAAGTTTGAGATTCGGAAAGGGTATATCTATGTTCAGCCTTTCCAAAACCGCCTTGTCAAATAATTTTACTGCCTCCGAAAATTCCAACTTACTCAACTTTGCCGTGCTATCCTTGCCATACATTTTTTTGGCAGTTGCCCGAAACGAATCTTTAAGCAGGCTTTCCGTGATATTCATTTCTGTCGGCTTCTTAATCCACATATCTACTGTCAATTTCTTTTCTTCTGCCTCCGCCGCAATCTGATCAAGCCATAAGTGTAAAGCGTTATTCTGATTTTCCGAGCGTATTCCGCTCAATGGTTTTACAGCCATAACATTCAATCCAATATGTTTCAATGACTGCTTTACGATTTCAACACCTTGCTCAATGTTGCCGGAACTGACTTTGTATTTTATGACAACTTTATATTCGCGCTCTACTTGTTTTATTTCCTCCATAGGATTATAAAATTATGGTATCAATTTTTTTGTAAAGTGTGAAAGTATCATCAACCTTAATAATAAAATGATCAGTCGTTTTACCTGTATTCAGAAAATGTAGGATAACCTCATTTACTCCATTTTTTTTGAGCCACGCCTTATATTTTCTACCCATTTCCACCTTTTTCTGTTCCAGTTTTTCCTTTTCTTCTTCTGCTTGCAGTGTCATTTCAGCCGCTTTTTTCTCTCGCTCTACACGTTCACGTTCCTCAATAACTGCTTTTTCGGCGGCGTCCTTTTTGGCTTGCTCAATCCGTTCGGCTTGCCGTTGTTCCTCTGCTATTTTTGCGTTGGTTGCCTCGATAGCTTCAATCGCCTGCTTTTTGGCTTCTGCAAAGAAAATAGAAAATTCATTTTCGTCCATAGCCAGTATTTTATCCTCTGTCAAAGCGATATTCACTTCTTCGAGCATTTTTATACGGCTTGGAAGTAAAATTTTCCTTTCCTCGACCTTTTTTGCTTCGTCAATTGCCTCCAATTCTGATTTCAATTTATTTTCAGTCGGTTCAATCATTTTTAGCAACTCTTTCTCTTGCCTCAATACCTCTTTTTGCCACTTAATTGCCTCCTCACGCTGTCCTTTACCAAATCTAGTTATATCGTTCCGCATATCGCCCAAACGCTTCCTAGCGACCTTTACGGCCTGATAACCAGCCTCGTCG
>Ga0172381_10001068_pt1 | contig 33658 bp, 28 predicted proteins | sample Leawel6488metaG_FD_119754 | JGI IMG/M metagenome (GOLD analysis project Ga0172381, IMG submission 119754) | Leachate microbial communities from a municipal landfill in Southern Ontario, Canada - Leachate well 64-88 metaG | ecosystem: Engineered > Solid waste > Landfill > Unclassified | place... | reverse complement strand
TATCTCTTCGCTTTGAGGATAAGTGTTATGGGTAAGGTAATAGGCTTGCAAGCCTTTTCCGATTTGAGAAAGATCGCTTTGTCTGCGACTGTCTCTAGCTGAGGCTTGAGGGCCTTGGATGGAAACGATGATAACAGCGGCCAAAATGCCAATGATGGCTATAGCAAGCATCATCTCAATGAGAGTAAAGGCCTTAAATTTTTTACTCTTAATTTTCGGCTTGCGCTTTATTCTCCTTAAAAAATTAGGAAGTTTCATCTTTGATTAATTATACAAAAAAAGCGGAATAGTAAAAGGAAATTGCCTGTGGACAAAGGTTCCGCTAAATTTAACCTTCCACAGCTTCTTGTATTTGCCATCTCTGCTTCTTGTAAAAATTAAAATGCTTTATTTTTTTAAAGCTTTTGCCAAAAAAAAGCCTGTCAAAAATCCGCCTATATGGCCCCAATAAGCCACCATATTTGATCCGGAAAACAAGGAAAAAAACTGCAAAAAAAACCAAGCCGAGATAAAAAAGACGGCCGGCACCGATATAATTGTCCAAATGAATATTAAAGGCACCAGGGTCTTAATTTTGTTGCGAGGGAAAAAAACCAAATAAGCGCCCAGCACTCCGCCTACGGCGCCCGAAGCTCCGATTACGGGGATTTCTTTGCTTACCGCGGCAAAAGAAAATAAAACAGCCGAACCTAATCCGCAAAAAAGATAAAAGAATAAAAATTTAAGGCTGCCGACTCTTCTTTCAACATTTTTGCCGAATATCCACAAAAACCACATATTGCCCAACAAATGTAAAAAATCGGCGTGCAGAAAAAGAGAAGAAATAACTGTAAAATTATTGCGACCGGATAAAAAATCAGCCGGCACCAATCCGTAAGAATCTACAAAAGCTTCCAGCTCTTTAAACGAAACCAAAAAAACAATTGCATTCAAAGCAATTAAAAGAAGGACGGCCCAAGCTTTCCTGTTTTTAAAATGAGACTCATCGTAAAGGGGCAGCATTGCGAGAAACTAGAAGTTAGAGAGAGCGGATTCGGCAGTCTTCAAAAAAAGGAGCGATAACCTGCTGGACTTCCGTCAAATATTCCAAAGGGTAAGGAGCAATTTTTTCAAATTCCGGATCAATCGTTTTTTCAGGACGGAAATTCTGCAAATAATATTTCTTGGCCGGAGATATCCATCGCGCGATATTTAAAATATCTTCGCGGGAATGGATGCTGGGCACGACAGTAGTCCGAAATTCGTAATCCACTTTCTCGGATTTTATAATATTGATGCTTTTTTGGATATCAAAAGCCTTATTTTGCCCATGGCAAACTTCCGCATAACGCTCAAAAGGCAGTTTGACGTCCATGGCGATATAATCCAGCAGCCTATCGCTTATCAGCTCGTCCAACAGCTTCGGATTGGATCCGTTTGTGTCAAGCTTAACCTCAAATCCAAGCGTTTTTATCTTTCGGCAAAACAAAGGAAGATCTTCATTCAAAGTGGGCTCTCCGCCGCAAATCACTACCCCTTCAAGAAGCCCTCTTCTCTGTTCTAAAAAATCCAAAAACTCTTTTTCTGTTGTTTTGGAAAGCTTTTTTATCGCTTTCGGCTCCACCAGCTCTCCGGAATGGCACCAAGGACAGTAAAAGTTACAGCCGGCCAAAAAAACAGTGCAAGCAATTTTGCCCGGAAAATCAATCAAAGTCGTTTTTTGGATTCCTCCTATTTGCATAATAAAAAATCAAATGATTTATTTCTTGGCAAGATTTTTAGGAGTTTTAAAAACCTTTCTTTGGCTAAATTCCTGCTGTTTGCCGTTATTCCACTGCCCTACCGGACGGTAATAGCCCACTATCCTGGAATAAACTTCGCATGGCTGCTTGATGGTGCATTTTGGACATTCAAAATGTTCTCCCTCCAAATAGCCGTGAGTCGGACAAATTGAAAAAGTGGGAGAAAAGGTGATATAAGGAAGCTTGAATTTCTCAAAAACTTTTTTGATTAAAGCTTTTACCGTTTGGATATCGGAAATTTGTTCTCCTAAAAACAAATGCATTACGGTGCCGCCGTTATACTTGCATTGCAAGCTGTCCTGCAATTTTAAAGCTTCAAAAATGTCGTTGGTATAATTTACCGGCAACTGGGAGCTGTTCGTGTAATAAGGAACTTTTTTCGTTCCGGCGCAGACAATATCCGGATATTTTTCTCTGTCTTTCTGCGCCAAGCGATAAGATGTGGATTCGGCCGGAGTAGCTTCCAAGTTATAGATGTTTCCGGTTTCTCTTTGGATTTTGACCAATTCCTCGCGCATAAAGTCCATAACTTCCAAAGCAAAATGCTGGCCTTTTCTTGTCGTAATATCTTCGCCGATAAAATTCAAAGCCGCTTCATTCATTCCGCTAATGCCGATGGTTGAAAAGTGATTGGCAAAATAAGCGCCTCTGGCTTTTTTGACTCCATCCAAATAAAATTTGCTGTAAGGATAGAGGCCTTTTTCTATAAAATGCTCCACTGTTTTGCGCTTGATTTCCAAAGACTCTTTTCCGAGCCGGATAAGCCTGCCCAGCTTTTCAAAGAACTCCTTTTTGGTTTTAGAAGTATAAGCAATCCTCGGCAAGTTAACGGTAACCACTCCGATGCTTCCCGTTTTGCTTCCCGACCCGAACAATCCTCCTCCTCCGCGGTTATATAATTCTTTCAAATCAAGCCTTAAACGGCAGCACATTGAACGGACGTCTTCCGGACTCATATCTGAATTTATATAATTGGCAAAATAATTGGTGCCGTATTTCGCGGACGCCTTGAAAATGCCGTCAAAAGCCGGCTCGTCCCAAGGAAAATCTTTGGTAATGTTGATAGTCGGTATCGGAAAATGGAACGGCCTGCCTTGACGGTCTCCTTCCAGCATGGCTTCAAAAAAAGCCTTGTTAAAAATCTTCATTTCTTCGTCAAAATCGCCGTAATTTTCGTCTTGCGGTTCTCCTCCGATTAAAACCGGCTGGCCGGCATAGACCGAAGACGGCCTTAAATCCAAAGTGATATTGGTAAAAGGACAATTTCCGGTTATGAAAACCTTGCCGTTTCTCCGAGCTATCACTGTTCCGTTTTCCGTATTGGGGCACCAAATTATGCCTTCGTAATTTACTTTCTTTATTTCGGAAATGTAAGTTTCCGGATGATCAATCAGTCTTAGGATATAAAGATCTTTTTTCCCTACGCCTGTCGGATTTCTTTTTAACACGGTAAAACCGTATCCTGCATTAACGATAATAGCCTCCAAATCAGAAACTATCCCTTTATCTGTTGTGGCTATTTTACAGCCCTCCTTGCCGTCGGCTTTGATATAAGTTTCTAAGAAAATCCTGGATTGCCTTCGGCTTAAATTCAATAAATAATCGGGAATAAAATGGACAGCTTCATTGGTTCCGAACCAATCATGGATTTTTTTGGAATCCTCGGCATTCATTCTTATCTGTTGAACTTCTTCCCCCAAAGAAGCGGAAGAATGGGCTGAATAAGCCAAATTAAAATGCTTCAGCAATCCGACTATCTCCTCATAGTTGTCTTTATTCTTGATTTTGGATTGATAAATACTGACTCTGTGGCAACACCTATGCTTGCCCGGCCTTTCAACGCTCCCCTCGCTTATTATCCAAGCCATTAATTTTATTTGTTCATCGGAAATTTTGGCTTCAGGGGCTGTATTTTTACCGGCTATCGGAACAATAAGCGGAGATTTTAATTTCGCCACATCCTCAATCGGCTCCAAAACATATTCTTCACTGTTGAATTTTTTTCTTAAAACATTATGCTCCGGAGAAATCAGCTGGTCTTGGATTCTATTCTTCAAATTATACATTATTCCTTTGTATTGCTTTCTAAAAACAAAGTTGGCTTTTTTCGTTTCTATCTCTTTGGTTTTTATATTTAAAGTTTTAATTTCATCGCCTTTTTCTATTTCGTCATATCTTTTCCACCCGTCCGGAGCTAATATTTCCGTATCTTCGGACATACATTGGAACCCGACCCTGGTCGGAATCGCCATATTAAATAAAAATTCCTGCAAAGCCTGCTTCACCTGCTGATAATTAAGATTGTCATACCTGATAAAAGGCGCCAGCAAGGTATCAAAGTTGGACACCGCCTGCGCTCCGGCGCTTTCGCCCTGCAAAGTATAGAAGAAATTGACCAATTGGCCCAAAGCCGACCGAAAATGCTTAGCCGGTTTGGTTTCAACTTTCCCGGGAACTCCGGTAAAGCCTTTTTGCAAGATCTCATAAAGATCCCAGCCGCAGCAATAAGTGGCAAGAGTATCAAGGTTGTGGATATGGAAATCTCCGTTTTCGTTCGCTTCTTGAATCTCTTTAGGATAAATCTTTTTAAGCCAGTATTTTTTAACCAAATAAGAGACTCCGTAATGGTTCAGCCCCTGCAAGGAAAAAGCCATATTGGCATTTTCTTTTACTTCCCAGTCAAGCTTGTCCAAGTACTGGTCCAAGCGATCAACCGCTTCCTCAAAAATTTGCACATTGTCGCGTAAATCGCGGCGCTGCTGGCGGTAAAGAATATATCCTTTGGCTGTTTTGACAAGCCCTTCCAAAATTAAAACCTCTTCAACAATGTCTTGTATTTGCTCAATTTGGGGAATTTCCTCTTTTTTAAACCTTCTTTCCAATATCTTTATAATCTTTTCGGTTAATTCTTCGCTTTTTTCCCCGTCGGCCTCTCCGCTGGCAGTCAAAGCTTTAAAAACGGCCTTTTGTATTTTTTGCGGGTTGAAAACAGCTATTCCGCCGTCTCTTCTCTGCACTTTGTCTATTTTGGATTCCAGTTTTGTTTCCATTGTTGTTGATTTAGGTTTTTTATCTTTTGGCCTGTCCTTTTTGGGGCAAAAAATCGCAAAAAAATTGTACCGGATTTCTTATTATAGCTTCCGTAAAAAAGGCCTGTCAATTTTGACAAAGCTTGAAAAAGTTTTATGGCTAAGAAGCTTCCGATCCGCAGGCGATTACAGTTACCTTAAGCTGTCCTTTTTTTAAATTTTTGTCCATTGAAGCGCCAAAGACAACCTTTGCGCCGGCCGGAACCTCTTTTTTTAAGAAATCTCCTATTTTTGAAACTTCGCTGATTGAAAAATCTCCGTTGGAAGAAGCGTTAAACATTACGCCTCTTGCCTTGCCCAAAGGAAAAGCGACAATAGGCGAAGAAATCGCCTGCTCCAGGGCAATCCTTGCGCGATCTTTTCCCGAAGAAATGCCGGAGCCGAAAAAAGCCATCCCTCCCTGTTTCAAAATTTGCTTGATATCGGCAAAATCAACATTTAATATCCCCGGATTGACAACAATACCCGCAATGCTGGAAATCGCTTCTTTTAAAATGTCGTCGCATCTAGAGAATGAGGCTTCCACCGTCGCGTCAAGAGAAACTATTCTTGAAAGCTTGTCGTTGCGGATAACAATTAGAGTATCCACTTTTTCGCGAAGCTCTTTTAACGCCGCGGCAGCGACATTTTTTCTCTGTCTTCCCTCAAAAGAAAAAGGCAAAGTTACAACGCCTATCACTATTGCTCCTGTTTTTTTCGCTATTTCAGCCACTACGGGAGAAGCTCCCGACCCTGTTCCTCCTCCCAGCCCGGCGGCTAAAAAAATAAGGTCTGAATTTTGAAGGATTGAAGCAATCTCCAAACTTTCTTCTTTAGCAGCCATTTTTCCGATTTGAGGGCTCATCCCCGCCCCCAGTCCGGAAGTAAGCTTTTTCCCTATTCTTAATTTTTTATGAGCATTTTTTTTATCCAAATCCTGCGCATCAGTATTTAAAGCGATTAGTTCTATATTTCCAATGCCGGCTTTCATTATGCGATCAACCGTATTTGACCCGGAACCGCCGACTCCGACAACTTTTATTTTTACCGCTGGGATATCCATATTCTTTATATCTGTGCTCCTGTTATATGCTTTCTAATAAAAAAGGCTTTTCGCCTTTGCCAGCCTTATACTCCGCCGGATGCTAAGGAACGAAAGGCTTTAAAATATTTTTTACCTTGCGCCATATTCCATGGCTTTTCACTCCCGAAAAAAAATGGTTTTTCGGAAAATCTCCTTTTTTGCTTTCAATAATCAGCCCGCAGACCGTAGCCAAAGAGCAGTCTTTTTCCAACCCGACAAAACCCCGCGCATAACCGATGCGGGAAGGAAGCTTTAAAACTTTTTTTGAAACATCAACGATACCCGGCAGCTTAACGCCTCCTCCGGTTAAAACAATTCCGGCCGGCAGAAGCTCTTGGCGGCCGATTTTTTTCAATTCTTTTTGCGCCAGCTCAAAAATTTCATCAACTCTTGCTTCAATAATCTTTTTAACCTGCTTTTGGGAAAAATTAAGATAGTCTTTTTTAATTTCTTCTTTTGCCTGCAAATTGCTTCTAGACCCTTTTATATTTACGGAAATGGCTTTTGCCCCTATTTCTATTTTTCTTTTTCCCGTTTTTTTTGTTTCTGCGCAAGAACTGAATTCTCTTTTTATTCTTTCGGCTATATCAATTTCGGTTTTTAATCCAATGGCAATATCGTTTGTAATATTGGCCGAACCGACAGGAAAGACAGCCAAATCCATTAAATTTCCTTCTTCGTAAACCGTTAATCCGGAAGTGCAAGCCCCTATATCCAAAACAGCCACCCCCAATTCTTTTTGGCGGCGGTCCAAAACCGCATTAGACGCGGCCAAGGGAGAAGGAAGAACGCTTTCCACTTCCAACCCGGCCTCGCCGACAGCTTCAATTATATTCTCAATGTCCAAGGCAAAGATTGAAAGCAAAAAAGCTTCCAGTTCAAGCCTGACTCCCTGCAATCCCAGCGGCTTCTTTAATTCGGCTTCGCCGTCCAATATCCATGTTTTCGGAAAAATATCAAAAACTTCACGATTGGAAGGAAGGCTTATATTTTGAGTTTCTTCTAAAATACGGTCTATATCTTCCTGGCACACCTTTTGGTTTGCCGGCGAAACGGAAATCAGCCCGCGGTTGGGAACAAGCTGTATCTTTGAGCCGTTGACATTGACAAAAACCTGTTCAATCCGGCTGCTGCTTTTAGGAAATTTATCTAGGATTTGGGAAACTTTTTCAGCTACCTCTTTCGGATTCCCCACTCTGCCCTTTTGGACGCCAAAAGAGTCCATTCTTTCAAAAAAAACGACTTCCAGTTCTTCAGTTTTGGGATTTTCCCTTGCCGAAAGAATTTTAATGGTGTCGCTGCCGATATCCAAGCCTGTAATAATCTGGGATTTGGACATAAATTTGTTTCTCTTTCGGCTTTACGCCTTAAAATTAGCGCCCCTTTGCCGAACAAACGTTCAGGGCTTTTTATTATCAACGTCTTCAAAGTCAGCAAATCGCACAATATTTTTGGACATAGTAATCTTGCTTTTCTTCCATTCTTTTCGCTTCTTCCTCTCCTTTTTCGTGATCGTATCCAAGCAAATGCAACAAGCCGTGTATCAATACGCAACAAATTTCTTTTTTAAAATCGTTTCCGTTTTCTTTAATCTGTTCTTCTATAAAACTTAAGCAAATTATTATTTCTCCCAGCGGCCTTATCTCCATTTCTCCTTTAACTTCGCCGCTATTATATTCAAAAGAGAGAACATCTGTCGTTTTGTCTATCCCTCTATGCTTCTTGTTTAACTCCCTCATCTTTTCCGCGCCGATAAAGGCGGCTGAAACATTGCACGCTTCACAAGATTCCTCGTCTCTCAAAACATTTTTAATAATCTTGCCTAAACAAACTTCGTCAATTTCAAACAAAGTTAAATTGTTGAATTCAACCATAAAGTTAATTTATTTTAACAAATAGGAAAAAACAGGGCAATTGGGGAAAACCCGAATCAGCCTCAAAATTCCATAAAATTTTCGCCCGAAACAGATAAATTTATTGTATATCTGCGCTTTTCCAATAGATATCGCTGTTTTCTTTTGCCCCATAAAATATTTTTTTGTTATCGGCGCTAAAAAACAGCTCAAAAAAAGCTCCTTGCTCAATTTGCAATTCTTGGTCGTTTACAACCAAAAACTTGGACGAATCTTTGGAAACGATATAAGCCAAATACTCGCTGTCCGAAGAAAAAACCAAATCCCCCGACAAGTTGTATGGAAAGGGCTTCTCTTGCCCGCTAAGCACAAGAATTTTATTCAGCCCTGTCCCTGCCACATAAGCCAAAACTTCGCCGTTCGGGCTGAAAACCGGATTTTTTATCAAAGAATCGTATTGCTTCCCTTCTTGTCCGTCTATTAATACCGCCTTTTTCTTTGAAGCCGCGGCAATACAGAAAAAATGGCTGCCGCTGCCGTTAAATCGGCATCCCGTTATATCGTCATATCCTTTTCCTATTTGCCCGTTAATAAAAATAAATTCTTGCGCAAGCTTTTTAACTATTAAAATAACGCTTGCGCCGTTCGGGCTGAAATAAACGTTTTGCAGCTGATAGCCGTCCGGCATTTCAGCTATTTTAAGACTGCTTGATGAGGACTCGCCGAGAGCCGAAGCACCGGAAGCCTCTTCTTCTTGGCCGGACAAAAGGTTTTCCTCTTCGCTTGTTTCTTCAAAAGAAATATTCGGTTTTGCGCTTTGAATTTTTTGATCCACATACCAAAAACCGAAAGCGGTTCCTCCTAAAAGCGAAAGAATAAAAAATATAATAATAAATTTCCTCCAAAAAATAGACGCCTTGCTTCTTATTCGGCTGGGATGTATCGGGCCGCTTTTTTCCATAGCTTCTTCTACGTCTAAAATCGGCCAGCCTGCGCCGACCAGCTCTTTTTTAATCTGCCTTTCGTCCATTCCGCTGCTTTTCGCCTCTCTTATATAATCGGAAAGTCTAGAATCCATAATTTAATTTTAGCAGAAAAAAATAAAATGCAAAATCCACAAGAGCATTGAGGATGCGCTAATTTTATGATAAGGCTAACTTAAAGCTTGAATACGAATAAATGGCAAAAATTTCATCAATCATTATCGCTTTTTTGGCTATCGTTAGCGGTTTTTTGTTTTATAACGGATTAAAATATCTTCTTTTGCCGGAATATGCCGAATCTTACTTCGCTTCTTTTGCCTCTTGCTCTTGCCAAAAAAATTTCGGAACGGAAATAAAAATTAATTTTGTCCCAAAAGAAAAAGCCAAGCATAAAATCCCTTATTATGAAATTCAGGATCTGCCGGAATACGGAAAAAGCGTCATAACTTTGCATAATGTTGAATCAATAAAAGATTTTTTCAGCTACGATGAAATAGTAAACAGCCCCCTTCTTTCAAGCTTGGACTACAAACTTGAGGGAAAAAACCTTTTGGTTGAGTTAGAAAGAAAAGGAAGCTGCCTTCCGCTGGAAATAATTGAGAAAGAACAATCTATTTTTTTTATTTTAAAATCGGGAAATGAAAATTATCCGATAATCACGGATCAAAAACCGGCTGACAGCGGAACCGCCTCTCCGGGATTTAAAAAAATCAGTTTTAAGGCCGTATTAAAAAATCCTTTAAAGAAATTTTTCTTGTCTTTCCAAGGAGAACCGGTAAATTTGTCCGGCGTTGACATTTCCGGCGGCACTTTGCCGTATCAATATCTCTTTGAGTTCAAGGCAAATATTGAAAAAGACAAAGAATATCAAGTAAAAGCGATTATTACCGACAATCAAGACCAAGCCAGCATTTACAACTGGACTTTTATGGGACAAATTCCGGTTGAAGCCGCTTTAGGGAAAGATCGCTTCAAATATCTTGGCTGGTGGGGACAGATAAACGCTGACGGAATAAACGTAAGGGAAGAACCCAGCGCTTCTTCAACCAAAAAAGGAAGCTTGTCTTCCGCAAACAGAGTAAAAGTTTTAAAAGAAGTCTCCGGACAAGAGATAGGCGACAATAATGTTTGGTATGAGATAGACGGAGGCAAATATCCTCATTCTTATATTTTTTCCAGTCTTGTTTCTCCTTTGCCACAGCCCGAGCCTCCTCAAACAGTAACTGCGCCGGACGAAGTGAAAGAAGGGGAATATTGGATTGATGTTAATCTTTCAAAAAAAATTCTCACTCTCGTTGATTACGACAAACCTGTTTTCGCCACTTATGTTTCCATTGGCAGAGAAGAAAACCCCACTCCGGCGGGGATATTTAATGTTTGGTATAAGCTGAAAAAAGCGACTATGAAAGGAGGACCGCCTCTTGTAAAACAAAAATACGAGCTTAAAAACGTGCCCTATGTGATGTATTATCAAGGATCTTATGCCGTCCACGGCACTTACTGGCACGATAAATTCGGAACGCCGCAAAGCGCCGGATGCACAAATATCACCCAAGGAGACGCCGCATATATTTTTGAAAAAACCAATCCGATTGTCCCCGCAGATAAGAATTATTTTGTTTCCAGCAAAGAAAATCCCGGCGTGCTGATTTACAATCACGAATAATTATTAAAAGCCAGCCGGATATTGACCTCATTCTGCTTTATTCAACTTTGCTCAATTTGATAATGAAGATCTATCTTTTCTCTTATTTCCGGCAAAGCTTTAATGGCCGCTTTTTCCCCTTCCTTGATAATGCTTTCTCCTCTTCCTTTCAAAAGGCGGTCCAGCCCCAAAAAACCAAGCCCGGAAATATTCGGCTCAATAACAACATCGGCCGGCCTTAAACATTCTTTGGAAAGATTATACTGCACCGATTCAATGGATCTGGCGGCAATCTCATAAACGCCTTCTTTTGTTTTTTGTCCGGCGTCAAAAGCCGTCTTATTATACAAGTTAACCGCAATAATAATGTCCGCGTTCATATCTTTCACCGCATCCACGGGAACGGGATCCGACATTCCCCCATCCCAAAAACAGCGGCCAAACAGCTTTATCGGCTTAAAGACAAGCGGAAAGGTCGCGCTGGCCTGAACAGCCGAAGCAACGTCCCCCTCTTTGATTATAATAGATTCGGCCGTATTGAAATCGGTAGCAACTGCCCTGAAAGGAATTTTTAAAGAGCCAAAAGAAGAATTTTCCAAAAGACGAGAAAGAAATTCTTTTATTTTTTCTCCTTTGATAATTCCTCTTTCAAAAGAAAAGTCCATTGCCAAAGTTAATAACTTTGACAAATCATTGTTAACGGTTACTTCTTCCACCTTTTTACTGTCTTTAAAAAAAGAGTATATTGCCCCCACTAAAGCTCCGGCGCTGGTTCCGGCAACGCAGTCTATCGGAATATTGTTTTTTTCCAAAACCTTAAGCACCCCGATATGGGCATAGCCGCGAGATCCGCCGCCCCCGAGAGCAAGGCCGATTTTAAGATTCTTTTTTTCGGTCATATTGCTTAGATTATAGCAAAATGCCGACAAAATAAAAAAGCCCGGAAAAAATCCCGGCTTTTTGGATTGCAACCCGCGTTTCAATCGGTTTTTTACTTTCCCTGCAGTAATTCTTTTACAACCCTGCCTACTAAAGATCCGTCCGCTTTTCCTTTGGTTTGAGGCATCAAAACCCCCATAACCTTGCCTATGTCCTTATTGCTTTCGGCTCCCGTTTTCTGTATGGCTTCTGCGGCCAGTTTTCTTATTTCCTCTTCTTCCATCTGCGCGGGAAGATAAGACGAAAGTATTTCCAGTTCTTGCTTCTCTTTTTGCGCCAGTTCAGATCGTCCGCCTTTTTCATACTCACGGGCGGCCTCCCTGCGCTTTTTGGCCTCGGAAAAAATAGATTCAATAATCTCCTGGTCGGACAATTCGCTTTTTTTGGCAAGCTCCTCTTCGGACAAACCCGGTTCCTGTCCGGCTATCAAAGCTCTTTTGCTTATCGCTTTATTGTTAACGGCCGCAACAAGCATCCTTAAAGTTGAGACCTTGTTTTCTTCTTTATTTTTTTGAGCGGCGATTAAGTCGCTTTTTATTTTTTCCATCATCATATTGCAAAAAAAGCCGCAAGCTTCTCTAAAAAAGACGCGCGGCTGTGTAAAGAAACTGATTAAAGAAATTATCTTCTTCTCCTCTTTGTGGATTTTTTAATAAGTTTTCCCTGTTTTTTCAATTCCTGAAACTTCTTTTTTTTGTCTTCGCGCAAAACAGCCGCTCTTTTCTGCAAATTTTTGCTTTTCGGTTTTTCGGTAAATTTTCTTTTTCTAACCTCAACCAAAACTCCGCTTCTTTGAACGGCGCGATTAAAGCGATATATCAGGGATTGAGAACTTTCCTGTTTTTGTTTTTTGACTTCAATGCTCATATTTTAAAATCTTCTTCGGCTGCGCTGTTCTACAGCCTTTTTTTAATTTCTTTTATTATATCTTTTTGGTCAACCGTAACTTGCTGGCCGTTTTCCATATTGCGAATAATAATTTCTCCGCTTAAAGCCTCTTTTTGGCCTAAAATTAAAGTGTATTTCGCCCCCAAATCGCTTGCGCGGGCTAATTGGTTTTTTAAAGAATCTCGGCCAAGCGATTCAAAAATTTTAATCCTTTCTTTGCGGAAATCTTCTAAAAGCCTTAAGGTCTTTCTTTTTGCCAAAATTCCTATTTGAGCTAAAAATATTTGCGCGGTCGGAGACTTTGGCCTTATTTTCTTAGCTTTCATTGCTTCAATTACTCTTTCAACGCCGATATTCCACCCGCAAGCGGGAATATCCTCCTCCGCCCCCAAGGATTTTGCTAGTTTATCATAACGTCCGCCTCCTGCCAAGGACCCCGCTTGAATTTCTACCTGTTCCTCTTCTTCTTCATTTTCTGCGCCGGAAAGATCTTCTGTTTCTTCTGTTTCTTTTTTTTCAGGCTTTTCTTTCTTTTCCGGAGACAATCCCACTTCAAAAACCGTATTTGTATAGTAATCAAAGCTTCTCACTAAAAAAGGATCCAAAACATAGCTGATTTTTATCTCGTCCAAAATCTCTAGAACTTCCTTAAAGTGCTGATGGCACTCGGGACAAAGATGGTTGATAATCTGCGGAGCTTCGCTTAAAAGATGGCGGCATTTTTCATTTTTACAATTAAAGATTCTTAAGGGATTTGTTTTGATTGTCCCTTGGCATCCGGAGCATAATTCATTTTTTCTGTTTTTTAAAAAGCTTAACAATATTTTTTTGTAAGACGGCCGGCAATTGGAATCGCCTACTGTATTAATTCTAACCGTTAAGTTTTTCAACCCCAATTCTTCCAAGATAGCGGTTAAAATCAAAATTATCTGCGCATCGGCTGTCGGACTTTTTTCTCCGAAATATTTCAGTCCAAATTGATTAAATTGCCTGTGATGTCCGGCTTGCGGTTTTTCATAACGAAAGAAAGAGCCAAAGTGCCAAAGCCTTACGGGCTGAGTCCATGAATTCATTCCATGCTGAAGGTAAGCTCTCATTGTCGGAACTGCCGCTTCCGGCCTTAAGGCTAAAGCTTCTTTTCCTCTTGTCCGAAAAACATACATTTGCTTCTCTACCATTTCGGCGGACTCCCCTATGCCGCGGGAAAAAAGATCAGCCGCTTCTAAAGTTGGCGTTTCCAATCTTTCAAATCCGTAAAAATCAAGTATTTTCCGGCCGGCATTAATTACCTTTTGGTAATAAAAATCATCTTGAGGCAGAATATCGCACATCCCCAAAGGATTCTGAAATTTGTTTTTATCCATATTTTCTTAAATACTTTCCGCTATTTTTAAAAATTAATAGCCGAGAGAAAGCAAGAGGCTCAAAAATTCCGGCAAAGAAAACTGCAAGGCTGATTTGCCTATAATATTTTCTTCGGGGAGGGTTCCCCATCGGCGGGAGTCAGACGAAGCGTTGCGATTGTCTCCTAAAACAAAATATTGATTTTCTTTTAGCGTAATAGGAGCGAGATCGTCTAGGTTTTTCCACTCTTTTATAAATTTCTCGGGAAGATAGCTTGATTCGTTTATTATTGAAACGCCCCCTTCTTTGGAAATATAAATTTGCCCTTCTTTAATCTCTACGGTTTCGCCGGGCAATCCGATAACTCTTTTGATGTAACGGTCGGAAAGATTGTAAGGATATTTAAAAACTATCACATCCCCTCTTTCCGGCTCGTTGAACCGATAAGAAATTTCATCTATGATCAAATAATCGCCGCTGTGATAGTTGGGTTCCATAGAGGCTCCCTTTACGACGAAAGGTTGAAACAGAAAATAGCGTATAGGCAGCACAATCGCTATGGCAACAATCATTATTTTCAAAACATCCAATAAAAATAAAGAGAAAATTTTAATTTGAGCGCTCATAACACTTAACATCATACGATAATCCCAATGCTTTGACAAGTCCTGTTTTTTCTTCCAAAAACGAGCCTTTAAAAGAAAAAACGGATTTCGCCAAGGTTAAAAAGTGCTATAATAATTATAATCTTTATACGCGGAAAAATTAAAAAATTTAAGCTTTGGAACTATAGTTTTGGCTTCCAAATTTTGAACTGATATTATGTTTATCGTCGCCGGGCTCGGCAACCCCAAAAAAACCTTGGAAAAAACGCGGCACAATGCGGGATTCCAAGCTCTAGATGTTTTTGCAAAGAAAAATATTTTTTCCGAATTTGTCTTGGCAAAAAAATATAACGCTTTGGTTAGCGAAGGATTTTTAGGAACGCAAAAAATAATCGCCTTAAAGCCCCAAACTTTTATGAACGCTTCCGGCTCGGCGGTAAAAGCAATTATAAAAAACTTCAAGCTAAGACCGCAAGACTTAATCGTTGTCCATGATGACGCCGACTTGCCGACAGGATCGCTAAGAATATCCCAAAACCGCGGCCCGGGAGGACACAAAGGAGTATCCTCAATCATCCAAGAGTTAAAAAGCCCAAATTTTATCAGAATAAGAATCGGGATCGCCCCGTTTCCGTTGCAAGAAAAGAAAGGAAAAACTGATTTGAAAAACTTTGTGCTGAAAAATTTTACAGAAGAGGAAGAGAAAAAACTGGAAGCCGTTCTTAAAAAAAGCGCTGAAGCGATAGAGCTTATAATCCGAAAAGGAACGGAAGAAGCGATGAACCTATACAATTAGAATAAACGTTATGCTTAATTGGGATATAAAAACCGTTGCTTTAGACAGCTGCAACTACCCGTCTCGGCTAAGGCTTATTAAAAATCCTCCCAAGCTGCTGTATTATGCCGGCGAAATGGTTGCCGAAGAAAATTGCCTGGCTATCGTAGGCTCGCGAATCTGCTCTCCTTATGGAAAAGAAACAGCCTTGGAAATGGCTAAAAAGGCGGCGCAAAGCAGCCTAACCGTTGTTTCCGGCTTAGCGGCGGGAATTGACTCCATGGCCCATCAAGCGGCGGTTCAAGCAGAAAAAAGAACTATTGCCGTTTTGGGAGGAGGCTTGGATTTTCAAAGCTTTTATCCAAAACAAAATTTACGCCTGGCCGGACAAATTATTGAAAACGGCGGCGTTTTGATCTCCGAGTATCCGCCTAAGACAAAACCGGCCAATTATACCTTCCCCCAAAGAAACCGCATTATTTCAGGCTTGTCTTTGGGAATTTTGGTTATTGAAGCTAGAATTAAATCAGGAGCTTTAATTACCGCAGATTACGCAAAGAAGCAAAATAAAAAAATTTTTGCCGTTCCCGGCCCTATACAATCTTCCAGTTCCCGAGGCTGCAACTTGCTGATAAAAAAGGGGGCGCGATTGACAGAAACTATTCAAGATGTTTTAAACGAATTAGGCTTAGACTGCTCCGAGAAGCCCGAAAGTTCTTTTCTCAAAAGCGACGACCCGAAAGAATTGTTAATTCTAAAATTATTGGAAGAAGGAAGCCTTAACATTGAAAAGATTATTGGAAAAACAAAGATAAACGCCGCCGAAGCAGCCGGAATTATTTCTTCAATGGAGCTAAAGGGCATAATAACGGATTTGGGAGGAAACAATTACGGAATCAACCGTTAAACAAATTTTCAATTTTCCTGCCGGCAGACAGGCATTAAATTTCCAATAAATTAATTTTTAGATCATACTGCAAAAACAGCTTGTTTAAAAAGTTGAAAATTAAAAATTTTAATGGCGGTTTTATTAAAAAAGAGAAACAGGCTATAATACCCTAGTTAATATTTATGAAGCTGATTATTGTTGAAAGCCCAACCAAGGCAAAAACTATTTCCAAATTTTTAGGCTCCGGCTGGGAAGCTTTGTCTTCTTACGGCCATATCCGCGATTTACCCCAAAAAAAATTCGGCATTGATTTGGAAAAAGATTTTGAGCCTCAATATACGATTGTTCCCAAAGCTAAAAAAAATCTGGATTTATTGAAAAAAGCCGTTAAAAAAGCTGACGAGATTATTATCTCAACCGATCCGGACCGCGAAGGAGAGGCCATTGCGTGGCACTTGACCAAGGCTTTGGGGTTAAAGAATGAGGACTCTTACCAAAGAATCGTTTTCCACGAAATTACAAAATCCGCCATTGAAGAGGCAATGAAAAATCCGCGCAAGATTGATATGAGCTTGGTTGACGCCCAACAGGCTAGAAGAATTTTAGACAGGATAGTCGGATACAAGCTGTCCCCTTTTCTTTGGAAAAAAATCGTAAAAGGCCTTTCCGCCGGACGCGTCCAATCGGTTGCCGTAAGATTGGTTTGCGACAGGGAAGAAGAAATTAAAAAATTCATACCGCAAGAATACTGGAGCATCGCCGCCTTGCTTTTTAAGACAGGAAGCGAAAACAAATTTGAAGCAATGCTTTCCAAAAAAAACGGCAAAACAATAGCAAAGCTGGATATTAAAAACAAAGAAGAAGCCGGCCTAATATTAAAAGATTTGGAAAAAGCCGGCTATAAAGTGCTCTCCGTTGAGGCTAAAGAAACGAAAAAAAATCCCTTGCCTCCCTTTACCACTTCAACTATCCAGCAAGAAGCTTGGAAAAAGTTCCATTTGCCTTCCAAAATGACTATGGGCCTTGCCCAGCAGCTTTACGAAAACGGATACATCACTTACCACCGCACCGACTCTCTCAATTTATCGGAGTCTGCTTTGGCGGGAGCTAAAAACTTTATCGTCGGACAGCTTGGCCAAAATTATTGGGCCGGAGAATACCGCCGCTTCAAAGCAAAAGGACTGGTCCAGGAAGCGCATGAAGCCATCAGGCCGAGCGCAGCCGATCAATCGCCCGAGCAACTGGAAAAAGAAGGAAAGCTAAGCGGCTCCCAATTAAAACTTTACGGTTTGATTTGGAGGCGATTTATCGCCAGCCAAATGAGCCAAGCTGTTTTTGATTCCACTGCCGTTGATATTGAGGCCGCAGGAGAAAGCGCCAAATATATTTTCCGGGCCAACGGCCAAATTTTAAAATTTGACGGTTTTTTAAAAATTTATCCCTTGAAATTCGCGGAAGCGCAGCTGCCTGTTTTAACTGAAGGCGAAACTCTTAACTTGTCAGAGCTTAAGCCGGAACAGCATTTCACCCAGCCTCCCCCGCGCTACACCGAAGCCAGCCTAATTAAGGCTCTTGAAGAAAACGGCATCGGACGGCCTTCAACTTATGCCCCGACCCTGAATACCGTCCAAACCCGCAATTATATAGAGAAAGATGAAAATAAAAGATTCAAGCCTACGGAAATGGGAGGAATGGTCAACAATCTTTTAGTGAGCCATTTTCCTCAAATAGTTGATATAAAATTTACGGCAAAAATGGAAGAAGACCTGGACAAGATAGCTGAAGCCGAAAAAGAATGGGTAAAAGTTCTGAAAGAATTTTATGATCCTTTCGCCCAAAACCTCAAAGCCAAATACGATGAAGTTGCCAAAACAGAGTTGGCCGAATCAGCCACTGATAAAATATGCCCGAAGTGCAAAAGTCCTATCATTATTAAAATGGGCCGGTTCGGAAAATTTTACGCCTGTTCAAACTTTCCCGAATGCAAGCATACTGAAAGCATGAAAGACAACAATTTGCATATCAAATGCCCGAAATGCAAAGAAGGAGATATTATTAAAAAAATGAGCAAGCGGCGAAAACCATTTTACGGATGCTCCAAATGGCCGGATTGCGATTTCGCGGCTTGGGACGAACCGATTGACAAATTTTGCCCGGAATGCAAATCCATCCTTGTAAAAACCAAAAAGGGCATAAAATGCTCCAACAAAGAATGCGGATATAAAGAAGAAAGCGAGAAATAAAAGTCACAAAACTAAAAAACAGCGGATATCCGCTGTTTTTTTATTTCTTAAGGTTCTCAATCACCCCTTTAAGCGCCGAGAGCTGATCCGCAAACATTACCAAGTCGGAGTCTTTAATATCTTTTTCTTCTATCTGCTTGGTTGTTTTTATTTTGTCCAAATCTTCCCTTTTTAAAAAAACCAAAATGGATTCGGCTCCGGAATGAATCTTTATCTTCTTCAGATCATTGCCGGTAATTATCGCCAAATAATTATAGTTTTTTACCTTGTCTCCTTCTTTATCAATATATTCTTTCTCAAATACGGGAAAGAATTCTTCCTCGTTTTTTTGAGAAAGAACTCGGACAAACTCTTCTCCAAGCTCTTCTTTTACCTCTCTCATCAAAATTTGATAAGGAGTCTCTTCTTCCCCTCCTTTTCCTGCGGCCATAGGCTGAAGAACCTTGGCAAAAGATTGCGGCTTTAATTTCCCGTCTTTCCCAATTTCTTTATCCGTTCTGCGCTGCATGGGAAAAGAGCCGGCCTCCGGGCCGTCCCTTACAACACCGAACAAGCTGGCGATTGATTTTTGCATACTAAACATAATTTACATTCACGACAAAATATGTCAAGGAAGAGGCAATGGAGATAGAAAAGCTTCTGAAAAAAATAAAAAATTACAGCCCCGAAGCCGATTTGGAAACGGTCAAACGCGCTTATTTTTACGCCTTAAAAGCCCATAAAGGCCAGTTTCGGGCTTCGGGAGAAGAATATATCATTCATCCAATCGCAGTGGCCGATTTACTGGCCGACTTGAAGCTAAGTTCAACCACTATTGCCGCCGGACTTTTGCACGATGTTGCCGAAGACACGAAATACAAGCTTTCCGACATCAAAAAAGAATTCGGAGCGGAAATCGCCTTTTTGGTGGACGGCGTTTCCAAACTTAGAAAAATAAGATACCAAGGAACGGAAAGCCAAATTGAAAATTTAAGAAAGCTCTTTTTGGCCATGGCCAAAGACGCAAGAGTAGCCTTGATTAAATTTTGCGACCGCGTCCATAATCTTGAGACCCTTAAGCATTTACCGGCGGAAAAAAGGCGCAGAATCGCTTTGGAAAGCGCTGAAATTTACGCGCCGCTGGCAAACAGGCTCGGAGTGGGAGTTATCAGAACCAAATTGGAAGATTTATCCTTTCCCTATATCTTGCCGAATGAGTATAAGGAGCTGATAGCTAGAGTCAAAGACAAATACGAAGAAAGAATTAAATATTTGAAAAGAGTAAGGCCTGAAATTGAAAAAGAGCTAAAGAAAGAAAAAATCAAAAATTATCAAATAGACTGCCGCGCCAAAGGATATTACAGCCTTTATAAAAAGCTGGCCAAATACGACAACACCTTGGAAAAAGTCTACGATTTGGCCGCTTTGAGAATAATCGTTGACGATGTGGAAACTTGCTATAAAGTTTTGGGAATAATCCACAAAATTTGGCATCCGGTTCCGGGAAAAATGAAAGATTACATTGCCTTGCCCAAGCCGAACGGATATAAGTCTTTGCACACTACGGTAATCTGCTTGGACGGAAAAATAACCGAATTTCAAATAAGAACTTTTAAAATGCACAGCGAAGCCGAGTTCGGGATTGCCGCCCATTGGTATTATTCGGAACAAAAAGGATTGAAGGCCTATATTAAAAGAAAAATTTCCGCTCCTCCGGAAAAAGAAATTCCATGGATAAGACAGATGAAAAGCTGGATGGAAAAAAACAAAGGGCTTGCTTCGGAACAATATCTAGAATCTTTAAAAATTGATTTTTTGAGCAACAGGATTTTCGTCCTTACTCCGCGCGGAGATGTTATAGATTTGCCGGAAAAAGCCACCCCGATTGATTTCGCTTACGCAATCCACGGAGAAGTCGGCACGCATTGTGCCGGAGCAAAAGTAAACGGAAAAATGAGCTCTTTGTCCGGTTCTCTGGAAAACGGCGATGTGGTTTCAATAATCACCGACAAGCATAAAAACCCGTCCGAAGACTGGCTAAGAATTGTCAAGACGACTTTCGCCAAAAATCAAATAAAGAAATTCTTGAAAAAACTTTCTCTTCCGCCGGAAGAAATCGGATTCAAGAAAAAAAATCCGATCCAAAGGCTTTTGCCCAAAATAAAATTTCCGGCAAAACCGGCGGAAAAAACGCAAAAATTATTGATAGGAGGCCACTCCGACCTGCTTTTTAAAATGGCTAAATGCTGTTCTCCAGCTCCAAAAGACGAAGTTTCCGCTTATTTAACCAAGTATAACGGAGCCTCCATCCATAAAAATTCATGCCAAAATTTAAAAAAGCTCAAAGACGATTTTCCCGATAAAATTTTCAAATGCGAATGGGAGAAATAAAAAAAAGAGGGCATAAGCCCTCTTTTTTTGTAAGCCTATTCTATTTTTTTTCAACGGTTCCCAGCCATTCTTCCAATTCTTTTTTTGTTCTGAAAGTAAAAACCACTTTAAGCCTTGATTCTTTCTCTTTGACGAAAAAATTATCTATTCCAAAAATATTTTCAACTTTATTTTGAAGCTCTTTGATAACCGCTTTCGGATATTTGAACGCGCTCCTTTTTTCTTTGTTATCCAGCGCTTTCATTATTTCCTGCGCTCTTCTCTCCGCCTGCCTTACCGAATAATTGTTTCTGACGCATTCATCCGCCAATTTTTCCTGTCTGCCGGGAGTCTTAACCATTAGAATGGCTCTTGAATGGCCCTCGGACAATTTTCCAAGCTTGATGGCTTTTCTAACATTTTCAGGCAAAGTCAGCAGCCTCACAGTATTGCTTATGGCTACTCGGCTCGTTCCTACCAGATCGGCTATTTCTTGATGGCGCAGACCGAATTCTTTGAGAAATCTTTGATATGTTTCCGCTTTTTCAACGGGATTCAAATCTGAACGATGGACATTTTCAATCAAAGAAATTTCCAATTTTTCCTTTTCGGTCTGCTCTTTGATAATTACGGGAACTTGATCCATTCCTATCATTTTAGCCGCGCGCAACCGGCGTTCTCCCGCAACAATTTGATACTCGGGAACCATTCCCTGGGAATCTTTCTTCTCATTTTTCGTAACAATAATCGGCTGTAAAATGCCGTATCTTTTAATTGACTCGGCAAGAACATCCAAAGCCGATTGCTCAAAATCCCTCCTTGGCTGATAAGGATTGGGAACCACTAATTTTGTTTCAACCCAAAAAATCGTCTCTTTCTTGTTTTTTTCGTTTGAAGGCTGTTCGTCTTTTCTCGGGATTAAAGATTCAAGGCCTTTTCCTATCATTGTTAAAAATAATTTAAGCTTTAATTATGATTCTTTGTAGCTATAAATCAGCTCCTGCGCCAGCTCGCGGAAAGATTGGCTGGCCTTTGACTCGGGGGCGTATCTCAAAATAGTTCTTCCGTAAAAAGGCACTTCGGACAAAGAAACCGTTCTAGGAATTACCGCTTCAAAAACATATCCCGGAAAATTTCTTCTTACATCTTTGGCCACCATTTGAGAAATCTTATTCTGGCGGTTATACATCGTTAAAATCGCTCCCGATATTTTTATTTTACGGTCTAAATTTTGATTTATCAACTCCACCGTGCCTAAAAGCTGATCTAGCCCTTCCAATGCCAGGTATTCGCATTGCACAGGTATCAAAACTTCGTCCGAAGCAACCAAAGCGTTTAATGTCAGCATTCCCAAGCTTGGAGGAGAATCTATGATTACAAAATCGTAATTGTCCTTGACTCTGTCAATAATTTCTTTCAGCTTAAACTCCCTGCCTTTCATTCCCACAAGCTCTACCGTAGCTCCGGCCAAATCTTGGCTTCCGGGCATAATATCAAACCCTAAAAATCCGGTATTTTTTATAACGTCCATAGGAGAAAGCTGCCCCATCAAAGCATTGTAAATTGATGTCGCAAGAGTTTTCGGCTTCATCCCCAAAGAAAAGGTGGCATTGGCTTGGGGGTCAACATCCACCAACAAAACTTTCTTGCCGTGAGCGGTCAAAAAAACCGGCAAATTGCTTGCCAAAATGGTTTTACCCACTCCCCCTTTTTGATTCGTAATGCAAATTACTCGGGCCATTATTATAAAATTATCACATCTAAAAATAATTTACAATCAGTCTTTTTTGTGTTTAAATGGGATGGTAAAAGAGGTCGTGCCGCGGTGTTGGAATGGTAGACAAGATGGTCTCAAAAACCATTGGTCGCAAGGCCGTGAGGGTTCAACTCCCTCCCGCGGCACCAGTAAACAACGACTAGGAATTTCGTCTTTATTTTGAACGGCGGCGGCTAACGCCGCCCATTGCGTTTGCCTGTCCGTTGATCTTTTTGGCGGCATATAACGATATATGTAAAAAAGGTATAAGATAGGTATAATCGCACATAGCTATATAAGAAAATTTTAGGATGGTTAATCAAATTTTAAATTTATTCAAGGGAAGAATCGGACGCCTTTATTTCTTGGCGGGCAATGCTTCGTTGAATATCACTCTTTTGGCGGGAGAAAAATTACTTGGCGAGGCAGCCTATTTGATATTATTTATTTTAGCCTTGCCCCTTGCCTTTTCTTTGGTTATCAAAAGGCTGCATGACATAAACAGAAGCGGATGGTATTCCGCTTCGTTGGTTTTTCTTTTCTTTCTTGAAATAATGTCTTTTCCAACAAAATTTATCGTCTCAATAATCAGCCTTTTGCTCCTCTTTTGGCCCGGAACTCCCGGAGAAAATAAATACGGCTAACATTTGATTAAATCTTTTTTCTCAAAAAGCTTCCGATTCAATGATTTTCTCCAATTCTTGGAGATTTTTTATTTGAAAATCTATATATTTGTTATCCGGCGCTTCGGCGTATTTGCCCTCGCCTCTTTTTATCCTTACAGCAATTATTTGCGGATAAACTTTTTTCACTTCCAATAAGGCTTGGGGATTGTCTTCCAAAAACAAAACCGGTTCTTTTTTATTCAAAAAGAATTTAAACGGCTTTGACTTTCCTATGTCCCGCGTTATTTTAATCTTTTGAAAATATTTATTTATCTTGGCCGAGTCCACTTTTTGATTTTGAAATTTCTCCTCGCCGTAAGACAACATAAAAAGCTTTTCTGTCTTGCAATGCTTCTTCAAAAAATCAATCGTGTCGGAATATAAAAAATTGGGAGATGTTTTTAAAATTTTATTAAATTCTTTTTCCATTTTAACTTTACTGATATCCGCCTGCTCTGAAATTAGCTTCATTTGCCTGCACGGCTTGTAGTCCCTGCCTTTTCCCTTGGACAATTGAAAGGTCTGTTGAAACAGATCCTCGTTAACGCCCAACCCGCAAAAAGCCGCCTTAAGGTTTTCATAAAAGCTTTTGGTTGAATATAAAGTATGGTCAAAGTCAAAAACTATGCGCATAAAACTCCAACAGAGGCCGGGCCTCTGTTGGCTTGCCAATTAATGATTAGGATGGTATGTTGCTTTTTAAAATCTTTTGTAAAACTTTTGCCAGTTTTTTTTGGCTATGGATTACTATAGTCCTTTGGTTCATTCCTTTTACCAGCATATCGGCCGGATTCAATTTTTGGATTTCTTCGCTCAAAAGATCAGCCCCGATGAATTTTCTATCTTTGAAAATACTTGGCTCGTATCCGACAAAACCGGCGCCGGGAAAATTCTTTAACACGGTTTTTAATGTTTCCTTAGGAAGAATTTTCGTATTAAAAATAATTTTATCAATAATGCCTTCTTTCCCCAAAAATTTTTCAGTTTCCGTTAAAAATTTTTCAACAGTAAAATTATCAGTATTTCCGGGCTGGGTCATCAAATTGCAAATGAAAATCTTTTTGGCTTTTGATTTTTGAACCGCTTCGGCCATTCCTTCCGTTAAAAAAATCGGCATTATGCTTGTGTAAAATTTTCCCGGCCCGATGATTATAAAGTCGGCTTTTTTGATTGCGATAATCGCCTTTGGATTTGCTTTTGCTTTCGCTGATAATCGCAAATGCTTCAATCCGCTGGAGATTTCGGGACAATTTACAATTTCTTCTTCTCCTTTGACTATTTTTTTGTTTTGCAAAACGGCTTCCAGCTCTGCCTTGTCCAATGTTGCGGGAATAACTTTTCCTTTTGTTCCCAGTATCTTTCCCAGGCCTTCCAAGGCTTTTTCGTATCCGTCTTTTTCCGCTCCTGCCGCCAAAATTATATTCCCCAAATTATGGCCTTTTAAAAATCCTTTCTCAAAGCGGTATTTTAAAAAGGAAGCCAAATCGCGGTTTTCGGCAAAAGCTATCAGACATTGGCGCAAATCTCCCATAGGCAAAAGCCCAAGCTCTTTTTTTATTTGGCCGGCGGATCCGCCGTTGTCAAACATCGCAAGAACAGCGCATAAATCAGCCTTGCCTTTTAAAGCGTTAATGACGGCGCTTGTCCCCGTTCCCCCTCCTATGCAAACTATTCTTTTCTTTACGAATGTTTTTGCAGGCATTCTAAAATATCCGTCTCCTTTTCCGTTTTAACCTTATTCATCAGTTCTTCGTAAGACGGTTTTTGTATTTTATAAAACAAGCCTAGCGGAACTTTTTCTTCGCTGTCATAGTCCCATTCCTTAATAAGTTTTAAAGCTTTTTCCTTGGAGGACGGGTCATCATTTACAGCCTCGTAAGCTTTCTCGTTATAAAACTGCATATTGTTAAGAAAAGAAACGCAGGGCTGCAAGACTTCAACAAAAGAAAAACCCTTATGCTTGGCTGATTCAACAATCAGCTTTTTTAAATGCTGGACTTTCAAAGCATATCCCCTGGAGATGAAAGAAGCATTGGACGCCATTAAAATTTCTAAGGGATTTATCGGATCTTCAATGCTTCCTTCGGGCGTTGATTTTCCTTTCAGCCCTTTTGGAGAAACTGCCGTAAACTGGCCGGTGGTTAAAGCAAAAACCCTATTGTTGAGCAAGATAACATTGATATCGGAATTTCTTTTTGCCGAATGAATTAAATGCGAAATTCCTTCATCCAAAGCGGCGCCGTCGCCTAAAAAAACGAATATCTGCAGTTTCGGATTGGCAAGCTTCATTCCTTCGGCAACGGGGATGGATCTTCCGTGAAGGCCGTAAAAGCTGTTGACATTAAGATAATCGGCAATTTTGGAATTACAGCCGATATCGGTAACTACGGCTATGTTTTCTTTGGCTGTTCCGGAAGCAATCATTTCTTCAATAGCTCCTTTTACCGCTTGAAGCGCTCCAAAATTTCCACAGCCCGGGCACCAAGTATTTGGACAATTTGTGTCTAATTTTTCCATAGATTTATGCTTTTTTTAATTGAATTTTTAATTCTTCCGCGGTAAAAGGCCTCATATCGTATTTTAATATTCTTTGGTCGGCCTCTATCCCGCAACCATTCAAAACATACTCCATCTGCCCGGTAGAATTAAGCTCAATTGAAATTATTTTTGAAACGCCTTTCAAAGCTTCGTATATTTGCCGTTCCGGAAAGGGCTGAATAACAATCGGACGGATCACTTTAAAGCCCAAATCTTCAGCCGCTTCTTTAACGGCTCCCTTGGCTGATCCCCAGCAAATAACGGCTTTCTTGGATTTAAGGTTTCCGCTAATTTCTATCGCTTCTTTCATTTTATCAATCTCATTTTGCATTGCTTCAAACTTTCTTAATCTCTTTTCTTGCATTTTAACGATATCCGCTGTTTCTTCGGTAGATATTCCGTATTCATCGTGTTCATAGCTGGTACCCTTAACGATGGCTCCGGGCTGGCCCGGGAAAGCCATAGGAGAAATTCCGTTGGCTTTATTCAAATATCTTTTGTATTCCCCCTTGCCGCTCCATTCTGAAAATTTTTCTTTTTTAACTTTATTCAAAATTTTCTCGTCAAAAGAAAAAGTGCTTTCTGAAACATCTTTATCGGTTAATAAAATAGCCGGAGATTGGTATTTCCAAGCCATGTTCAATAATTTTCCCGCCCAGTAAAAAGATTCTTCCGCGTCCCCGGGAGCGGCTACAAATCTTAAAAGATCTCCATGTCCCGAAGAAAGAGAAAACAGCAAATCGCTTTGGCCGCCGTAAGTAGGCACGCCCGTTGCAGGACCCGATCTTTGGCTGTTAACGATTAGAATGGGAGTTTCAGACATAGCCGCCAAACTGACTCCTTCCGTCATTAAAGCAAACCCTCCTCCGGAAGTTCCGACCATCGTTCTTTTCCCTGCAAAAGCGCTCCCAATGCCTGCGTTGATAACGGATATCTCATTTTCCAGCTGGGAAGCAGCCATATTAAGTTCTCTCGCATTGCCGGCCAAATAGTGCAAAATGCCTGTTGCCGGAGTCATCGGATAGGCAAAATAATTTTCCAGCCCCGCTTTGGCCGCTCCCAAGGCCGTTGCTTCGTTTCCTGTCAAAAGAGGCTTTGGCTTGTTTTTAATTTTTTCTATTTTAGCCAAGCTTTCAACTGAAGCGTAAGCTTTTTTAGCTATTTCCAAATTCTTTTCAACGCCTTTGGTTATTTCTTTTTTTAGGACATCTTCCAGCGTCCGCCAATCAATACCGGCTATTTTGGCAAAGGCCGCGATTAAAGCGGTATTGGACATTATAGAGAGTCCTCCCGATTCTTTTGCAATGGTTTCAATTTTTACGCCGACTCCTCCTTCAAAAGAAATTTTATCTTGGTTAAAGACAATCGTTCCGTTTTTGGACAATTTTTCCTTATGCTTTTTTATCGTATCTTCGTTTAAGGCTAAAATAAAATCGGCTTCGTCTTTGTGGGACAATATCTTTTTAGACGACGCTCTTATTTGGGAAAAATTATGGCCGCCCTTTATTAAAGATTGATAGTCCTCATGGATGAAAATATTATATCCCATCCTGTTAAAAATCTTGGCTATCACCAGCCCGGCCATTCTTGACCCCTGTCCGGCCGCTCCGCCGATTAAAATTGAATATTCTTTTGGAACTGTTTTTGTTTTTTTCATACAAACTGATTTTATCATAAAAAGAAGCGGAAATAAAAATACAGAGGCCCGGCCTCTGTATTTGTTTTATTCCACTGTTACCGATTTGGCCAAATTCCTGGGACGATCCACGTCGCGGCCCAACGCTGTGGCCGTATAATAAGCCAGCAAATGAAGAGGAATAGCCGCCAATATGGGAGTGAGCATTTCCAAGGTTTTAGGGATATAAATCACGTCTTCCGCCAGCTTTTTAATTTCTTCGTTTCCTTCGGTCGCGATCGCCAATATCCGGCCTTTCCTGGCTCTCACTTCTTCAATATTGGAAACCATTTTTTCATAAACCGAATCGCTGGGGCAGATTGCCACCGTTGGGAATTGTTCATCAATCAAAGCCAAAGAACCGTGTTTTAATTCTCCTCCGGCAATTCCTTCCGCATGAAGATAGGAACACTCTTTAAGCTTCAAAGCTCCCTCCATTGCAACGGGATAATTGTATTTTCTGCCGATAAACCAAAAATTGCGGAACCCTTTCCCTTCTCCGGCAAGAACATATTTCTTGGCTATCTGCTCAATATGGGAAGAATTTTTTAAAACTTTTTGGGCGAGATCAGGAAGAACGGAAAGCTCGTCAACAATTCTTTTGCCCATTACCATAGCCATTTCCCTTTTTCGTCCGAAATAAACGGACATTAAAGCAAGAGTGGTTAACTGGCCGATAAAAGCTTTGGTTGAAGCTACCGCTATTTCCGATCCCGAACGAATATAAACGCCCGCATCCGTCTCTCGGGATTGGCTGGATCCGATTGCATTGGTAACGCCTATTGTCAAAACTCCTTTTCTCTTCATCTCGCGGAGAGCCGCCAAAGTATCGGCTGTTTCTCCGGACTGGGAAATAAAAATAGCGGCGGTATTTTTTGATAAAATCGGCTTGCGGTAGCGGAATTCCGAAGCGAGATCCGTTTCCGCGGAAATTCCGGCATATTCTTCAAACATATATTTTCCTGTCCGCGCGGCGTAATTGGCCGTTCCGCAAGCAACCAAAATTAAATTTTGAATATCTTTAATCCTGCCGGCAATTGAATCAAGTCCTCCCAGCTTCACTTCTCCGTCTTGTGAAATCAGCCTTCCTTTAATAGCGCTCTCTATCGCCGCCGGCTCTTCCATAATCTCTTTCAGCATAAAATGTTCGTAGCTTCCCTTTTCCGCTTCCTCGGACTCATATTCCATTTTCTCGGGAGCCCTTTCTTTCTCCAAGGACAAATTACCCGGAGTAATAACCGCTATTTCATAATCATTCAAATAAACTATGTTTGAGGCAAAAGGAGCAATGGCAATGGGATCGGAAGCAACAATGTATTCGCCGTTATTTACCCCAATAAGCAAAGGGCTGGAAAGGCGCGCGGCCACGATTTTTTCCGGCTCGGATTTGGACATCACTAAAAGCCCGTAAGTTCCTTTTACCAATTTTAGAGCTTCTTTCACCGCTTCTTCCAATTTCCTTTTCTCTCCTTTTTTATTTTTCTCTTTCAAAAATTTCTCAATCAAATGGGCCAAAACTTCCGTATCGGTTTCCGAAGAAAATTGGTGGCCTTCATTGATTAATTTGTTTTTCAGTTCTCCGTAATTTTCAATGATGCCGTTATGAACCACAAAAATTTCTTTAGCGCAGTCAAAATGAGGATGGGCGTTGGCTTCGGTAACTTTTCCCGTAGTCGCCCAGCGAGTATGCGCTTGTCCGACCGTCCCATGGATATCCATTCCCAAAAAATCTTTTTCCGCTTCCGAAATTTTTCCAACTTTTTTGTTTAGAAAAATACCGCCTTTCTCGTCAAAGATAGAAAAGCCGTAGCTGTCATATCCGCGATATTCCAACCGTTTTAATCCGGTTAGCAAAATCGGAAAAGCTTGTTTTTTACCTACATATCCTATTATTCCGCACATAATAAAATTAAAATTTAAAAATCAAAATGGAAAATAACAATTTAAAATTATAAAATTTTAAATTGCCGCTCTAATTTTAATTTTTAACCTATATAACTATGTTGATTAACCTGCCCTTCACAAAAATAATTTTTTTGGGTTCTTTGTTGTTCAGCCAATTTTGGACTTTCGGACTGGCCAGAGCTGCCGCCTTAGCTTCTTCTTCGGATATTTCCGGGTCGGCTTCTATCTTGTCCCTCATTTTTCCATTGACCTGGATGATTAGATTAATCTTTTGCTCTTGTGCCAAAGCCGGATCAAAAATCGGCCATTTTTGCTGAAAAACGCTCTCCCGGCTCCCCGTCTTTTGCCAAAGCTCTTCAGCCAAATGAGGCGCAAAAGGCGACAGCAATAAAATCATTCTTTCCAAAACCTCCCTGCCTATTTCTTCTTTGTTGTCCGCCGCAAAATTAATAAATTCCATAAATCCAGAAATGGCTGTATTGAATTTCATTGTTTCAATGTTTTGAGAAACTCGGCGATTTAATTGGTGTATAAGCCTTTGGGCCTGTTTCCCGCTTTCTTCGTTCGGCAGGCGCTCCAAGACAAGATTATAGACCTTATCCAAAAATCTCCTTACCCCTTTAACTCCCTGTATGTTCCAAGAAATAGCCTGGTCAAAAGGGCCCATAAACAACTCATATACCCTTAAAGTATCCGCTCCGTATTCTTTGATGATATCGTCGGGATTTATAACATTACCGCGGGATTTTGACATTTTTTGGCCGTCGTAAGACAAAACCATGCCATGAGAAGTCCTTTTTTGATAAGGCTCCAAACTCGGCGCCACGCCAATATCAAAAAGAAATTTGTAAATAAATCTGGAATACAAAAGATGCAAAGTCGTGTGCTCCATTCCGCCGTTATACCAATCAACAGGCAGCCAGTATTTTAACTTTTCCAAAGAACCCAAAGTTTGATCGTTTTGCGGATCGCAATAACGCATATAATACCAATTGGATCCCGCCCAATTAGGCATCGTGTCAGTTTCGCGCTTGGCAGGACCGCCGCATTTGGGACATTTAACATTTACCCATTCATCTATCGCGGCCAAAGGGGATTCGCCTGTTTTGGTCGGCTGGTATTTTTCCACAAAAGGAAGCTCTACCGGCAGCTGCTCTTCGGGAACGGGAACGACTCCGCACTTCTCGCAATGGATTATCGGTATGGGCTCTCCCCAATAATGCTGGCGGGAGAATATCCAATCGCGTAATTTGTATTGGATTGAGACTCCTCCCATTTCTTTTTCTTTAAGCAATTCCTGTAATTTTTCAATTGCTTCTTTGGAAGCCATGCCTGAAAAACCCTCTGAATTGGTTAAAACCCCGTAATCGGTAAAAGCTTCTTTTGATATTTCTCCTCCTTTAACAACTTCTTTTATGGCTAAGCCGTATTTTTGGGCAAAATCATAGTCTCTGCGGTCATGAGCCGGCACCATCATTACTGCCCCGCCTCCGTAAGAACCGATAACATAATCTCCCAGCCAAATTTCTATTTTGCCTCCGCTTATTGGATTTACAGCCCAAACTCCTTCCAGCTTAATGCCGGTTCTTTCTTTTTCCAAATTAACCCTTTCAAATTCTGTTTTCTCGCGAACTTTTTCAATGTATTTCTTAACCTCTTCCAAATTGGAAATATTATTCTCCAAAATTGAAACCAAATTATGTTCCGGCGCTAAAACCAAAGCGGTTACTCCAAAAATCGTATCAATTCTAGTGGTAAAAATCTTTAATGATTCTTCGGTGCCGTCAATCTTAAAAACGGCTTCCGTTCCCTCGCTTCTGCCTATCCATTCTTTTTGCTGTATTTTTATCTTTTCCAAATAATCAAGCTTTTCCAAATCTTCTATCAAGCGATCAGCGTATCTGGTAATTCTAAACATCCATTGCTTTAATTCTTTCCTGACGACTTGCTCTCCGCATCTTTCGCATTTCCCGCCGATGACTTCTTCGTTAGCCAGTCCGATAAGGCATTTCGGACACCAGTTAACGGGAATCTTGGATTGATAGGCCATATCTTTTTTAAAAAGCTGAAGGAATATCCATTGGGTCCATTTGTAATATTTGGGATCAGTGGTATTGATTTCTCTTTCCCAATCAAAAGAAAGCCCTAATCTTTTCAACTGCCTTTTAAAATTATCTATGTTTTTTTGGGTGGAAACGCTCGGATGAATTCCGGTTTTTATCGCGAAGTTTTCCGCGGGCAAGCCAAAAGCGTCCCAGCCGATGGGATATAAAACATTCCATCCTTCCATTCTTCTCTTTCTGACAATGGCATCCATAGCGGAATAAGAGCGGCAATGGCCGACATGAAGTCCTTCGCCGGAAGGATAGGGAAATTCCACCAAGGCAAAAAACTTTTCAGCCTCCCCCGCTTCTGCGGGGTCTTTAGCGTGATAAAATTTATTCTCTCTCCAGTAGTTCTGCCATTTCGGCTCTATTTCTTCAGGATTGTAATTAGCCATTTTTCTTTTGCCTGTTAGTGATTTAGCTTTTCTTTCTTTAAAATTAACTTATTTGGAAAAAAATGTAAATTAAACCGCTTTTCTAAAAATCGTTGGAAACAACAGTGCCCCTAAACGGTTCATCTTTAAAAAGATTGTCTAAATTATCAAAATCTTTTCCGTTGGCTATTATCACTTCCATATTATGCTTTCGCGCCATTTGCGAGGCTTTGGGATCAAAAGGCATATTGGCTCCGGGAATCCAAACTTTGCCTGTAATCTTCAGCAATTTGGAAAAAGAAATCGTTTCTATGGGCTCGGCGTCCGAATAGGCCCTCGGATCTTTGTCGTAAAGCCATTCTATATTTGAAAGATTTACTATTCTTGAAGCTTTATATTTCCACGCGGCATAGACGGCGTCAAAATCGGTGCTGCATCCCGGCTTCCATCCGGAAGCCACAATAATCTTCGCATTGGTTTTAATGTTCTTCGCATAGTCTTTAACCACTTCCGGATAAGCCGCCTTGCCGAAAAGAGACTTAACCAATCTTGCGTTAACATAAGTAATATCAATCCCAAGTTGATCCAAAGAGGCTTTGTCTTTAACTCCAAGCTCTCTGGCCGCGCGCTGGTAGCTTCTTACTGTCTTTCCCCCTCCCGTAACGATAAAAAATCTTTTTCCTTTTTTGGCCCACTTTAAAATAAATTTTTTGAATTGATAAAGAAAATCCTCGTTAATGCCGTCCGGCACGATTAATGATCCTCCCAAAGAAAGGACTGTAAATTTTTCCTGCTTCATATTTTTTAATTTATTTTTTAAAAAGCGCCCTCTTTTTGAGAAGACGCAAAGATTATTTAATATTGAATAATTGATGGGCGTTGGCTGTAGTGATTTTGGAAATTTCTTGAAGAGAAAAGCCTTTGATTGCCGCCGTTTTTTCGGCGATATGGGATAAAAACGCCGGTTCGTTTCTTTTGAAGCCTGCCATCGGCGGGGTCAAAAACGGACAATCCGTTTCCAGGACGATCCTGTCCATCGGTATTTTATTGATTGTTTTTTCTAAATCCATTTTAAAAATTATGCCGTTAATCCCAATAAACAGCCCTAATTGCAGATATCTTTCGGCCTGCGCAAAAGTGCCGTTAAAGCAATGGATAACCCCCTTCTGCTGAAATCCTTTTGCCTTTCTTTCTTCCAATATTCCCAGCATTTCATTATGGGCGCCGCGGCAATGGATGATTACAGGCAATCCCTTTTTTTGGGAAAAATTGAGCTGTTTTTCAAAAATTTCTTTTTGCTTGGCCTTATAATCGTCTATATCTTCCGGATTTTCGGGCTTATAAAAATAATCCAATCCTATCTCGCCTATTGCCGCAATTTTTTTGTTTTTAGTTAAAGTTTCGTATTTCTCATCATCAAAATCTTCTTCCAAAAAGCTTTCCGGTTTTCTTTGTCCTTTTTGGGAGAAAAGACTGAATTTTTTATAATCAATATTTGTTGGATGCAGTCCGATAGCCGCAAAAACCCCTTTAGAATTATCTTCGGCTATCGCCGAAGCTTTTTGGGAGCTTTGAAAATTAGTTCCCACATTAATTATCCAAATTCCTTTTTCCAAGCTTCTTTTAATCGTTTCCTGTCTGTCTTTATCGTAATCAAAAAAATTCAAATGGGCGTGAGTGTCCACCAAACAAGGATTTTCTTTTTTAATTTGATCCTGCATTTTCATTTTCCCAAAAAAGCAAGCGCCAAAGCGCTTTGCCCTGAACTATTTTATCTTTTCAAACATTTTAATACAAGCCCCCGTCAAATCACAAAAACAGGCTTTGCCATAAAACAATAAAAAATAAGCAAAAAAACACCAATCGGATTGCAAGATTGGCGTAGATTGAAGCTTAAAATAGAAGATAAGAGGTCTGCGGGCAGACCTCTTTGGGAATAATGGAAATTAACCATTATTATGGGGGGTGAGAGAGGAGGCATGAAGAGAGAAAGACCTCCCCTCTCTTATATTATTCTAAACATTAAAAGAACTATTGCAAGAAGCATTCGGCAGAAAATCGGCAAAGGCAGCGGCTTCTCTGTTCAAGAAACCGAGAGGGAAGCTGGTTTTGCTTCCATATTCTTGGATGTTCGCCAAGAATGTTTTTTCGGGTGCGGTTTCCATGTTTGGGAAAACCGCGGCAGGGTTGGATC